>Ga0187766_10000406_pt1 | contig 23709 bp, 15 predicted proteins | sample 0216_QUI02_MP05__4_FD_132971 | JGI IMG/M metagenome (GOLD analysis project Ga0187766, IMG submission 132971) | Tropical peat soil microbial communities from peatlands in Department of Meta, Colombia - 0216_QUI02_MP05_20_MG | ecosystem: Environmental > Terrestrial > Soil > Wetlands > Peat ... | reverse complement strand
GTGATCGAGGAGTCCGCCAGCCCGGCGCTGACAGCGGAACAAGAGCGGTACGTGACGGCCGCCGCCCAACGCCTCGCGCTGCGCGCCGGCTACCGCAACGCCGGCACGGTCGAGTTCCTGTACGAGCCGGCTGAGCGCCGGTTCTCGTTCATGGAGATCAATCCGCGGCTGCAAATCGAGCATCCGGTGACCGAGGCAGTCACCGGTCTCGACCTCGTCAAGCTGCAGCTCCACATCGCCGCCGGCGGCCGGCTCGAGGGCGACCCCCCGGCGGGACTGGGCCACGCGATCGAGGCTCGCCTGACCGCTGAGGATCCCTCGCTCGGGTTCGCACCGACGCCGGGGCGCCTCGACCTGCTGGGCCTCCCGACCGGCCCGGGATTGAGGGTCGACACCGGGGTCGCCGAAGGCGATCTGATTCCGGCCGAGTTCGACTCAATGATCGGCAAGCTCGTCGCCTGGGGGCGTGACCGCGACGAGGCGCTCGCGCGACTGCGGCGGGCGATCGCCGACACGATCGTCGTGATCGACGGCGGGACCACCAACCAGGGATTCCTGCTCGAGCTGCTCGACCGCGCCGAGCTCCGCGCAGGCCAGGTCGACACGACCTGGGTTGACCGGCTGTACCTGAGCGGCGAGGCGACGCCGACCCGGCACGGCGACGTGGCGCTGGTGCAGGCGGCGATCGAGCTCGCGGACCTCGACCTCGCGACGGACCGCGCGCGCTTCTACGCGTTCGCGCGGCGCGGCCGTCCGCACGTCAGCGCGGAACTCTCGCGCAGCTACGAGCTGCGACACCGCGGCCATTCCTACCGGCTCGCGGTCGCGCAGATCGCACCCGACCAGTACAGGGTGACGGTCGACGGCCACGAGATCGAGGCGCAGACGCGCCGCGTCGGCCGTCACGAGCGGCGGCTCGAATGCAGCGACCGGACCTATCGGACGCTGACCTCCACTCAGGGCGACGACCTGCTCGTCGAGGTCGACGGCGTTCCGCACCGGGTCTCGCATGACGATGGCGGGATCGTGCACAACCCCTCATCGGCCGTCGTGGTGTCGATCCCGGTCAGCGAAGGCGACATCGTGCAGGCGGGAGACGTGGTCGCGGTCGTCGAGGCGATGAAGATGGAGTCCTCGCTGACCGCCCCCTTCCGCGGCCGGGTCAAGCGCGTGCTCGCGAGCGAGAACGTCCACGTCGCGGCCCAGGCGCCGCTGCTCGTGCTCGAGCCGGTGGACGGCACAGGGCAGGAGCCGCCCGGCAATCGGACCTCGTTCGCGTCGATTCGTGGGCCGACGGAGGACGCCGCGCCGGGACGCTGTCGCGAGAACCTGCAGCGCATGGAGTGGCTCGTGCTCGGCTACGACATCGGCGCCGCCGAGGCCGAGCGCGCGATCACCGACCTGCACGGCGAGTGCGCGGACCTGCTCGCATGCGACCCCGCGCTGGTGCCCGGCGAGCACCGCCTGCTTTCAATGTTCGCGGACCTGCGCGCACTGACGCGGCCGCGAACCTACGAACAGGAATCCGACGCCGAACTGGTCCGGAGCCCCCAAGAGCACCTGCTCGCCTGGTTGCGTTCGCTCGACGCACAGGCCGAAGGCCTCCCCCCGCGATTCGTGGCCCAGCTGCGGCGAGCGCTCGCGCACTATGGGGTCGAGAGCCTCGACCGGACGCCCGCGCTCGAGGACGCCTGCTACCGCTTGTTCCTCTCCCAGCAGCGTGAGGAGACGGCCCGGGCCGCGATCCTGGCGATCCTCGACCGCCGACTCGAGGACGCCGATGAGCTCGCCGGTTACGTGGGGGATGACTTCCGCGAGGCGCTCGACCGGCTGCTGGTGGCGCTCGAGGGACGCGACCCGGTTGTCGCCGATCTTGCCCGCGAGGTCCGCTTTCGCTACTTCGACGAGCCGATCATCGCCGAGGCCCGCGCCCGCGTGTATGCGGAGATGGAGCAGCACATCCTCGCCTTGACCGAGGATCCGTTGCGGCCCGACCGAGAGGCGCGGATCGAGGCGCTGGTCGACTGCCCCCGTCCGCTCGCCGCGCGGCTCACGGCCGTGATGCGCAACGCGTCGCCACCCGTCCGCAGTCTTCTGCTCGAGGCGATGACCCGCCGGTACTACCGCGTGCGCCCGCTCGAGGACTTCGAGCATACAGAGCTCGACGGGCGCCCCGTCGTGCTCGGCAGGTACCGCTTCCAATCCGGTACGCGGCACCTCGCGGCGGCCTACGTCGAGCTCGACGACGTTCCGGCGGTCGCGCGAACGTTCGCCGAATACGCAGCCAGGCTGCCGGACGGCGAGCTCGCGGTGCTCGACCTGTACGCCGAGCACGTGGATCCGGCACCGTCCACCGAGGAGCTCGCCGAAGAGGTGTCGGCTGCACTCGCGACGATCCCGGTGCCGCGTGCGCTTCACCGGATCGTCGTCGCGGTCGCCGAGCCGCGCCGCGGCGCCGGGATGTCGGCGATCGATCTGTTCACGTTCAGGCCGGGGCAGGACGGGCTCGTGGAGGACGACGTCCTCCGCGGCCTGCACCCGATGATGGGCCATCGCCTGCAGCTGTGGCGGTTTGAGGATTTCGCGCTCGAGCGCCTGGCCTCGGCCGAGGACATCTACGCGTTTCGAGGCGTGGCCCGCGCGAACCCGAAGGACGAGCGCTTGTTCGTGCTCGCCGAAGTGCGTGACCTGACGCGCGTCCACGACCAGCATCGCGGTGTCACCGCGATGCCCGAGCTCGAGCAGGTTCTCGTGCGTGTGTTCGAGACGATCCGCGGCTTCCAGGCACGCCGCCCGCTCAGCCGCCGGCTGTTGTGGAACCGGGTGCTGGTGCACGTGTGGCCGGTGATCGAGGCAGATCCCGACGCGATCCGCAGGGCCGTCGAGCCGCTCGCGCCGCTGACCAACGGCCTCGGAATCGAGGCGTTGCTGATCCAGGGGCGTTTGCGCGACCGAGATGGCTCCGAACACGCCCGCGTTCTGCGTTTCTTCACGCCGACGCCCCACGACGTCGCAGTCGAGGTCGATGTGCCGGCGACGCGCCCGTTGAGGTCGTTGGATGAGACCGCCCAGCGCGTGATCTCGGCGCGGCGGCGCGGGATGCTCCACCCGGCCGAGATCGTGCGGCTGCTCGCCCCCGTCCGCCCCACCGCCGGCCAGCCCGCGGGGATCTTCGTCGAGCACGAGCTGACCGAAGAAGGAACGCTCGAGCCGGCCGGGCGCCCGCCGGCGACGAACCCGAGCGGGATCGTCGTCGGCACGGTCCGAAACTTCACCGAGCGCTACCCGGAGGGGATGCTGCGGGTGATCCTGCTCGGCGACCCGACCCGCGCGCTCGGCTCGCTGTCGGAGCCGGAGTGCCGGCGGATCATCGCGGCGATCGACCTCGCCGAGCAGCGCGGCGTGCCGCTCGAGTGGTTCGCGCTGTCGGCCGGAGCGAAGATCGCGATGGACAGTGGGTCAGAGACGATGGACTGGATCGCGGCCGTGCTGCGGCGGATCGTGCTCTTCACGCAGGGCGGCGGCGAGATCAACGTCGTCGTCGCCGGCATCAACGTCGGCGGCCAGCCGTACTTCAACGCCGGGGGGACGATGCTGATGCAAAGTCGCGGCGCGCTGATCATGACGCCCGACAGCGCGATGGTGCTGACCGGCAAGCGGTCGCTCGACTACTCGGGCGGCGTGTCGGCGGAGGACAACTTCGGGATCGGCGGGTACGAGCGGATCATGGGTCCCAACGGCCAGGCCCAGTATTGGGCGAGGGATCTCGCCGGAGCCTGCCGCCTGCTGCTGTCCTACTACGAGCACACGTATGTCGAGCCCGGCGAGCGGTTCCCTCGGAGGGCGAGCACCACCGACCCCGCCGGGCGCGAGCTGGGCGAAGCCGAGCATCACGCTCCCGGTTCGAGCCTGCAACGGATCGCGGACGTGTTCTCCGACGCCCGCAATCCCGGACGCAAGCAGCCGTTCGACATTCGCTCGGTGATGCGCGCCGTGATCGATGCCGATCACGAGCCCTTGGAGCGCTGGGGGCGGATGCACGAGGCCGAGATCGCCGTCGTCTGGGATGCCCACCTTGGTGGCTGGCCGGTGGCGATGATCGGACTCGAGTCACGTCCGCTGCCGAGGCACGGGCCGCTGCCCGCCGACGGCCCCGATCAGTGGACCCCGGGCACGCTGTTCCCGCGCTCGGCCAAGAAGATCGCCCGCGCGCTCAACGCCGTGGCGGGGCGCAGGCCGCTGGTGATACTCGCGAATCTCGCCGGCTTCGACGGTTCGCCCGAGTCGCTGCGCAACTGGCAGCTCGAGTTCGGCGCGGAGATCGCGCGCGCGGTCGTGAACTTCGACGGGCCGATCGTGTTCTGCGTGATCTCGCGCTGGCACGGCGGCGCGTTCGTCGTGTTCTCGCAGAAGCTGAACCCGAAGCTCGAGGCGGTCGCGCTCGAGGGCTCGCACGTATCGGTGATCGGCGGGGGCCCGGCGGCCGCGGTCGTGTTCGCGCGCGAGGTGGAGGAAGCGGCTCGCGCCGACGAGCGGATCACCGCGCTCGATCAACGCATCGGCGCCGCCGAACGCGCCGAGCGTCAGGCCCTCCGGGCCCAGCGGAGCGCGCTGTGGACCGAGGTGCTGGCGCAGACGCGCGGAGCGTTCGCCGAGCGCTTCGACGAGGTCCACAGCGTCGAGCGCGCGGTGCGCATGGGCTCGGTCAGCGGCATCATTGCGCCCGCGTCGCTGCGGTCGTTCCTGATCGACGCCGTCGAGCGTGGGATCCACTGCGAGGAGCAATCGGGCGCTGCCCCGCCCGCCGGCAATGGACGCCCCGAGCTGGCGCAGCCGACGCCCAGCTGACATCACCGCCGCCGATCAGCCGCTCCTCGCCGGGCGGCCGGCGTCGCGTTCCAGGGTCGCCACCAGGCGGGCCTCCGCAGTCACGCTTTCGGCCACGCGCGCGCGGAGCTCGGCGAGCTCGCGGCGGCGCTTGATCAGCGGGATCGCGAGCAGCGGCACGACGGCCAGCGTCACCAGGCCGCCGAGTGCGCCGATCGTCTGCGCGAGACCCTGCGTCGCGGCGCCGCCGGTACGAGCCGGCACCGACGCGGCGCGAAGCGCGACCCGGGAGCGCGCGGAACCGGTCACAGCGTCGGTCACGGGCGCGGTTTGCTCGGCGATCGCCAACAGCTCGCCGTTGCCGATCGAGTCGAGCAGCGAGTTACGGACCCAGTAGACCGCGCCGTGCTCATACCAGGCGATGGTCTCGATGTGCTGGCCCTCGTAATAGAGATCGTATGTTCTCCCGCCGACGGGGACGGTTTGGTCGGGACTGCCGAGCAGCGGCGCCGCCGTCCACTTCGTGCCTTGCACGTCGTAGTACTGACCGAGCTGACCGGCGTCGAACACCGCCACGTAGATCGGAAACGGCGACCCTCCGCGGGCGTGGATCAGGTACTCGCGCAGATCGACCGGCTCGGCGCCGCCGGCCTCGTCCTGAACGCGCGGGTACTCGTACGGGAACGGCATCCCCGCGCTCGCAGCCCGCGCCCGGGACAGCTCCGCGGTCGGGACGGGGACGAGCGGGAGCGTCGCCGCCAGCTTGTCGTTGTGAACCGCCGCGGCGACCGCCGCGGTGCTCCGTTTCGGCGGCGGCGAACCCCCGTACAGGAATGAATGGACGCTGGTCGAGATCTGCTGCTGCGTCGCGGTGTCACACGAGCAAGGGTTGGATCCGGTCGGCTGCAGCGTGACCTGGAACTCAACCTGCCGAACCCGAAGGCTCGATGCGGAGATCAGCGTCCCGAGCAGGTTCTCGATCCCCGTCGTCGTCTGCAGACCAGGGTCGGTCTGCACCGATTGGCCGAAGATCTGCTCAAACTTGCCGAGGTTGTCGACCAGCGTCGGACCGTACTGCTTCTTGACGTCGAGCAGGAAGCTCTGATCACGCGCGTCGCGCACCAGCGACGTGTCGTCATGGCGGTAGGACACGAACTGGAGCGCCTGCGTCCCGCACAGATCCTGATATCCGGGCTGCAGGTTTATCTCCTGGTACTGCTGACTGTACGGCGTGTTCATGTGGTAGTAGCGGCGGTCGACGGTCGAGTACACGCACCCGATTTCGTCGACGGCGCGCTTGAAGTTGTTGAAGTCGATCATCACCACGTGATTGACGCCCAGCCCGGTCAGCTGCTGGATCGTCGAGACGAGGGTCGTGAAGCCGCCACACGTGAGGGCGTAATTCAGGCGTGTCGTGACGGCGCCGCTCGGGCACTGAATCGTGACCTCGAGCTCCCGGGGCAGCGACATCATCGAGATCCACGGCCTGCTCGGATCGATCCGCACCAGCAGCATCTCGTTCGAGTGCGGAAGCACGGGCGTCGTGGTCGTGTGCGCCCGCTGATCGTTGCCGACCAGGAGCAGCGTCTGCGGATCGGCGAAGCCCGCGGGCGCGAGGGTGCCGGAAGCGAGCTTCAAGCTCGGGTTCTGGCGTAGCGCGTCGCGGAGCTTGTGAATCTGTAGCAGCACCAGCGCGGCGCTCGTCCCCGCGCTCGCGAGCAACACGATCGCGCAGCCGAGCAGCAGCCGCCCGGCGGTTCTCGGCCGGCCGGGCTGAGGCGGGGGCTGCGGCCCCCGTCGCGCGCCGGGCCCACGCTCGGCCGCCGCCTCGCGCGGGGCGGGCGAGCGCGTGGGCGGATCACCGATCAGGCTCATCGGTCATCCTTGGACGCTCGCACCCGCGCATTGCATGAAAGAGTGAATCACCGCACATATGATAAGGAGCGTGCCCCCGCTTCCCGCCGCCACCGCTGAGCGGATCGCCGACACGATGTTCGCGCTTTCGACGCCCAGTCGACTCCAGATTCTGGTGTGTTTGCGCCCCGAGGCGAGGACCGTGTCCGAGATCGTCGCCGCGGTCGGGATGGAGCAGTCGGCGGTCTCGCACCAGCTCCGGGTGCTGCGCGATCACTCGGTCGTCAGCATGCGCCGCGTCGGCCGTACGCGCCGGTACGCGCTGAGCAACGACCACGTCGGTGCGCTGATCGACGACGCGCTCGAGCACATCCGCGCGCTCGAGCGCTCCCGGGCGCGGGAACGCTCGGAGGCGCAGGCGGGATGAACGCGCCCGCATTCGCGCCTGCGGCCGACCGGCGAAACGCGCTCGACCGCGCGCACATCGGGGACATCGAGGGCGCGCTCGGCACCGTGCGCGCGTTCGACACCGGCCCGCGCGTGACGAGCAGGCGCAAGCTGGCCACGCTGCTCGCCGTGCTCGGCCCGGGCGTCGTCGTGATGGTCGCCGACCACGACGCCGGCACGATCTCGGTGTTCGCCCAGGCGGGGCAGAATCACGGCATGCGCCTGCTGTGGGTGCTGCTCGTCCTCTGCCCGGCGCTGTACGTGACGCAGGAGATGGTCGCCAGGCTCGGGGCTGTGACCGGCTCGGGCCATGCACGGCTGACGCTCGAGCGGTTCGGCAAGCTGTGGTGCGCGTTCTCGCTCGGCGATCTGATGATCCTCAACCTCGCGACGCTCGTCACCGAGTTCATCGGCGTCGCGCTGGCGCTGTCGTACTTCGGCGTGCCGAGATACGTCTCGGCGCCCGCGGCGGCGATCCTGCTCGTCGCGATGACGGCGACCGGCAGTTTCCGCCGCTGGGAACGAGCGATGTGCGTGATGATCGCCGCGAACCTGACGCTAATCCCGCTCGCGGTGACGAGCCACCCGCGCGCGGCGAGCGTCGCGGCTGGGTTCGTGCCCGCGGTCGGCAACGGCGCCGCCGGCTCGACGGTCCTGCTGCTCGTTGCGCTGGTCGGCACGACGATCGCACCGTGGCAGCTGTTCTTCCAGCAGTCGAACGTCGTCGACAAGCGAATCACGCCGCGATGGCTTCGCTACGAACGGGCGGACACGGCGATCGGCGCGGTCATGTTCGCTGCCTGCGCCGGCGCGGTCCTGATTCTGAGCGCGACCGTGGCTGCGGCCGCCGGGCCTCATCGTCCGTTCACCGATGCGGGCGCCGTCGCGCACGCGATCGGCGCGCACCTCGGCGTCGGGGCCGGCGGAGTGTTCGCGATCGCGCTCCTGAACGCCTCGCTGCTCGGCGCGGGCGCGGTCTCGCTCTCGGGTTCCTACGCGATCGCGGAGGTGTTCGGCGTGAAGCACTCACTGCACCGCCGGGTCGGCGACGCGCGCGCGTTTCACGCCAGCTTCGCCGCGATCGTGGCGCTCGCAGCGGGTGTTGTCCTCGTGCCCGGGCTCCCGCTCGGTGCGCTGACGACGCTCGTACAGGCGCTCGCCGGAATCCTCCTGCCGAGCACGCTCGTGCTGCTGCTGATCCTGTGCAACGACGAGCAGCTGCTCGGCCCGCTGACGAATGGACGCGCGCTGAACGCGGTCGGCGCAGTTGTCGTCGGGTCGGTGCTCGCGCTCTCGACCCTGCTCACGCTCACCACCGTGCTGCCGCGGATGCCGTTCGCGATCGCGCTGGCCGTGACGCTCGCGCTGCTGCTCGCCGCCGGCGTCGTGCTCGGCGCGAGCAACGTGCGGCACCGGCGACCACCCAGGGCCGGCGCGTCGCTCACTCCGTGGCAACGGCAAACGTGGACCGCGCCGATGCTCGAATTGGTGGCTCCGGCAACCCCGACCCGGCCGCGGCTGCTTGCACTCGCGCTGTTGCGCGCGTACGTGGCGCTGATCGCCGGCCTGCTGCTGCTGAAGCTCGCCGGCGTCCTCCCCGGGTGAGCCGTCAACGCGAGTGCGCGGCCGCCAAGCGCACCAGCGCCGCGCGGTGAGCCCCGCTCGCTCGGGCTACGCCGCCGGCCCGAGCGCATTCAGGAATCTGGCGATCAGCGGCCCGTCGAGGGGGCCGCCGTTGATCCCGCCGCTGTTCTGCACGACGATCGCGAACGCGATCTTCCCGTCGAAGCCCATCAGCCATGAGTCCGTGTTCAGCTGCGAGCCCGAGCCGTACTCGGCGGTGCCGGTCTTGGCGTGCGTCGTGCTCGGCAGGCCGGTGCCGGCCGCGGTTCCGCTCGAGACGACGTGGGCCATCATCAGCTGCAGATCGGACACCACGTCGGCGGGGAGCTTTTCCGGCGGGATGCGGTCGTCGGGCGCGCCGTAGATCAGCGTCGGAGCCCGCACCCAGCCGCTGTCGAGCGCCGCCGCCGTGCTCGCCATCCCGAGCGGCGAGAACACCACGTCGGCTTGGCCGATCGCAGTGGCCGCGAGCGCCGTCTGGCTGTTCGGCGACGGCACGTCGGCCAGAAACGCCGGCAGCCCGGGCTGGGGCGCGCGCTGCAGCCCGTACAGGCGGGCGACCGCAGTGAAGTCCGATGCTTTCAGGTGCGCGCCCGCGAGGCCGATGAACGCCGTGTTGCAAGACTCGGTGAAGCCCTGGTCGAGCGTCTGGGTCGGCTGGTCGCTCTCGGCGTTGTGGAACGTCTCGCCGTCGACGGTGATCGTCGGGGGACAGCTGGCCGGCGAGGACGGGGACAGGCCGCTGCGGATCAGCGCGGTCGCGGTCAGCACCTTGAACGTCGAGCCCGGCGGGTACTCGCCTTGCAGCGCCTGGTCGAACGCGTCGGATACCGGGTCGCTCACGACCGCCAGGATTTGCCCCGTGGCTGCGTTGATCGCCACCATCGCGACGTGGCCCCGCTCGCCGGCCAGCGCGGCCTCGGCGGCTCGCTGGACGTTTGGGTCGATGCTCGTCCGAACGGCTTGGCCGGGGTGGCCGGGGAAGCCGGCGAGCGTCGCCACGAGCGCGCCGGTGGCGCCTACGACGATGATCTCGGTCCGGGGCGCACCCGCGAGCCGGCGCTCGTAGCGCTGCTCGAGCCCCGACTGCCCGACGATGCTGCCGTCGTCGTAGGGCAGCCCGAGCTGCCGGAGCTCCTGCGCCGTGACCGGCCCGACGGCGCCGACTACGTGCGCCGCCAGCTGGGGAGTGATCGCGTTGCGCGCCTCGGTCAGCTGGAACTCGGTGCCCCGCACGGCGTACACGTTGTTCGCGCCCGGCTGGGCCTTGAGCTGCTCAAAGCGTGGCCTCGAGACCTGAAACACCGGGTCGAAGTAATCCGGGTGGGCCTTCGCCTGCGCCACAGCCGCGCTCACCTGCGCCTCCGTGGCCCCGGCGGCGAGCAGATCGCCCGTCACCGCGCGCATGCTCTTGACTGCGCTGCCGGCGATCCCGACGACGACGGCCTGGTGTTGGGTCGTCAGCGGAGCGCCGCCGGTACCGAGAATCGGCGCTCGGGGCGCCCAGATCTCGGACGCGACCAGCCGGTCCCCGTCGCCGAGCGACGGGTTGATCGTCCCCGGCGTCCACGCCACCAGCCAGCGCCCGTTGCGCTGAACGAGGCGGACGGTGGTGGCGGGAGTCCACGTGCCGACGTTCGGCAGCACGAAACGCTCGCTCACCACCGCGCTGGCCGTCGCTCCCGATTGCCTGACCTGGCCCGGGGTGAACCGAGCCGAGCTCACCCCCAGCGCGCTGAACACCGCCGCGTTGACGGACCTGAAGTCCGCGGGGGGATCGGCCACGAGCGTCCGCATCGCCGCCCAGTCGCCGCGGCTCCAGTCGTTCAGGAACGGCCCCAGTGTGCGTTGCGGGGTCGACGACGAGCCGCACGCCGCGAGCGCGATCATCGTCGCGAGCGCGAGGATCGCGATCAGCGCGCGTGAGCGGCGTCCGCGCGCGGTGCCCAGCCACCTGGGCCGGGCCGGAGGCAGGAGCGCCGTCAAGTCGAGTGCGGGCAACGCCGACTGAGCACGGCAGCGAGCATAGACTCGCCTCCCCGGGCGCGCCGCAGCCCCCGAGCGTCGCGTGCGTCGGGCTACGGCTGCGACCGTGGGCACGGCGGCCCTCCGGGCGCATACGGCTGCGTCCTATGCCTGCGAACCTGCCGCAGCGACCTGGAGCCGGCTGCTGTCCGGCGTGCGCTCGGCGGTGAGCGCGAACAGTTGGAAGGCGAACAACAGCAGCAGCGGGCTCGTGCCGATATCGGTCGCCTGCCCGGTGAACACCGCGCCGAAGCCTTCCGCGAGCACCCAGCCGATCAGGAGGATCGGGATCGAGGCCATCAAGCCGATCCGCTCGGTGCGATTGGAGAGGACGCTGAGGCCGATCGCCGCCGAGATGACCGCCAGCGCGATCGCCAACGCTCGGCCGTCACCGGCGACCGCGGTCGCGGCACCCGAGTGCAGGGTGGAGAGCCAGCCGGCACCGCCCGGGGCCGCGGAGAACAGGCCGTGCAATGCATCTGGGCGGTAGTTGGCTGGGAACAGCCACAGTGCGCCGCCCGCGATCCACAGCAATGCCCACACGAGGCGCGCACCGCGGCCACCGAGCAACCCGGCCGGGGCGCTCGACTGTCCGTCCGACTGTGCGCGTGGCCAGGCGAGTAAGCCCGTGACGATGTACAGCGGCGAGGTCCCGATCACGCCGGTGAACGCATTCGGTGTCGAGCCGGTGAAGATCCCCCCGAGTCCCTCGCCGGCGAACCAGATCCCAAGCGCCCAGGCGAACGAAACGAGCAGCGCCGGCTTGACCGCGCGCCGCGTCAGCAGCGTGAGGCCGATCGCGACCTCGACGATCGCGGCGAACGCGTTGAACGGTGCCTGTACCGGCTCGAGGACGTGCACGATCAGGGTTATCGGGTCGCCGATGATCCCGGGCTGAGCGGTCGCGTTGGGAGCGAGCACCCCATCGACGAAGTGCCGGAAGAAGTACGGTTGAAACTGAAGCAGCCCGTCGATCAGCCAGAACAGGCCGAGCGCTAACAGCCCGAGCCGCTGAACCGAACCGAGCGTCGTCGGGGTGCGCATCGCACTGGACCATGCTCGCGAGCCGCCGTATGTGTGATTTGTGCTTGTTGCCATCGACGTTCCTTTCCGCACGCTTGATCATTTGCCGTCAGCGGCGCAGGGCGCAGCGGATCGCGACGCCTCACCGGCGTCCCCGGTCCGTCGCTCCTGTTGTCAGGCCCGTCCCCCGGACGCGACTGATGCGCGCAGAACCCGACCGCGCCTCATTGATGTGTGAGGACGGGCAGAGAGAGCCCGTCGGAACACAAAGACGACCGGGCAGCGACAATCCTTCCCACCGATGACGAGCGACACGACAGGGAGTCCGGACGCGGAGGTAGTTGATCTGCTCGCCGTCGTCCGCGAGCGCGGCTGGCCCGAAGCTCGGATCACGGCGCTGCGCAACACCTGTGCGGCGGCGGCGGCCAAGGAAACCATGCCATCGAACGAGCGCGCGCTCGCGGCCGCGGTCGCCGCGGCGCTCAGCGGTCACTCGCGCGGGATCAGCGCCGAGCACATGAGGATCCTCGCTCGGGCGGAGCTGGTCTGATGACTCAAGCGCGCCTGTCGGACGAGCGGGCGAAAGTCACGCGATCGCAGCCGACGCCGAATCGCGTCACATTTGCCCGCGCTGCGCGGGCGAACGTTACGTGACCGGTGTGCAGCCGAAGGGTTGTAACGGTAGGACGGCAAGCGCTCACGCACGAACCTCCTCAACCGCCGCCTCGGGCAGGAGCCGACGTAGTCGGGCGGAGACCGAGCCGTGTGTCAGTTCGCGCAAGCGTGAGCGGGGGCGCGCCACCGCCACCTTCGTGGCGCCGCGGGCACGTGCCGCCGAAGCGAGGGCATCTGCTGGTCGATCGCCCGAGATTTCGATGTAGCTCCCGCCGAGCCGTTCGGCAAGGCCCCGATGATCATCGATCCGTCTTCGACGGCTCGCCGACTCCCCCGCCACGTTGACGTGCACGACCACCAGCGGAGCGTCGTCTCCGCGCGCGATCGCCGCCGCTTCGCGAATCACACGCTCTCCCGCTTCCGATCCCGAGTCGCCCGCGATCACGAGTCCCGGCTCCGGGACCTCGATCAGCGTGCGCCGGATCAGCAGGTCCGCGCCGACGGATTCCTCGGTGCCGGCGATCCAGGCCCGCGTCAGCTCGCTGAGCGCCTCGAGGTTCGACGCGCGGAAGTAGCCCGCGAGCGCACCACCGACCTGTTGCGCCGAGAACACACTCCCGGACACGATTCGTCGCCGCAGTTCCGCGGGCGAAGTGTCGATCAGGACCACCTCCCCAGAGCGAACGAAATCATCCGGTATGCATTCCGCCGCGCCAACTCCGGCAATGCGAGCCGCATAGTTGCGGACCGACCAGAGGTTCGAGACGTTGGCCGTCGTGATCACGTCAAGGCCGGCCGCAAGCACATCGGCCACGTCCTCCCAGCGCCGCCGAGAGCCGTCCGGGCTTCGCTGCGCGAGCTCGTCGATGAGCACGACGTCCGCACCGCTGGCGACGATCGCCTCCAGGTCGGGGCCGGTGAAGGAATGGCCGCGGTACCCGATCTCTCGTGGAGCGACCATCTCCAGCTCGCCAATTTGACTGCGAACGTCCGCGCGGTCCTTGACCTCGATCCAGCCGACCACGACCTTTTCACCGGCCGCAGCTCGCTGCCGACCTTCCGCGAGCATCGCGTACGTCTTCCCCACTCCCGGGGCGATTCCAAGGTACGTACGCAGGGACCCCTTCTCGATCGTGCTCACGATCGGGAGTGTCCTACGAAATGTGTGGGCGGCGGCCGCTCGCTCTGCGTCGCGTATCCGTCGATGCCTGATGCCACTGCCGGAGGTTGGCGTTGGCTCTCGCGGTCTGCGCTCGAGTCAGCTGGCGGCCGTTGGCGTAGAACGCGGCCTTCGCCTTCGCTGTCGCGGTGGCGTTGCTCGATCTGGCGGCCTCCAGCAGCGCGAGCGAAGAGAGCAGCAGCACCTTCCAGTCGCGAGGCAAAGTCGGCCGACGCCGCTGGTCCACACCGCAGCGCGCTGCGAGACCTCCTTGGTGACCGGCACCGGCGCCGCCATCGGGTAGGTCATCCGGATGTCAGCGAACCGCTCGATTGGCAAGCGGTGTGAGCGTGCCTTACGACCTGTTCATCGGGATCCCCGTTCACCGCGCACCCGCCGCCGTCGAGCGTTCCGGCCTTGCCGTTGACGGCTGGGTGCCCGTCGACCAGACGAACCTCGCGACCCGCTTCCCCGGTGTGTACGCGCTGGGCGACGTCGCCACCGGCCCGCGCACCGTAGAGAACACTTGAACGGATGACCCAGGACCGAGATCAGGACCGTGCCCGCGCTGAATTCGGCGAGGACATCGCGCAATCGCTCGGCGCCGGCAAGCGAGTAGTACTCGAACCCGCCCCCCTGGAATCCCGGCGTGGCCGCCGGGTCGTAATCCGCCCCCAGCGCGATCGCGAGGAAGTCGGCGTCATAGCAGCCCTCGTCGGTGATCACCCGCCGCCTCGCCGGATCGATCGCTGTCACGGTCTCCTGGGGGAACTCGACCCCGGCCTTGGCGATGTCGCGGTAGTGCAGCAGCACGTCGGTCGGTGCTCGCCGGCCGAGCAGCACGTCGAGCTTCGAGAACCCGAAGAAGAACGAGTCGTTCCTGTCGATGAGGGTGACGCGAACCCCGTCCGCGAGTGATTCGGACAGCCGCGTCGCCAGCTCCAGGCCCGCGAAGCCCGCGCCGACTATGACTACGTGCTTCTTCATCGCGCGCCTCCGATCGGCCGCTCGGTCTGGGGCCGCCGGGCGCTGATGTTGCTGAGCTGGGCGTTCATCGTGCCTCCTGGAAGAGCCGTTGGTCGATGCGTCCAAACTAGGCGTAAGCGGCCCGCGCTGCCATTGGGCAGGTGCCTGATCTTGGGCCTTAGCGTGCGTCGATGACGCGTGGAGACGGAGGTCCGGAAGAAATTTCTCGCCGGGAATGGAATAGCGGCGAGACAGCTGGCGTCTTTAGGGAGACGTGGGCGCATCGAGCGGACCTGAAGAAAAGCGAGTCGCGTTGACGCCTCGTGGCTGTGCGGGCGCTTTCCGGAAGCGCTCACTCCAACATCAGAGGTCACATATTGTCTCGCTTTCCAGACGCTGCGCTGCTCCGCGAGTATGTGGTTGAGCCAGGCGTTCCTCGGGCCTCCTGGAAAACCGCTCGTCGGTGCGTCCAAACTAGACGTAAGCGGCCCTGCTGCCATCGGGCGACTTCCTGATGACGGCCCTTAGCTTGCGAAACGGCCCCTTACTTGCCCCGTCGGCAGACGGCGGAACAACGGTCCGCGTGGTCGGGCGCGTCTCAAGCCCGCGGTTCGTCGGTCGTCACGAGGAACTGCTGGCGCTCGAGGCAGCGCTCGCGCGGGCACGCGGAGGGTTCGGCTCGATCGTGTTCGTTGGTGGGGAGGGAGGGATCGGGAAGAGCCGGCTGATCTCCGAGCTCGCCGGGAGCGCTGAGCGCGACGGAATGACCGTCGTGGTCGGGGAGTGTCCGCCGCTCGGTGTCGCGGAGCTTCCCTATGCGCCGGTTGTTGGAGCGCTGCGGTCGCTCGTTGCCCAGCAGGAAGCGACCGAGCCGGGGCGACGCTCGGCTCGGTGCGCGAGGAGCTGTCGGCCTTGCTGCCCGACCTGTCGTCCGGCCGCGGCCGTGCTGCCGGCCAGCCCGGGGAAGAGGGATCCCAGGCCCGCTTGTTTGAGCAGCTGCTGGCGCTGCTTGCATCGGCCGCACGAGCGCGACCGTTGGTGCTCGTCGTAGAGGACTTTCAGTGGGCTGATCGATCGACGTGCGACTTCTTTGCGTTCCTCGTGCGCGCGGCACGGCATGAGCCGATCGCGCTCATCATCACCTACCGCAGCGACGAGCTTCGGCGTGGCCATCCGCTGCGTCACTGCATGCTGGAGCTCGAGCGAAGCGGCAGGGCGACCAGCGTCGAACTGAGGCCATTCACGCGCGCGGAGGTCCGCGCGCAGGTCGCGGCGATCCTTCACGAATCGCCCGCCCCGCCGCTTGTTGACCGGCTGCTCGAACGTTCCGAGGGCAACCCTTTCTTCACCGAGGAGCTGCTGGCATCGGCACGCGAGCCCGGCGAACCGCTCCCTGATTCCCTTCGGGACACGCTGCTGGCACGCGTCGCGTCGCAGTCGACGGTGGTCTGCGACGTGCTGCGGATCGCGGCCGTCACGGGACGGACAGTCGATCACGCGTTGCTGGCCGCTGTCGCGGAGCTCCCCGAGGACGACCTCAATGGCGCGCTGCGCGATGCCGTCGAGAGTTACCTGCTCGCCCCCGATCCCTCGACGGCGGGGTACTCGTTTCGCCATGCGCTGATGAGAGAAGCGATCTACTCCGACCTGCTCCCCGGTGAACGGCGCAACCTGCACCTGAGGCTGGCCCAGACGCTCAGCGCACAACCCCGGCTGGGAGGAGCGAAGGCCGTCGGCGCCGCGGAGTCTCGCCCACCACTGGTACGCGGCGGGTGAGCTGCCGGCGGCGCTGGCCGCGTTCCTCAGCGCTGGGGCCGCGGCAGAGGATCTTTGCGCGTTCGGCGAGGCGTGGCTGCACTACGAGCGTGCGCTGGAGATCTGGGATCTCGTGGCTCCCGCAGACGGCGAGTTGCCGCTCGAGCGGCTCGAGGTCCTGCGACGGGCGGCCGAAGGGGCGTTGATGACCGGCGAGGAGGAGCGCGCAATCGCTCTCGCGCATTACGTGCTCGCGCGGATCGACGAACACGCCGACCCGATCCAGGCGGCGCTGGCGTACGAGCGCCTGGGCTGCTACCTATGGATGGCCGGACGTGACGAGGACGCGCTGCCCACCTATCGGCGCGCCGTCGAGCTGATGCCCGACGATCCGCCGTCCGAAGAGCGCGCACTGGTACTGGCCGCGGAGGGGCAGGTGTTGATGCTTTTGCGATCGCACGGCAGAATCGAACTCGCGCTGCGAAGAGGCGCTCGCGATCGCTCGCAGGATCGGGGCCGAGGCCGTCGAGGCGCATGTGCTCAACACGATGAGCGGAAATCTGAGCGGCGTCGGCGAGCTCGACCAAGCGGTGGAGGCCGCTGGACACGCACTCACGATCGCCCGCCGCCTGCGCCTCGTCGACGAGACACACCGTGGCTACACGAACGGCAGCGCCGCTCTGGACGAGGCGGGGCGCGTCGAGGTGTCGCTCGCGATGGCCTGGGAAGGAATCGCATCCGCACGCGAGTTTGGGGTTGAGCGGCAATGGGGCGATCTTCTTCGTGGCGAAGTGGCCGAGCGGTTGCTGCAGGTCGGGCGGTGGCGCGAAGCCGAGCAGCTACTGGAGGAGGCCATCGATCGCTCGCCAACCGGGCTGCAGGCCGGGATCGCATACCGATCCCTTGGATACCTGCGGGCCGAGCTCGGAGAATTCGCGGCTGCCGCAGGTGCGCTCGATCAAGCCGATAAGCAGGTCCGCCGCTCGCTCGGATCGATGGCGCTCGGGCCACCCGCAGTGGCTCGGCCCTCGCTCGAGCTGTGGGCGGGCCGGCCGCAAGCGGCGGCCGCAGTCGTGTCGGACTGTCTGGAGCGGGTGGGCGAGCGTGAGCACGTGTTCCTCACGGCGAGGCTGTACGAGCTCGGCGCGCGCGCCTGCGCCGACCTCGCCGCTCGCTCCCCTGGTGACGCCCGGACCTTCGGGCAGCTGACCGCCACGACGCAGACGCTGCTCGAGCGGCTCGATGGGCAGATCGCGCGCATGACCGGCGTGATCCCACCGCTCGTTTGCGCAAGCCGGGCTGTGTGTGCGGCTGAGGCATCACGGATCGGCGCCGCCGGCGACGCTGCTCTTTGGGCTGATGCGCGGCGGCAATGGGAAGCCTGCAACGACCGTTATCACGCCGCATACGCCCGCTGGCGCGAAGCGGAGGCGCTACTCGCCGCGGGCAGCGACCGCGCGGACGCGGAGGCGCTTGTGCGCGACGCCCATGCGGTAGTTGACGAACTAGGCCCGGCCGCTGCGCGGAGAGCTCGAGGCACTCGCTCGCCGAGCTCGCATCGACCTCGGTCAGCCTCCTCCTGCCGAGGCGGGTCCGAACGCCACACTGGAGCGGCTAGAGCTCACGCCTCGCGAGTGCGAGGTTCTCGCGCTGCTCGCCGGCGGCCTGACTAACCGCGAGATCGGCGCCGAGCTATTCATCAGCGACAAGACCGCGAGCGTGCACGTGTCACGAATCCTGATCAAGCTCTCGGTTCCCAACCGCGCCGCAGCCGCCGCGACCGCGCACCACCTGGGCGTCACACGCGCCCACACCTGCTTTGCCGCATAGGCCGCCCGCTTCCCTCGGCGGAGCGGCGTTCAGTGGAACTGGCGTCGGATCTGCGGATGCAGCGGAAGCCGATGTGGCTCATGCCGGTGTCGATCATCTGGGGCCGCCGGGCCGCGGGGCGATAGCGCTTGCAGTAGCTGTCGGCGCAAAGGTATGAGCCTCCCTTGATGACCTTGCGCGGGATCTGGAACTGGGGCTGAGCCGGGTCGTAGCTTGAGTCGACCGCCCCCCCGCGCGGGTTGTGCGGGACGCAGCAAGGCTTGTCCGGGTCGGGCGGATGCTGTTCGGAGTACCAGTCGCTGGTCCACTCCCACGTGTTGCCCGTCATCTCGTGAAGACCGAAGCGATTCGGCGGGAACGAGCCCACCGGCGCGACACCGTCGAATCCGTCGGCGGTCGTGTTCTCGAACGGAAAGCCGCCCTGCCACCAGTTGGCCAGGTACTGGCCGTCGGGGAGTTGGTCAGCACCCCAGGCGTACTCGCCGTCCTCGATGCCCGCGCGAGCGGCATATTCCCACTCTGCCTCGGTCGGGAGCTCCTTGCCCGCCCAGCGAGCGTACGCCGCGGCGTCTTCCCAGGCGATGTGCACGACCGGATGATCTTCGCGCCCGGCGAGCGCGGAAGCCGGGCCATCGGGATGCCGCCAGCACGCGCCCGGCGTCCACGACCACCAGAGGTTCAGATGTCGCAGATCGACCGGGCCACTCGTCATCCGGAACACGAGCGAGCCCGGGACGAGATTCTCCGGGGGGGCCCCGGGGAAGTCGGCCGGATCGAGGGGTCGCTCCGCGACCGTCGAGTACCGGGTCGCGCTGACGAACGCGTCGAACTGCCGGTTCGTGATCGCGTGGCGGTCCATCCAGAAACCGTCGACCGAGACGCTGTGGACCGGCGCCTCTTCTGGGTAGTGGTCGTTCGATCCCATGCGGAAGCTGCCGCCGGGGATCCACTGCATCGCCTCCGTCGAGGCGGGGTGCGAGCTGACCGACGTGGCTACCCCCGGACCTCGGCCATCTTGGCCAGCGCCTGGTCGATCGTGAACGTCGCCGACTTCTGCCTCGGCGGGAACTCCGCGAACGTCGAGATGAACTCTGCGACGAGCGCCTGGGCCGCGAACAGCAGGTACTCGTGGGAGAGCACCCAGTCGTAGTACGTGTTCGAGGTCGTGTCCGCTCGCTCGAACGGGTCGGTGCGCAGGTTGAACATCTTCGGAACCCTGAGCGGGGTGAAAGGCTCGGCCCAGACCCGCAAGGTCCCCTGGGCGCGCTGCTCCATGAACACCATCTTCCAGTTGTTGTAGCGCAGCGCGACGAGGTTGCCGTCGTCATCGAAATAGACGAACCCCTGGCGCGGGCTATTGGGCTGCCGCCCGGTCAGGTACGGGAGAAGGTTGTAGCCGTCGATGTGCACCTTGAACGCCTTGCCCGCGGCCCGGTGGCCCGCCTTCAGCTTCTCGACCACGTCCGGATCACCGGCCGCCGCCAGGAACGTCGGCAGCCAGTCGTGCAGCTGGACGATCTCGTTGGAGACGACCCCGGCCGGGATCTTTCCGGGCCAGCGCACCAGCTGCGGGATCCGGAACGCGCCCTCCCAGTTGGTGTTCTTCTCACTGCGAAACGGCGTCATCGCCGCGTCCGGCCACGAGTTCATGTGCGGCCCGTTGTCGGTCGTGTACAGCACGATCGTCTCCTCGGCGATCCTGAGCTCGTCCAGCAGCGCGAGCATCTCGCCGACGTTCCTGTCGTGGTCGATCATCGTGTCGTGGTAGGGGGACTGCCAACGGCCAGCCTGACCCAGGCTCTCCGGCTTGGTGTGGGTACGGAAATGCATGTGGCTGGTGTTCAGCCAACAGAAGAACGGCGCTCCGGCCTTACTCTGGCGTGAGATGAAGTCCTTCGCGGCAGCGACGAACTCGTCATCGACGGTCTCCATCCGGTTGCGCGTCAGCGGACCGGTGTCCTCGATCGTCTGTCGTCCGACCCGCCCAAACCGCGCGTCGTCGGTCGGGTCATTGACATCGGTGGCATGCGCCCGCAACACGCCGCGGGGGCCGAACCGCTCCCTGAAGTACGGCGCCTCCTGCTCGGTCGGATAGTCCCGATCCTCGGGGTCCTCCTCGGCGTTGAGGTGGTAGAGGTTGCCGAAGAACTCGTCGAACCCGTGCACGGTCGGCAGGTACTCGTTGCGGTCCCCGAGGTGGTTCTTGCCGAACTGGCCGGTCGCGTAGCCTTGGTTCTTGAGCAGTTCGGCGATCGTCGGGTCCTCGGCCTGCAGACCGATCGTCGCGCCGGGCATCCCGACCTTGCTGAGTCCTGTGCGATAGACGCTCTGGCCGGTGATGAACGACGAGCGCCCCGCGGTGCAGCTCTGCTCGCCGTAGGAATCCGTGAACCGCATCCCCTCCTCGGCGATCCGATCGATGTTCGGCGTCCGGTAGCCCATCAACCCGTCGCTGTAGCAGCTCAGGTTCGTGATCCCGATGTCATCGCCAAAGATCACCAGGATGTTCGGCCGGCCCGGGTCAGACACTTCTCACCTCCAGATCAGCGCCGCAGACCCCCGCGCGGACTGCACCCAGCCCCGCGGGCGAACATCATCCTAACCTCCGTGAACCGCAACCGCCAGCCGATCGTCCACAGCCCGCCACGGACGACGATCCGAGCTTGCGCGCAGCGGGCGGCCGATCTTGCCCGATCGGGATCTGGGGATGTGGTCGACGAACTCGACGGAGCGGATGCGCGGGTAAGGCGCGACCTGCTCGGCGACCCATCCGATCAGCTCGGCTGGCGATACGAAACGTCGCCGCACGACGATTGCGACCGGCGCCTCGCCGGTGTGATCGTCGGAACTGGACACGACCGCCGCGTCCGCCACCGCTGGGTCAGAAGGACGTCCTCGAGGATTGTGTGAACGCTCATCTTTGCTCTCTTGCAGTTGGTTATGCGTCAGACTGGTTCCGGGATGTCGCGTGGCACACGGCGCAACTCGCTGCTGGGCGAGGCGACCGACAGTGACGCGCCCAGGAGGTCGGCGGTGTCGCTCGGCGACTGAACAGCGATACGGCCGGTGATGCCATCTGGTTCGCCGTGTTGGCCGGACTTGCGAGGTCAGAAGATGATCGTGGTGTTGTTGTGAACGTCGAGTTGTCCGCTTGTGTCGCCCCCGCTGGGTCTCCCGCGACTCCGGGCGGGTAGTCTCAGCGTTGTGCCAAGGCCGATCGTCGTGCTGCTCCTGGCAGTGCTGTTCGGGGTCGCCGGCGCGGTCGCGGTGAGCGCGGCTACCCCGGCGCAGGTCGCGCGGGCTGACCGGCGGGCGGCGGCCAGCGCCGCGGATCAGCTGCTCGGCGAGCTTGCGCTGCCGAGAGGCGCGACCGAGGTACCGACGGAGCCCGTCGGTGACGCGCATCAGCTCGCGCGGTCGATCGAGCTGTTCTTCTTCGCAGCGGAAGTCGACGAGCACACGTTCTGGACGACCACTGCCTCGCCGCGCGCGACGCTCGCCTCGATCCACGCGCACCTCCCGGCCGGCGCCAGGTCCGTGGGTTCGGGCTTCTCCGGCACCCTCGTGTTCGCGTCGTACTCGCTGCCGACCGTCGACCCGGCCGCGTTGGGTCCGCGAGCCCTTGCCGTAGACGCGGTGCGGCTTGCGAACGGGAGCACCGGAGTTCGTGCCGATGCCGTGGTCCGGTACGCGGCGCCTCGCCTGCCCGCACAGCAGGTTCCGCCCCAGGCGCGCGTGCTCCAGGTCACGGTCGCCGACTACGAGTCAAAGCCTCTGCTGTCGCTCACGATCACGAATCGCTCCCGCGTGCGCAGGATCGCCACGATCGTCGACCACCTCCAGTTCCTACGGGTCAATCCTGCAGTCGCGATCTCCTGCCCGATCCTAAGCCCCGCTCCGATCGACACGTTCACGTTCCGCCAGGCACCATCGGGCCGCGTGCTGGCCACAGTCAGCGAGCCGGCCGACACGCCGGCCACCGCCTCTCCGTGCTTCACGACCACACTGGCGATCCGCGGACACCGTGAGCCGCGCTTGCTCGAGGGCGGCACCCTGTTGCGAGAAGCCGGCGCGATCCTCGGTGTGAGGCTGACCACCAGCCCCTGACGGGTCCGGTCCTCGGCCGCTTTCGTCGTCGTACGACGTGCGCGCGGCGATCATCGTGCGCGCCCACTCCCGGTGTGCGGCTGCGGCGCGTGGGCCACGCCAGCCCGTGAGGGCGTTGAGCACGAACGGCATCGAGGCTCCGCAAACACCTTGGGCCGGGGTCCCGTCGGGCTCGAAGTCCTCCGGGTCCGGATGCGCCACCGGATGCGCGGCCTGGTACGCGCTCAGATTCGCGATTATCTTCCAAGTCCCGCCAGGTCCGACCCTCATGACGCCGTTCGGGACGGTACGTACCCCGTGCGAGCAGCCAGCACCCGAGAGCAGGGCGTAGAGCTGGTGGTGGACGAAGGCGACGCTCGACACGCCGCTGACCAGACTTCCGAGCACAGGACTTGTCTGGCTCGAGGGCAACGAGTCCACCACCGTCGAGACCACCCCCGTCGGGCTGACCTTCGAGATCCGCCCACCGAGGCTCGAATTGCCGGTGCTGCCCGTGTACGGGGCGGCGGCCCCCGCGACCTGCCGGCACTGGCCTACGGTGGAGTTCGAGCCGCCGAGGCCACCTTCAGCGACGTACAGATACCCGTCCGGGCCGAACGTGAGGCCACGAGGGTTATTGAACCCCGACGCGAACACCGATACCTCCGGCGCCTGACGCGCGCTCTCCCGAACTGGGGGACGCTTGCCCGCTGCCGGTGTGTTTTCGACGAGCCACCCGAAGGCAGCGACCGCCGTAATCAACAGGAAACGTCTCATGCTGCCCCCTTATCCAATCGTCAAAGAGTAGGTAGGTTGCCTACCATGCAAAGATCCGTGGTCGCCGCGTTGAGCGCGGGTCCTCACCTTGCGGGCGTGGCCTCCGGGATACGAAAGCCTCGCGTGCGGTCATCGCCAAAAACGATCTCCTCTGGTAGGTAAGGTGCCGACCAACCGTAGAAATCAGCTGGGCTGCCGCCAATGGGGTCTGCGCTCCATTTGTGCGTTGCTCAGGGGCAATCGTGCACCCGATCGGATTACGCGATCAGATGAGTGGTCGGCGGCTACGGCTCGACGAGGCCGCGGCGGATCGCGTAACGGGTGAGCTCGACGCGATCGTGCATGCCGAGCTTTTCCAAGATGTTCGCCCGGTGGCGCTCGACGGTCTTGTCGCTGATCACCAGCGTTTCGGCGATTTCTTTGCTGCTGTGGCCCTCGGCGATCAGCTTCACGACCTCCTGCTCGCGCACCGTGAGGGGCTCATCGGTCAGCGGTTGATCGGTCCGCGCGCGCTCCAGGTAATCCCGGATCAGCGGGGTCATCGCGCCGGGATACAGAAACGGCTCACCGCGCATCGCAGCGCGGCATGCCTCGACGAGGTCGCGGTCGGCGACGGTCTTCAGAACGTAGCCCGAGGCACCGGCCTTGAGCGCTTCGTAGAGGTACTGCTCGTTCTCATGCATCGAGAGGATCAGGATCCGCTTATCGGGGCGGCGAGCGTG
>Ga0187766_10000405_pt1 | contig 23730 bp, 22 predicted proteins | sample 0216_QUI02_MP05__4_FD_132971 | JGI IMG/M metagenome (GOLD analysis project Ga0187766, IMG submission 132971) | Tropical peat soil microbial communities from peatlands in Department of Meta, Colombia - 0216_QUI02_MP05_20_MG | ecosystem: Environmental > Terrestrial > Soil > Wetlands > Peat ... | reverse complement strand
GTCCGCCAGGACAACGACACCACCGAGGAGCCCAGCCCGAAACCCAACCGCCGCGGGTACGTCAGGGCCAACTGGCCGGCCTGCGTCTGCTCGACACTGGCGAGGATCACTTGCCCCTCGATGACCATCGCGGCGCGCGTCCCGTCCCGAGACAGCTGCAGCTCAGAGATCACACCCGGGAAGCGGCTGGACACCGCACCCGAATCCACCGGAATACGCGCCGGCTGCCCGGAGGCCGCTTCCTGGATGGCGCGCAGCACGTTGTTGCCGTCGACCACCACCCACACGGCGTCGTCGAGCGACCAGCTGGGCCGCGACAGGCTGTGCCCATCGGCGGCCTGCACCGCCTCACCGCCCAGGTCGCCGATCCACAGTGACGCCGCCATATCCGGGGCGCCGGGCCGCTCGGTCACCACCGAGGCCACTTGGCGTCCACTACGCGACAGGGCGGCGCCGGTCTGATCGGGCGTCCGCCCGAAAGCTCCGGGCACCGGGGTGGAACGCTCTCCGTCCAGCGCTACTAGTGACCCGCCCACCAAAGCATGCACCCCGGCGCCGGCGCCGTCGGCCACGCCCGGGTCGGTGGCGGCAACATCGGAGGTGGTCCACCCGTCGGCGAACCTGTCGTCCAGCGCCGCGCCGTCAGCGTTGACCGCGTATGGTCCCTTGATGTCCGCCCTGGCCAGCGTCCAAATAATCTGCGCGGCAACTAATTGCCGACTGTGCGGATCAGTGGTGGACAGGTTCTGCAAATCGATTCGCGCGCCAGCGTAACCACGGCCGACCCCGCTCTTGCCGCCGTCGGCCCGGGTGACCGGACCGCTTAGCCGTAGCGGCGGCGCGAGCAGATTGCGCACCGTACGAGCCATCTCGGGACGCGGGCCGGCGATCAGCTTCGAGACGAGTTCAGTCGCCAACTGATCGTGATCGGCCACCGCGACGTAGCGCGGGTCGGGAACCACCGTCTTGCCGGTCGGGTCGGCGAAGTAGAGCGTGTTGCGCTTGTAGGTCGCCTGGAACTGCTTCCAGTCCAAAAACACCCCGTTGGGCAGGTGGTTGATGCGCCAGCCACCGGACGTCTTGACCAATTCGATCGAACCCGGATCCGGTAGTGCGCCCTCGGCGGTCTCGAACACTCCCATATCCGACAGCGAGCCCAGGATGTCGGCCCGCATGTTGACCGAAACCCGGTCGGCGCCACGGGTTTCGACGAACACCACGTGGTCGATCAGCAGCGCGCTGCCGGCATCGTCCCAGGCGTTAGATGCCGACTGGGTGAGGAACTGCCGGGCAGCCAGGTGGCGGTTCGCCGGATCAGCTGTGGCCTTGAGGAATTCGCGCAGCAGCACGTCCGGATCCATACCCGGGGTGGGCTTGGGCAGATTCGGCGGTGCTGGTCGCTCCACGGTGCCGATGGCGTGCGGCGCCGACGAGCTGGGCACCCCTGCACAGCCGGCGAGTACCACGGACACGCCGAACAACAACGCGGCCAGCTGCCGCATTTACACGCTCCTCTCGGCGTGCTCGCGCGGGCGCAGCTGATGCTCGTTGCGTTCAGCCTCAATCGGTTTCAGCGGCAGCGGGCTGGTGGTGACCTTGTGCCCGCGAACCAGCGGAAGCGTCAACCGGAAGCAGGCGCCCTTGCCGGGCTCGCCCCAGGCCTCGAGTCGGCCCTGGTGCAGTCGCGCATCTTCGACGCTGATCGCCAAACCCAACCCGGTGCCGCCGGATCGTCGTACCCGCGACGGGTCTGAGCGCCAGAACCGGCTGAACACCAGCTTCTCCTCGCCAGGCCGCAGCCCCACCCCGTAGTCGCGCACCGTGACCGCGACGGTGTCCTCGTCGGCGGCCATCCGGATCCGCACCGCCTTGTGCTCGGCGTGATCGATGGCGTTGGCGATCAGATTGCGCAGGATGCGTTCCACCCGGCGGGCATCGACCTCGGCGATCACCTCGGTCTCGGGCAGGTTCACAATCAGCTTGACGCCAGCGTCCTCGGCCAGGTGACCCACGTTGCCCAGCGCGCTCTTCACGGTCGCACGCAGGTCTACCGCCTCGACGGACAACTCAGCCACACCGGCGTCATGCCGGGAGATTTCCAGCAGGTCGTTCAGCAGCGTCTCGAACCGATCCAGCTCGCTGACCATCAGTTCGGTGGACCGCCGCAGCGCCGGATCGAGGTCTGCGCTGTGATCGTAGATCAGGTCAGCGGCCATCCGCACCGTGGTCAGTGGCGTGCGCAATTCGTGGCTGACGTCGGAAGTGAAGCGGCGCTGCAGGTTGCCGAACTCTTCCAATTGGGTGATTTGCCGCGACAGGCTCTCGGCCATGTCGTTGAACGAGACCGCCAGCCGAGCCATATCGTCCTCGCCGCGCACCGGCATCCGCTCGGACAGGTGTCCGTCGGCGAACCGTTCGGCGATCCGCGACGCCGACCGCACCGGCCCCACCACCTGGCGTGAAACGAGCAGCGCGATGGCCGCGAACAACACCAGCAGGATCAGCCCACCGGTGGCCATGGTGCCGCGCACGAGCGAAATGGTGGCCTGCTCGTTGTTCAACGGACAAATGAGGTACAGCTCCAGGTTGGTCACCCGTGACTGTGTGGGGGTGCCGATGACCAACGCCGGCCCGGAGAAGCCCTCGGTGTGCACTATGGCGTACTGGTAGGCCACCTGCCCGGCCTTGACGAAGTCGCGCAGTGCAGCAGGCACCTGGTCGATAGGTCCGGCCGTGGTCGCGGCCCGGGGGCCGTCACCGGGAACCATCAGCGCGGCGTCGAACGCGCCCGCGAGGCCAGCGCCCAAAGCCGGGTCGGTTTTCGACGTCAACGTGTTACGGGCGAGTTGGAGGCTGCTGTCCAGTGAACGTGCCTCCTCACCGCTGACCATCCCGCTGACGGTGTTGCGTGCCCGCTCGATCTGCTCGGTGGCGGCCTTGATCTTGACATCGAGTATGCGGTTGGTGACCTGGCTGGTCAGCACGAAGCCGAGCACCAAGATCACCGCCAGTGAGAGGCCCAGAGTCAGCGCTACCACCCGCAGCTGCAGCGAGCGGCGCCAGGCAACACCCACGGCTCGGTTCAACGCACTCATACCGCGTGTCAGGGGTGCCGAGCGGCGGTGAATGCGTCGCCTCGAGCCCCAGATCACGGAGGTCCGGCCTTGTAACCCACTCCTCGAACGGTCAGTACCACCTGCGGGTTCTCCGGGTCTTTCTCGACCTTGGCCCGCAACCGCTGGACATGCACGTTCACCAAACGGGTGTCCGCGGGGTGACGGTATCCCCACACCTGTTCGAGCAGCACATCACGAGTAAACACCTGGCGGGGTTTGCGTGCCAGCGCCACAAGCAAATCGAATTCCAGCGGCGTCAGCAAGATCTGCTCGCCGTTACGGGTGACTTTGTGGGCCGGCACGTCGATGTCGACATCGACGATGGACAACATCTCGGCGGGCTCGTCGTCGTTGCGCCGCAGCCGCGCCCGCACCCGGGCAACCAGCTCCTTGGGCTTGAACGGCTTCATGATGTAGTCGTCGGCGCCCGACTCCAGACCCAGCACCACATCGACGGTGTCGGTCTTGGCGGTCAGCATCACGATCGGCACGCCCGAGTCCGCGCGCAGCACCCGGCACACGTCGATGCCGTTCATGCCGGGCAACATCAGGTCCAGCAACACCAGGTCGGGGCGCAGTTCACGCACCGCGGTGAGCGCCTGGCTGCCGTCGCCGATGATCGCGGTGTCGAAACCCTCCCCACGCAACACGATGGTCAGCATCTCGGCCAGCGAAGCATCGTCATCGACGACCAGAATCCTTTGCCTCATGGTGTCCATGGTGTCACCACATCGCGACAAAACTGAGGTATCACACGCGTGTTTCTTGGGTGACACACCCAAAAATTCCCCCGCAAGGCTCGGTGCGGCCTTTAGGAACCCGCTCGCGGTCAAGAGCCGACCAACCTCGCGGCCAGCTGGCGGGGGTCGACGTCGGCGCCGACGACTAACCATCGCCCACCCCACTCGGCGGCGGCCAGGCCGGCGTATACCGCGCCGGTGCGCTGCTGAAGTTCGTCGTCGCGTTCGTAGCTGTCGCGCGCTCGACCCGGTTCGCAGCGAGCCCGCTGACGTGCTCGCCGCGCGGCGACTTCTGCTGAAACATCAAGCAGCACTTGCCAATCGGGCATGGGTAGCTGCAGCCGGCGATATTCGATCTGGTATACCCAGGCCACCACCGGTCCCGTCGCATCTTCGTGCAGGCGCGCCGCACTGTACGCCGCGTTGGAGGCCACGTAGCGATCCAGGATCACCACGTTGTGGTCGCGGCGCAACCCGCTGATCTGGCCGACCGCGCCAGCACGGTCGAGCGCGAAAAGCATCGCCATCGCGTACACCGATGACGCGAGGTCACCGTGCTCGCCGTGCAGAGCTTCGGCCGCGATGTCGGCGACCACCGATTGCCCGTAGCGCGGGAACGCCAGCGTGGCGACCGACTTCCCGGTGGCCTCGAAGGCCGCCCGCAGGCCTTCCGACAACGTCCGCTTACCGGCGCCGTCAACCCCTTCGACCGCAATCAGCACGCCGCGAGCCTATCGCCGCACCCGGTGCCGGCCGTCGACTCTGCGGTGACTGCGAGTCCACTTCAGTTCAGGCAGGAGCCCTACAGCGCCAGCCGCCTGGCCAGCGCCGTCGTGATTACCATGCCGGGCAACATCTTCCTGCCGGCGATAGCGACCGGGCTGCCGCGTGATTCCGTCGTCAACGCCACTGCGCTGGTCACCCTTAACAGGTCGGATTTGGTCGACTGGGTCGGCCAGGTACCAGCAAATCTCATGCGGGACGTGGATCGCCGAGTGCGCCGGGTACTCGATCTGTGACTCGACGCTGACCGTCACCCTGCAGAGGCTGAAGCTCAGTAGCGATAGTGGTCGGCCTTGTAGGGGCCGTCGACGTCAACGCCGATGTATTCGGCCTGGTCCTTCGTCAGCCTGGTCAGCTTGCCGCCGAGCGCCTCGACGTGGATGCGGGCCACCTTCTCGTCGAGGTGCTTGGGCAGCTGGTACACCTCGTTGTCGTACTCGTAGTTCTTGGTCCACAGCTCGATCTGGGCGATCACCTGGTTAGAGAAGCTGTTGCTCATCACGAACGACGGGTGGCCGGTGGCGTTACCGAGGTTCAGGAGCCGGCCCTCGGAGAGCACGATGATCGACTTGCCGGTGTCGTGAAAGGTCCACTGGTCGACCTGCGGCTTGATGTTCAGCTTCGTTGCCCCCGACCGCTCCAGCGCGGCCATCTGGATCTCGTTGTCGAAGTGACCGATGTTGCCCAGGATCGCCTGGTCCTTCATCGCCTTCATGTGCTCGAGCCTGATGATGTCTTTGTTGCCGGTCGCGGTGACGACGATGTCAGCATCGCCGATGACGTCCTCCACTCGCTTGACGTCGTAGCCCTCCATCAGCGCCTGCAGCGCGTTGATCGGGTCGATCTCGGTGACGACAACCCGTGCCCCCTGACCTTTCACCGACTCCGCGCAGCCCTTGCCGACGTCCCCGTAACCGCAGATCAGCACCTTCTTGCCGCCGATCAGCGCGTCGGTGCCGCGGTTGATGCCGTCGATGAGGGAGTGCCGGCAGCCGTACTTGTTGTCGAACTTAGACTTGGTCACCGAGTCGTTGACGTTGATCGCCGGGAAGACCAAGTCCCCGGCGGCGGCGAACTGGTACAGCCGCAGCACGCCGGTGGTGGTTTCCTCGGTGACGCCCTTGACCGACTCGGCGATCTTCGTCCACTTGTCCTTGTCGGTTTCGAAGCGTTTGCGCAGCAGGTTCAAAAACGCTTTGTACTCGGCCGAGTCGTCCTCGTCGGCGGGCGGCACCACACCGGCCTTCTCGTATTGCATGCCGCGCAACACCAGCAGAGTGGCGTCGCCGCCGTCGTCAAGAACCATGTTGGCCGGTTCACCGGGCCAGGTCAGCGCCTTTTCGGCGGCCCACCAGTACTCGTCGAGGGTCTCACCCTTCCACGCGAACACCGACATGCCCTTCGGCTCCTCGAGGGTCCCATGCGGCCCGACGACCACCGCCGCAGCGGCATGGTCCTGGGTGGAGAAGATGTTGCAGGACGCCCATCTGACCTCCGCGCCCAGTTCGAGCAGGGTCTCGATGAGCACCGCGGTCTGCACCGTCATGTGCAGCGACCCCGAAATCCGGGCACCCTTCAGCGGCTTTACCTCAGCGTACTCACGGCGCAGCGACATCAAACCAGGCATCTCGTGCTCGGCCAGGCGGATCTCCTTGCGGCCGAATTCCGCCAGCGACAGGTCAGCGACCTTGTATTCAATCCCGTTGCGAACGTCGGCGGTCAGCGGCTTTTCGGTCGTCGTCATAGTGTGGCCCAATCTTCGTCGGTTCAACTACTTAGCTTGCGTACACATTAGTCCTGGTGCGGCGGGCGCGCGAAGCCGCATCAACCGGGCTCGACTAGCCCGATGGCCCGGCTCCTCCTCGGCCGCACGCGGCCGCATCGTCGCCGAGCAAACCGTAGCGTTCAGCCGCCGGCGTCAGCAGCCGCGCCAGATCGGCGGCGACGTCGTGGTCGGCCTCTGGTGGCATCGACACGTAGCTCATCGCCAGCCGCACAATGGCGCGCGCGAGGATGCCGGCGTCCTCTTCGCTGGCCCGTACCCAGCTGTCTATGAACGACGACGTCAACCGCGCCGAACAATGGTTAATGATGGGTGCGCTCTCGGTGGTGATGAGTTGCAGCAGGTCGGGTTTGGCAACACCGGTGAGCAGCGATATCACCAGCGGGTCGGCAGCCGACTCGGAGAAGAAGGATCGAAAGCCCTGCAGGAAGGCGGCGTAGATGTCGCCGACGTTGGCGTAGATGGCGTCGTCGACGGCGTCTACCAGCCGATCGGCCAGGCGCAGCGCATAGCCTTGCGCGAGGCCCTGCCGTGACCCGAACTCGTTGTAGATGGTCTGCCGGCTGATACCCGCCGCCCGAGCCACGTCGGCGAGCGTGATGGCCGACCAGTCGCGGGTCAGCAGCAGGTCCCGCATCGCGTCCAACACAGAATCGCGCAACAGGGCCCGCGACGCCTCCGCGTAGGGGACCCGTTTCACATGCGCGACACTAGCGGTCACGAACGCACCACTTCCACCATCTCGAAGTCGGATTTGGCCGCGCCGCAGTCCGGGCAGCTCCAATCTTCGGGAATGTCGTCCCAGTGCGTGCCGGGTGCGATGCCGTCTTCCGGCCAGCCCAGCGCCTCGTCGTACTCGAAGCCGCACTGGATGCAACGGAACAGTTTGAACGGGGTTGGACGCTCTTCACGCAAGCGCTCGCCGCGAAAGCGGTGGCCAGGTTCCGCCGTCCGGCGTGTCCCGAGGTCGGAGTAGGGAACCATGCCGGACAGCACGACCGAGACCGCGACGGCACAGTACCGAGTACTGTCCCGGGGATGCGCGGGGAAAACACACGTGCTCACGCCGTCGTCATCGGGGCCAGCATCGCCGGTTTGTGCGCTGCGCGGGTGCTCTCCGATTTCTATGAGCGGGTGACGGTTTTCGATCGCGACGAACTGCCGAGCACACCGGTGAACCGTGCGGCCATTCCGCAGGGTCGGCATCTGCATTTGTTGATGGCGCGCGGCGCGGTGGAGTTCGAGGCGCTGTTCCCCGATCTGCTCGCGGACATGGTCGCCGCGGGCGTGCCGATGCTGCAGAACCGGCCGGACTGTATCTACTTCGGCGCCGCGGGCCATGTGCTGGGGACGGGACAGACCCTGCGCGACGAGTTCACCGCCTATGTGCCGAGCAGGCCGCATCTGGAGTGGCAGATCCGGCGCCGAGTGGCCGACATCGCCAACGTCGAGATCGTGAGGCGTAGCGTCGCCGAGCCCCGGTTCGACCCCGCGCACCAGCGGGTGAGCGGCGTGCTGCTGGACTCAACCGACGGTGAGTTCGTCGCCACCAACCTCGTCGTCGACGCGGCCGGGCGTGGTACCAGGCTGCCGGTATGGCTGGCGCAGTGGGGATACGAACGGCCGCGTGAGGACACCGTAGATGTCGGCATCGGATACGCCAGCCACCAGTTCCGTCTTCCGGAGGGCCTGATCCAGGAGCGCGTCGTCGTCAATGGTGCGTCCCGCGAGCAGCCGCTCGGACTGGGCATGTTGGGCTATGAGGACTGCACCTGGGTGCTGACTACTTTCGGTGTGGCCAAAGTCGAACCGCCGCACACGTTCGCCGAGATGCGTGTGCTGGCCGAGAAGCTGCTGCCCGCCCAGTTCACCGCCGCGCTGGAGCAGGCCGAACCCGTCGGCGAGGTGGCCTTCCACCGCTTCCCGACCAGCAAATGGCGCCGCTACGACAAACTGGACCGCTTCCCGGGCGGGATCGTGCCGTTCGGCGACGCGGTGGCCAGCTTCGACCCCACCTACGGGCAGGGTATGACGATGACCTCGCTGCAGGCCGGTCAGCTGCGTCGAGCGCTGGAGTCCCCGGGCAGCGACTTGGCCCGTGAACTGAATCGGGCCGCCGCCAAAACCATCTACCCTGTGTGGCTGATGAACGCCATCGGCGATCTGACGTTCCACCACGCGATCGCGCCCGCGCCCTGGTGGTACCGGCCGGTGGGCGAACTCTTCGACCAGTTCCTCGGTGCCGCTGAGACCGATCCGGTTCTGGCCGAATGGTTTCTGCGCCGGTTCAGCTTGTTGGACAGCCTGTACATGGTGCCGTCGGCGGCGCTCGTAGCCAGGACTATCCGTCACAACGTCCGGCTATGGCTCGCCGAGCGCCGTCAGCTGCTACGCGAGCGCCGGCAGGTGCGGCGCGACCGCGTTAGCGCTCGAGGCCGGTGGGGCTGACGGCGGCCTCACAAACCCACGGTGGCCCGAAACAGCTTGGTCGGCTGGCGCGCGAGCAGCCGGATCGGGCCGTCGTCGGCCGCCACCCAGGCGGCCACCCCACGTTCCAGCGCGAGCGCCCCAGACTTTCCGCACACCGTCGTGCAACCCTCGGCGCACAACAAGATCTGGGGGCCGTCATGACGCGACGGCGCGTCGACTTCGTGGCCAAGGTAGTTGCCGTCGAGCATCAGCAGCGACACCGCGAACTCGTCGGCCGGGGTGTCGTAGACCAGCTCGAGTCCGTCGCGGTGTGTCGGCGGTCGTAGGTCCGCCTCGGGGGTGGGGGTGAAGTCCAGCACGCGGAGCAGCTCCGGCACGTCGACGTGCTTAGGGGTGAGACCTCCGCGTAAGACGTTGTCGGAGTTGGCCATTACCTCCACCCCGACGCCACGCAGGTAGGCGTGCAGGTTGCCGGCCGGCAGGAAGATCGCTTCGCCGGGCGCCAGGCTGATGCGGTTGAGCAGCAACGCCGCCAGCACGCCGGCATCGCCGGGGTAACGCTCGCCGAGCTCCAGCACGGTCTTGGCTTCGGCGGCGAATTCCGACGGGCCGGAGCTGACATAGTGGATCGCGCCCTCGAGCACGGCAGGCACCAGCAAGTCGATGTCGGGCTGGGGAGCGGTGATCCACGTGGTGAACAGCGCGCGCAGACCGTCGGCGTCGGACTGGTCGTTCAACAAGTCGATGAACGGGTCGAGGTCTGACACCGCCAACACCCGCAGTAGCTCAACGGTGCGCGCCGCCGGCCGGAACCCGGCCAGCGCCTCGAACGGCTCCAGCGCGATTAGCAGCTCAGGTTTGTGGCTGGTGTCGCGGTAGTTACGCACCGGCGAGGTGACCGGAATGCCGAGCTGTTCCTCACGCAGGTAACCCTCGAGCGCCTGCTCTGCACTGGGATGAGCCTGCAGCGATAGCGGCTCATCGGCCGCCAGCACCTTGACCATGAAGGGCAGCACATCACCGAACCGGGCGCGCGACACCGCGCCGAGCTGTCCGTCCGGGTCGGCAACCAGCGCGTCCAGCAACGATGTCTCGCCGTTCTCGGTCTCCAGCCAGGCCGGATCACCCGGGTGTGCGCCGAGCCAGAGTTCGGCTTCGGGGTGAGCTGCCGGCACCGGTCGCCCGGTGAATTCGGCGATTGCGGTCCGCGAACCCCAGGCGTACGTCCGTATCGCTCCGCGTAGCAATTGCACTGTCTTATTTATCCCTGCACCAGTCGCAAGTAAACGGCGGCCATCTCCAACCGGACGGCCAGTATTGCCAGCTGCTGCTCGGTCCGTTGCAGACCGACCGGTGCCGGCGAGCCGCCGGGCACGCCCGGCACATCCTCAGCCCCGACCAGGTCGACGTCGTCGAGCCCGGCGACCCGCGCGGCCACCACCGTCCGGTCACTGGCCAACGTCAGGGCCAGCACCCGCAGCCGCTCGGGCAGCCAACCGTCGATCTGTTCGTCGTGAAAGAGGGCATCCGCTGGATGGGTATGCCCAGACCCCAGTCTGGAGCGCAGCGCCACTACCGCATCCGCCAGCCCGGTGGCGGCGGCCACCTGGTGCGCGACCCGCAGCAAGACCGAAGACCCATGCCGGGCCAGCGCCAGCGTCGCGGCACCGTCACCGACCAGCGCGACGCTGCGACCGGACATGCGCTCGGCAAGCGTCTTAGCCGGATTAGTGAACAGTTCGCGGCCCGCACTGTTGCGCAGCGCCTCGGCGTCCAACTCGTCGGCCAGGGCGGCCAGGTCCGTCCCCAACTTGCCGTCCATGCTCTGCAGCGTTGCCAGGCCGGCGGCCAGATACCGGCACAACCCGAACTCGTCGGGAACCCGGAGCCGCGGCGCCAGCACCGCGACCCGGCCCGCTGTCGTGTCCCGCAGCGGGCCCTCGTAGGGTGCCACGACGACAACCCGCGCACCCCGGCGTACCCCGGTCGCGGCCGCCCCGACCAGTGCGGGATCACCCGGGTCGTCGCCGGCAACGACCAGCACATCGAGCGTCCCGAGCCATGGCGGCGCCTCGGCGGCGACCACGATCGGCGCGGCGGCCAAACCACCTAACGCCGAGGCCAATATGGTGCCGGCGGTCTCGGCGGTACCCCGGCCGGCCACCCAGATCACCGTACGCGGTCGGTCGTCGCCGCATACTGGGTCCAGGGCGCCTTCGTCGAGCGCGGCGGCAGTGGCGCGCACCTGCGCGCCAGCCGTCGACGCGGCCCGCAGCAGTCCGTCCCGGTCGGCGGCGATCAGGCTCTCGGTGTCGTCGAGGTCGATCGCCACGTGAATGGCGTTCACTGCTGTGCCCTTTCGCGCGCTCTTTCGCCCGCGGCGCCCATTGCGGTGATTCGGGCGGCAACTTGTTGCACCACCGCGTCAACGTCCTCGGTAGAGCGTCCCTCCACATTCAGCCGCAGCAACGGCTCGGTGTTAGAGCTGCGCAGGTTGAACCAGCTGCCATCGCCCAGGTCCACTGTCACCCCGTCGAGGTGATCGATGGAGTGAATCCGGGTGCCGAAGGACTTCAGCACGGCGTCCACACACGCCGCCGCGTCGGCAACGGTGAAGTTGATCTCGCCGGAGGATTCGTAGCGCTGGTAGTCGGTGGTCAGCTCCGACAGCGGCCGCTGCTGCTCGCCAAGCGCGGCCAGCACATGCAGCGCAGCCAGCATCCCGGAATCGGCGCCCCAGAAATCCCGGAAGTAGTAGTGCGCTGAATGTTCGCCGCCGAAAATCGCGCCGGTCTCGGCCATCAGCGCCTTGATATAGGAATGCCCGACGCGTGAACGCACCGGTGTGCCGCCGCGCTCAAGCACCAGTTCGGGCACCGCCCGCGAGGTGATCAGGTTGTGAATCACGGTCGCACCGATCTCCCGGTTCAGTTCACGCGCGGCCACCAGCGCGGTCACCGTCGACGGCGAGACCGGCCGGCCGCGTTCGTCGACCACGAAGCACCGGTCGGCGTCCCCGTCGAAGGCCAGCCCGACATCGGCGCCACTGTCCTGGACATAGGTCTGCAGGTCCACCAGGTTCGCCGGGTCGAGCGGGTTGGCCTCATGGTTGGGAAACGTGCCGTCGAGCTCGAAGTACAACGGCAGCAAGGTGATCGAGTCGATCGCGCCGAGCACGGCGGGAGCGGTGTGACCAGCCATCCCGTTGCCGGCGTCGACGGCTACCCGCAGGGGACGCAGACCGGACAAATTCACCAGCGAGCGCAGGAATGCTCCGTACTCGTCCAGCACATCTTGATCGGTGATGGTTCCGGGTGGCCCGTCGTAGCCTGGGACGCCGGCGACCAGGTCCTCGCGGATGGCGGTCAGCCCGGTATCCTGCCCGACCGGCTTGGCGCCCGCCCGGCACATCTTGATGCCGTTGTAGGCCGCCGGGTTGTGGCTGGCGGTGAACATCGCGCCGGGGCAATCCAGCAGCCCTGACGCGAAGTAAAGCTGATCGGTGGAGGACAAGCCAATCCGCACCACGTCGAGGCCCTGGGCGATAACCCCGCTCGCAAAGGCAGCAGCCAGCGACGGCGAACTGTCCCGCATGTCGTAGCCGATCACCAGTTTTCGCGCACCCTCACCACGCGTCAGCCTGGCGAATGCGGCACCGACATCAGCGGTGAGGGAATTGTCGATCTCCTCGCCGACCAACCCGCGAACGTCATACGCCTTGATCACGCGGTGGACAGTCGCAGCGGGCCAAGACATGACAGGGCTCCTGACGAAGTGGACTCTTGGTCGTCAGCCTAGCCCGGCGACGATGCGGGCCGGAACGGCCCGAGGAGAAGCCGGGCAATCAGACCTAGAGTGTTCTGATTGCGGCTACCGGTAGGTAATCCAGCGCTAGTCGACGGGGTCGGGCAATACCCGCAGATGGCCGCGTCGGCGTCCGGTGCAGCCGGAGCGTTGCTCGGGCGGGGCGAACACCCCGCCGCTCGGCACGGTGGCCTGGGCGCTGGGATGGTGGCCGCCGGAATCGGAAAAACCGTTGACCGGTGGGCGGATCATGAGCTGGTCACGGCCCTCCCGCACCGCTTCCGCGAGCGCGACCAGGTCGTCCTCGTCGGGATTGCTGGGTAGCGGGCCGGCATGGCGGACGAGTTCCCAGCCGCGTGGTGCGGTGATTCGACCGGCGTGGCCGACGCACAGATCCCATGAATGCGGCTCCCGGGCGGTGGCGAGGGGACCGATCACTGCAGTCGAATCCGAGTACACGAACGTCAGCGTCGCCACTGCGCAATGCGGACACCCGGGCCGGCAACAGCGACGGGGAACGTTCACGACCGAGAGGCTATCGTGGACGAACGCCCCTGCAGCGCCGGACACGCGCATTCGCCCGGGGCGCGATGTGCAACCGTTACGATCGGCCAGTGGGCGGTTCGCGCAGCTCCTGGCGACGCGGTCGGTCGGCGGGCAGGTCGGTGTCGCGGCGAGGTCGCGACATGCGCGGCCCGCTGCTACCGCCGACAGTGCCGGGATGGCGAAGCCGGGCCGAGCGATTCGACATGGCGGTGCTGGAGGCCTACGAACCCATCGAGCAGCGCTGGCAGGAGCGGGTGGCGGGCCTAGACGTGGCGGTCGACGAGATCCCCCGCATCTCCCCCAAGGATCCCGACAGCGTGCAGTGGCCACCGGAGGTGGTCGCTGACGGACCGATCGCGCTAGCTCGGTTGATCCCCGCCGGTGTCGACGTCCGTGGCAATGCCACTCGGGCGCGAATCGTGCTGTTCCGCAAGCCGATCGAGCGACGCGCTAAGGACACCATCGAATTGGGTGAACTGCTGCATGAAATCCTGGTAGCTCAGGTGGCCACCTATTTGGACGTCGAGCCCTCGGTCATCGACCCGACGATCGATGACGACTAACCGAATCTGATTGCCCGGCTCCTCCTCAGTCCGCTCCACGGACCGCATCGTCGCCGAGTGGTCGGCTTAGATGATGCCGCGTTTGAGGCGGCGGCGCTCGCGCTCGGAGAGGCCACCCCAGATGCCGAAGCGCTCGTCGTGAGCCAGGGCGTACTCCAGGCACTCAGCGCGCACCTCACAACCCAGGCAGATCTTCTTGGCCTCGCGGGTGGAGCCGCCCTTTTCGGGAAAGAACGCCTCGGGGTCGGTTTGCGCGCACAATGCGCGGTCTTGCCATTGCTCTCTGGTTAGCGGCACCCGTGGGAATACATCGGACGCGTCGGGAACCAAACTCAAACGGGGTCGTGCTATTGCACTTGTCCTCGCCGTGCCGGTGTTGATGTGCGGTGTGCCTCCCACTACGCCCTGAAGGTGCTCATAGGACATGCTCCGCCTCCTCACCTCGTTGATCGTGAATGTCACCCGCTGTTGTGATGTGTTTGTGATGTGCGGCCATTCTCAATTTTTCGAACAAGTGATCGAATCTCGGCTGCGACACCGAAACCGGCCGGCCACCGGGAAATGACACTGATGTGATTACACACGCGTAAGCCGCCGTGGTCAAGCGCTGGAATGCAATTCCATACCATCTCGTGACCAAAATTTGGCGATTGCCCCGCGGTTTGGGGTTTTGGCGTGTCGCGCTGGGTTCAATTGCTCGGCTCCTCCTTGCCCGTTCCGGCTGCATCGTCGCCGGGCGGGGTCCGATTGCCCGGCTCCTCCTCGCCCGTTCCGGCTGCATCGTCGCCGGGCGTACTGTCGTGCGATGTGAACGTCACGGTTCTGGTCGGCGGGGTCGGCGGTGCCCGCTTCCTGCTCGGCGTGCAGTGCCTGCTCGGTCTGGGTCAGTTTGCTCGGGAACACCGCCCGGCGCGCGACCAAGAGCTGACCGCGGTCGTCAACATCGGCGACGACGCCTGGATCCACGGCCTGCGCGTCTGCCCGGACCTGGACACCTGCATGTACACCCTGGGCGGCGGCGTCGACCCGCAACGCGGCTGGGGTCACCGCGACGAAACCTGGCACGCCATGGAGGAACTCGCCCGCTATGGTGTGCAGCCCGACTGGTTCCAGCTCGGCGACCGCGATCTGGCCACCCAGCTGGTGCGCACTCAGATGCTGCGGGCCGGCTATTCGCTGTCGCAGGTCACTGCGGCGCTGTGCGACCGTTGGCAGCCGGGCGCGCGGTTGCTGCCGGCCAGCGACGACCGTTGCGAAACCCACGTGGTCATCACCAACCCCGCTGACGATAGTCAGCGGGCAATCCATTTTCAAGAATGGTGGGCGCGTTATCGCGCTCAGGTGCCGACACACAGCTTCGCGTTCATCGGGGCTGAAAAGGCCAGCGCCGCAACTGAAGTCACTGACGCCATCGCTGACGCCGACATCATCTTGTTGGCACCGTCGAATCCGGTGGTGAGCATCGGCGCCATCCTGGCCGTCCCCGGTATCCGGGCAGCGCTGCGCTCGGCCGCCGCCCCAATCGTCGGCTACTCGCCGATCATCGGGGGAAAGCCGTTGCGCGGCATGGCCAATGAATGCCTTACCGTAATCGGTGTGGAATCCACCGCCGAGGCGGTAGGCCAGCACTACGGCGCCCGCCGCGCCACTGGGCTACTGGACTGCTGGCTGGTGCACGACGGCGACCACGCCGAAATCGACGGGGTCGCCGTGCGGTCGATACCGCTGCTGATGACCGACCCTAAAGCGACGGCCGATATGGTGAGCGCCGGGCTGGAGCTTGCGGGCGTGGCGGCGTGAGCGACCACGGCACTGCATCGACGGTCGAGATCCTGCCCGTGGCCGGGCTTCCCGAATTCCGGCCCGGCGACGACCTGAGCGCTGCCGTTGCCGCAGCCGCGCCGTGGCTGCGTGACGGCGACGTCGTGGTGGTCACCAGCAAGGTGGTATCCAAGTGCGAGGGCCGACTGGTTCCGGCGCCTGACGACGCTGAGGCGCGAGATGCGCTGCGGCGCAAGCTGATCGACCGCGAAGCGGTGCGGGTGCTGGCACGCAAAGGCCGAACCTTGATCACCGAGAACCGGCTCGGGCTGGTCCAGGCCGCCTCCGGTGTGGACGGCTCGAACGTCGGCGCGGCCGAACTGGCGCTGCTGCCGGTCGACCCGGACGCCAGTGCCGCGGCCCTGCGCGCCGGCCTGTGCGAGCGGCTCGGCGTCACGGTCGGCGTCGTGATCACCGACACCATGGGCCGGGCCTGGCGCAACGGCCAGACCGATGCCGCCGTCGGCGCTGCCGGTCTGTCCGTGCTGCACAGTTATGTGGGTGCGGTCGACCCCCACGGAAACGAGTTGCACGTCAGCGAGATCGCGGTCGCCGACGAGATCGCGGCCGCAGCCGATCTGGTCAAAGGCAAACTCACCGCGATACCGGTTGCCGTGGTGCGCGGGCTTACCCGACTCATCGTCGCCGACATCGGCTCCACAGCGCGGCACCTGCTGCGGCCCGGCACCGAGGACCTGTTCTGGCTGGGCACCGCCGAAGCCCTCGAACTCGGTCGCCAGCAGGCGCAATTGCTGCGCAAGTCGGTGCGCCAGTTCCGTGACGAACCGGTACCGGCGCACCTCGTCGAAGCTGCCGTCGCCGAAGCGCTGACCGCACCGGCCCCGCATCACACCCGGCCGGTGCGATTCGTGTGGCTACAGACCCCTGCGATTCGCACCCGGCTGCTGGACGCGATGCGCGACAAGTGGCGGTCCGACCTCGCCGGTGACGGCAAGCCCCCCGATGCCATCGAGCGACGGGTCGCGCGCGGTCAGATCCTCTACGACGCACCCGAAGTCGTCATCCCGATGCTGGTCCCTGAAGGTGCGCACAGCTACCCTGATGCCGCCCGCACCGACGCCGAGCACACCATGTTCACGGTAGCGGTCGGCGCGGCCGTGCAAGCCCTGCTGGTCGCGCTGGCGGTGCGAGGATTGGGCAGCTGCTGGATCGGATCGACCATCTTCGCGGCCGACCTTGTCCGCACCGAGCTGCAGCTGCCGGCCGAATGGGAACCGTTGGGCGTCATCGCGATCGGCTACGCCGAAGAGCCGACACAACCGCGTCCCCCGGCACCGGTGGACGACCTGCTGGTGCGCAAGTGAGCATTCGCGATTCGGCGATAAGAATCCTCACCGGTTGGCGGGCGCCCGATCCGGCCCAGGAGTCGCTGCGGCACGCGGTGCTGGCCTTCGTGCACGGCCGCCCCGACGCCTGCCGTCGCGACTGCGTACCGGGTCATGTCACCGCCTCAGCGCTGGTGCTCGACGACAGCGGCAGCCGAGTGCTGCTGACCCTGCACCCGCGGCTGGGCCGCTGGGTCCAGCTGGGCGGGCACTGCGACGACGCCGACGACGACATCGTCGCGGCGGCGCTGCGGGAAGCCACGGAGGAATCCGGCATCGCCGGCCTGCGCATCTCCCCCGAACTGGCCGCGATCCATGTCCATCCGGTCACCTGCTCACTGGGCGTGCCGACCCGCCACCTGGACCTGCAGTTCGTGGCGCGGGCGCCAGCCGGCGCGCAGATCGCGATCAGCGACGAGTCGGTAGACCTGCGCTGGTGGCCGGTCGACTCCTTGCCGCCCGGTTCCGATGCCGCGCTCGCCTACTTGGTCGCCCGCGCGGCTCAGACGTCGCTGGAGAAGCGGATCCCCCCGTCGGGAATAGCGACTCCAGGCCACACCCGGGCACCATCAAGCAGCTCGCAGCGCGCACCGATGTGAGCCCCATCGCCGATCACACCGTCGCGGATCAGCGCCCGCGGACCGATGCGGGCGCCGAAGCCGATGATGGACCGCTCGATCACGCTGCCGGCCTCAATTCGCACGCCGTCGAAGACGACCGCGCCGTCCAGCCTGACACCGGGACCGATCTCGGCGCCCCGCCCGACGACCGTGCCCCCGATCAGCAACGCGCCGGGAGACACCGCCGCGCCGTCGTGCACCAACTGCTCGCCGCGGTGGCCGTGCAGGGCCGGTGACGGGGCGATGCCGCGCACCAGATCCGCCGATCCACGGACGAAGTCTTCCGGCGTGCCCATGTCACGGAAGTAGCTGGCATCGACGTAGCCGTAGACGCTGACGTCGTCGTCGGAGAGCAGGGCCGGGAACACCTCGCGTTCGACCGAGACCTCGCGGCCCCGGGGAATCCGGTCGATGATCTCGCGAGAGAAGACATAGCAGCCGGCGTTGATCTGGTCGGTCGGCGGATCCTCCGTCTTCTCCAGGAACGCGGTGACCCGGCCATTCTCAGTGGGCACGCAGCCGAATGCCCGTGGGTCAACTACCCGTACCAGGTGCAGCGTAAGGTCGGCTTTGTTGCCACGGTGGTAGTCGAGCATCTGGCCCAGGTCGGCTCCGGAGAGCACATCGCCGTTGAACACCATCACGGTGTCGTGGCGCAGCTTCGAAGCGACGTTGGCGATGCCGCCGCCGGTCCCCAAGGGATGCTCCTCGGTCACGTATTCGATCTGCAGGCCCAGCTGGGACCCGTCGCCGAACTCCGTCTCGAACGCCGCGGGCTTGTATGACGTGCCGAGGATGACGTGCTCGATACCGGCCGCGGCGATCCGCGAGAGCAGGTGGGTCAGAAACGGCAGCCCGGCGATTGGCAGCATGGGCTTGGGCAACGACAAGGTCAGCGGCCGCAGCCGCGTGCCCTTGCCGCCGACCAGGATCACCGCATCGACTTCGGGGTTTGCCAACTTTACTGCCGTCCTTCTGCCAGTCTCCGCCGCGAACTGCGCACCAACAGTCGCGCCCGCGCCGCCAGCGCGCCCCGCATCGTCCATCGCAGCGGGGCCCGCCGCCAACCAGAATGCCGTTCGGCAAGGAATATATACGTGCTTTTGTGATGGGCCGCCAGGTTGCTCGCCGGATCGCGCCCGGTGACGTGGCCCTTGTGGTGCAGCACTTCTGCCGAGGGCACATAAACGTTCAACCAGCCGGCTTTCTGCAGCCGGTCGCCGAGGTCGACATCCTCGAAGTACATAAAGTAGCGCTCGTCGAAGCCGCCGACCTGCTCGAAGGCCGCGCGGCGCAGCAAAAGACACGACCCCGACAGCCAGCCCACCGGCCGTTCACTGGGCTCCAGACGCTCCTGGCGGTAGGCCGTCGACCAGGGATTATTGCGCCAGATCGGGCCGATCACCGCGTGCATGCCCCCGCGGACCAGGCTTGGCAGGTGGCGCGCCGACGGGTATACCGACCCGTCGGGCTCCCGGATGAGCGGGCCCAAGGTGGCTGCGCGGGGCCAGCGGGCGGCAGCGTCCAGCAAAGCGTCGATGCTGCCCGGGCCCCATTGCACGTCCGGGTTGGCCACCAGCACCCACTCATCGGCGGCCCCCCCTTCTTTAGAGAGCTGGGCCACCGCACGGTTCACCGCCGTTCCGTACCCGAGGTTGGCCCCGGTGACGAACAGCCGCACGTTGGGGTAGCGCTCGACCGCCGCCTGCGGTGTCCCGTCGATGGAGCCGTTGTCGGCCAGCAGCACGCTCACCGACCGGTCGGTGGCCAGCGGCAGCGAGGCCAGGAAACGGCCCAGGTGCGGCCCCGGGGAGTAGGTCACCGTCACCAACGGCAGGACGTCACTCACGGGTAGAGACTAACGGTCCCGCGCTCAGCGCTGCGGCAAGCGCGTCACGCCATGGCCGCAGCGGGGACAGGCCGGCCTGCACCGACAGCCGACTCGACAGCGCCGAGTAACACGGTCGGGCCGCTGGACGCGGCTTCCGGTCGCTGCTGACGGGCCGCACCCGCTGCGGGTCGGCCCCGAGCTCTTCGAACACCGCGCGGGCCTGCTGGAAACGGGTGACGGCGCCTTCGTTGGCGGCGTGTACCACGGGCGCGTGGACCCGTCCGTCGGCCACCTCCAGCAGCGCCGCGGCCAGATCCGCCACATAGGTCGGCGATCCGGTCTGGTCGTCGACCACTTCCACGGTGCCATCCCCGGCCGCGAGTCGTCGCATGATGGCGACGAAGTCTTTGCCGCCGGTTCCCCCGGTGTAGACCCAGGCGGTGCGCACCACGGTAGCGTCCGGAAGTGTTGCGAGAACGGCTAGTTCGCCGGAGAGCTTGGTGCGGCCGTACACACTCAGCGGCCCGGTTTCATCGCCGGGCTCATACGGGCGGGGCACTTTTCCGCCGAAGTCGCCGCTGAAGACGTAGTCGGTGGAGATGTGGATCAGCTGCGCACCAGCGCGCGCGCATGCGCGTGCGATGTACTCGGGGCCGGTCGCATTGACCGCATATGCGGTCTGCTCGTCACTTTCGGCGCCGTCGACATTGGTGTAGGCGGCACAGTTAACCACCACATCGCCGCTCTCGACGATCCGCTCGGCGGCCGCCGGGTCCGTGATATCCCACTGCGACGACGTCAGCGCCCGCACATCACGGCCCTGACGAGCGGCTTCGGCCGCCAAAAAGCTGCCGACCTGCCCGCCGGCTCCGGTGATCACGATCCTGCGCAACACATTCCTGAGTCTGGCACGCCGACACCCGGCTACCCGAGTTACTACTGTGTCGCAAGTAATCTAAAGTGATGTCTGCGCAACGTGTGGTCCGTGTGGTTGCCACCGTGGCGGCTGTCGCGGTGATGCTCTGCACCGGGGTGGCGTGGAGCGAGATCCGCTCGTTTGAGGACGGCATCTACCATTTCTTCGCCCCCTCGCTGGGTCAGGGCGGCGACGACGGCGCCATCGACATCCTGCTGGTCGGGGTGGACAGCCGCACCGATGCCCACGGCAACCCGCTGACCGCGAAGGAGCTGGCGACCCTGCGCGCAGGCGACGACGTGGCCACCAACACCGACACCATCATCCTGGTCCGCATCCCCAACAACGGGAAGTCGGCCACCGCGATCTCGATCCCGCGCGACTCCTACGTCAAAGCACCGGGTTTGGGCAAGACCAAGATCAACGGCGTCTATGGCCAGGTCAAGGAAGAAAAGCGGGTCAGCCTCGTCGAATCCGGTGTCCCCGAGGCGGAGGCCGAGGCGCGGGGCACCGAGGCCGGCCGGGAGGCCCTGATCAGGACGGTCGCCGACCTGACCGGCGTGACCGTCGACCACTACGCCGAGATCGGGCTGCTCGGTTTCGCGCTCATCACCGACGCCCTCGGTGGCGTCAACGTATGTCTAAAAGAGCCCGTGTACGAGCCACTTTCGGGTGCCGATTTTCGGGCGGGCTGGCAAAAACTCAACGGCCCGCAGGCGCTGAGCTTCGTCCGCCAACGTCACGACCTGCCCCGCGGCGACCTGGATCGCGTGGTGCGTCAGCAGGTGGTGATGGCGTCGCTGGCCCACCAGGTGATCTCAGGCAAGACGCTGTCGCACCCCGCAACTCTGGAACGGCTGCAACAGGCCATCCAGCGTTCGGTGGTCATTTCCTCCGGGTGGGACGTCATGGATTTCGTCCAGCAGTTGCAGAAGCTAGCGGCCGGCAAGGTCGCCTTTGCCACCATTCCGGTGCTCGACGAGTCCGGCTGGAGCGACGACGGCATGCAGAGCGTGGTGCGGGTGAATCCCCACCAGGTTGCCGACTGGGTTGCCGGCCTGCTGCATGAGCAGGATCAAGGCAAGACTGAGCAGCTGGCCTACACGCCCGAGAAAACCACTGCCGACGTGCTCAACGACACCGACATCAACGGACTGGCCGCAGCGGTGTCAGAGGTGTTGACCGCCAAAGGATTTACCGCCGGCACCATCGCCAACAACGAAACCGGCCACGTGACCGCCAGCCAGGTGCGAGCCACCAAGACCGATGACTCGGGCGCGCAGGCGGTTTCCAAGGACCTCGGCGGGTTACCCGTCATCGCCGATCCGTCGATGCCGCCCGGCTCGGTGCGGGTGGTGCTGGCCAACGACTACACCGGTCCGGGCTCGGGCCTCGACGGCACCGGCGTGACGGCGGCCGGTTCGTCCGAGCAAGGGCCGACGGGAAACACCGCTCCCCCACCGTCGCCGATTCTTACCGCCGGCTCCGACCGCCCGGAGTGTGTCAACTGACGTGAGCACGCTCAGCGAAGCGATCCTCGATCCGATGCTGCGCGCCGACCCCGTGGGCCCGCGCATCACCTACTACGACGACGGCAGCGGCGAGCGCATCGAGCTGTCCGCGGTGACACTGGCCAACTGGGCCGCCAAGACCGGCAACTTGTTGCGCGACGAGCTGGGTGCCGGGCCGGCCAGCCGGGTCGCGGTGTTGCTGCCGGCGCACTGGCAGACGGCGGCGGTGTTGTTCGGGGTGTGGTGGATCGGCGCGGAGGTCGTGCTGGGGGGCCCGCAAGCCGATGTCGCGTTGTGCACCGCCGGTCGGCTGGACGAGGCCTTAGATGTGACGGGCGCTGTCGGGGTGGGTGGTGAGGTGGCGGTATTGTCGCTGGATCCGTTCGGCCGGCCGGCACCCGACCTGCCGGTGGGCGTCACCGACTACGCCACCGCGGTGCGGGTGCACGGCGACCAGATCGTGCCCGAACGCCGTCCCGGGCCGGCGCTGGCGGGCCGATCGGTCGACCAGATCCTGGCTGACTGTCGGAGATCCGCGGCGGCAATGGGTTTGACGTCCGCGGATCGGGTGCTCTCCGCGATGTCGTGGGCCGAGCCCGACGAGTTGGTAGACGGCCTGCTGGCAGTCCTCGCGGTCGGCGCGTCGTTGGTGCAGGTGGCCAATCCCGATCCTGCCGCGTTGCCGCGCAGGATCGAGACCGAGAAGATCACCCGGGTCCTTGAGTAGCGGCGCAGGTGATCCATCGTGATTGGCACGACCCCCCGAACTGGTCCAGGAGTTATCAGAGTCGGTCTACCCGGGGGCGACGTCGAGTACCGCCGTTGGTCACGGCATCAGTAGTTTCGCGGCAGTGCCGCGACCATAGCTTCGACCTGTGCGCGTGTGAGTGTGGTGATACTTGCGTCTGGTAGTCCGAGGATGCGGTCGATGGCAAGCCCGTGGAGTCTGAATCTGGTTGTCAGAACATCGATTGCCTGGTCTCGGGCGGACTCGTCGGCAGCGTGCAAGACATCCAGGATGTTCGAGTTCGTGCGCGCGGCGAGACCATAAATCATGTCAGCGACGCCTTCGGGGTCGAACGTGTCGAAGATACCGCCTGTGACCCCTTCCGATATCAGCCGCGTCAGCAAAGGCCGGAAAAGCTCTTCCTCGACGGTGAGGATTCGTCCGTACAGATGGGCATTGTCGGGGCGCAGCAACGACACCATCGCGGCCAGCTGCTCCGGTCCGCCCATTTTCATGTTGATGTCAAAACCGGCCTGCAACACCGCGTTGAGCCGGTCCAACGCATTACCTCGACACTGAGCGAGGGCGTCCTCGACACCGGTGAATGCTTCGCGGGCGCTGCGCTCGGCCAAGGCCGCTATCAGCGCGTCTTTGGACGGGAACCAGTGGTAGAAGGCGCCTTTGGAGACCCCGGCGTCGGCGATCAGATCGTTGAGGCTGACATTGTCGTAACCGTGGCGCAGAAATAGCCCCGATGCCCGGTCGAGCAGCTCCGCTCTGCGGATGTCGGGATGCTTAATTACCCGCGGCATGCGGGCCCTGGGTTGCGCTCGCCACAACTTTTGGTGTGCGTGGTTCCGGCTTCCAGCCGACGTAGGTCAGATACAGCCCGGCCAGGGCGAGGCAGATGAACACCACCCATATCGCCGCAGTCGCACCCGAGCTGTAGACGGCGTTGCCGGCGGCGTTGTAGGCCTGGGGAACGGTCAGCAGCAGCACCCCACGTATCGCGAAAAACCAGCCCACAACGGACACGATGATCGCCGCGGGGCTCCGCCAGTACTGGTGAAACGCGATGATGAAAAGCCCGCCCGCCAAAAGGATGGCGCCGTACAGCCACGGCCACATGGGGTTGGCCTTGAATTCGTTGAACAGTGTTTGCATGTACGAGCCGCGCACCGCAACCGTGGTAG
>Ga0187766_10000404_pt1 | contig 23815 bp, 23 predicted proteins | sample 0216_QUI02_MP05__4_FD_132971 | JGI IMG/M metagenome (GOLD analysis project Ga0187766, IMG submission 132971) | Tropical peat soil microbial communities from peatlands in Department of Meta, Colombia - 0216_QUI02_MP05_20_MG | ecosystem: Environmental > Terrestrial > Soil > Wetlands > Peat ... | reverse complement strand
CGCGTGCCTTGCCCAGCGGCGAGGATGACGACGACGGGCGCGGTCACGACCACATGATCGTATATGCCACGGCGGGCTGCGGGTTCGGCGCCGCGGTCCGCGCCCGATCGCCCTCGGCCCGCTCAACGCGGCCACAGGTGCGCCAGCGCGCATGCACGATACGGTCGCCAACCCTCCGCCAGCCGGAGCGCGCTTGCGGGCCTCCCGTCGTACCCGAGTCGCTCGAGCGCGCGACGGACGCCGAGGTCGCCAGCACGGAACGCGTCCGCGTCGCGTAATGCCCGCATCGCGATGTGTCGGACGGAAACAGCTCACTTGCAGCCACTTTACAGCTGGGGAGCCAGGAATCGAACCTGAACTTCGACATCCAAAGTGTCGCGTGCTGCCGACTACACCACTCCCCATCGTGGCCCACGATCACGTTATCCCATCGGATCGGCGACGCTCGGAACTGTGCGCCAATGGCGCAGGGATCGACCGCTGCCACGAGCACCCGTGCGCGAGGCAATCCGATTACTGGCGCCCGAGCCAGAAGCCGGCGGCGAGTGCGAGCAGCCTAGCCCCGCGCCGCGCTCGCCGACGCCGGCCGCCGACCCCGCAGCACCTTCGCGACCAGCTCGGGCAGCGATGGATCGGCCAGTGCGGCGCGCACGTCGGCCGGTCGGTTGAGCGCGCGCTCGACGCGCAGCAGGCCGATCTCCAGCCCGGCGTCACGGGCGGCCGCGATCGCCATCGTCATCGCGTCCGGGCTGCGCCACGTCTGCTCGGGCAAGGCGAACAGCTTCGGCAACGGTCGCGCGAGCGCGATCAGGTAGAAGCCGCCGTCGACCACCGGTCCGAGCGTGACGTCGCAGCCGGCGTTCATGTCGTCGAGCGCCGCGTCCGCGTGCTCTGACCGCAGCCGGGGCAGGTCTGGCCACACGATCAGGACCGGCCCGCTGCTGCGCGCGAACACGCGCGCGGCGGCATCGGCGAGCCGGCCGGCAATTCCGTCTCCGTTCTGCGGAAACAGCGTCGCGCCGGGACCGATGAGCAGCCGGAGCTCGGGGCCCGCGTCTGGAGGATCGTGGGCGACGTGAACGCGACCGCCCGTGACCTCGCGCGCCCAGGCGACCGCTTGGGTGATCAGCGCGGACTGGAGCGCGACGCAGCCGTCCGCGCCGAGCATCGGCTCGAGCGCCCTTCGCACGTCGCCGCGGCGCGGAGCGCGCGCCATCAGGAGCGCGATCGGACGAGCGGCCGTCATTCCTGAGCGAATCGATAGACGGTGCCGACCGGCGGCGGCGCGTCCGCCAGGCGCGGGAGCGCGCCGCGAAGCACGTCGGCGAAGATCGTCTGGCTGCGCCCCATCAGCTCGATCAGCTTTGCGACCGGTGTCGGCTCACCAGGGTTGACCATGTTCGCGTAGTCGGTGACGAAGCCCATCAGCGCGAATGGAAGCTCGAGCTCGCCGCAGAGAACGGTTTCGGGCCCGGCGGTCTGGCTGACGGCCGACACCCCGCAGGCCGCGAGCTGGGCGATCTCGGTCGGCGTGTTGAAGCGGGGCCCGTCGACATGGCCGTAGACGCCGCCGTCGCGGGCCAGGTGCCCGGCGTCCGCGGCGGCGGCGAGCAGCGCGTAGCGGAGGCCGGCTGAAAACGGCCCTCCGTGGAGAATCCAGTGGCCGCGCAGCCGGTCTCCGGGCTCGGTGAAGAACGTGCACAAGGTTCCGTCTGGCAGCCGGTTGGAGGGGAAATGGAGGTCGTCGAACAGCACCAGCGAGCCGAGCTCGAGCGTCAGGTCGACCGCTCCGCAAGCCGTGCAGGCGATGATCGCGGTCGCGCCGAGCTCCTTCAGCGCCCAGATGTTGGCGCGGTGCGCGACGTGGTTGGAGAGCCGCACGTGACCCGCCTCGTGACGTGAAACGTGCAGCGCGTCGACGCCGTCGTAGCGCCCACGGGTAACCGACGCCTGACCGAATGGCGTCTGTTGCGCGGTCGATCCTCCGCCCTCGAACCCGGGCAGCGCGTAGGTACCCGAGCCCGTGATGATGCCCAGCATTGCGACCGATGCTACTGATTCCACCGGTGCGTGCCGCGGTCCCACCCGCGCTCGGATCGAGCGCCAGGCGGGTGCCTCAGGCGACGATCCGTCCCTGACCGCGCAGCTGCGCGAGCATCACGACGCGATCGCCGGCTGGCCGCGGGCGGCGAGATACGCGTCCAGCGCCTTGGACTTCTGGGTGTCCTCGTACACCTCGTAGTCCTTCAGCAGGCCCCACGCCATCCTGCCCCAGATCACGTACCGGTTCTCGTACACGCGCTCGCCTGTGGGCGCATCGAGGTGATCGCGTCCGCGAATGCAGATCGTCTGGTTCCAGGGAAAGCCCTTGACGACGACCTCGTCGGGGACGATCTGAATCCCGGACCGCGCGAACCGCTCCAACCACGCGCGAAGCTCGTTCTTGCCCTGGAGCTCCGCCGCCCACGAGCTGTCGCCGGGGAACCGGAACCGCACGTCGCGTGCGTCCATCCGTAACGCAGGCCCGGGATCACCGGCGCTGATCCGCCTCATGTTGTGGCTGATGACCTTGTTCGCGAGCCACGACAGCATGGGGACCTCCCTACTAGATAGATCGCTCTACTGAAAGCGTACCCTAGTGCGGAACGCGGCCGCCCTCGGCACCAGGCTCGGTCGCCGGACCACGCGGGGGGGCGATCCCGAGCACGCGCATCGCCTTGAGCCCGAGCGACAGCTTCTCGCGCCCGTCGGTCGATGAGACATCGAGGCCGGTCAGCTCGCGCACGCGCTCGAACCGGTAGCGAATCGTGTGCCGGTGGGTGATCAGGCGCGCGGCGGTCGCGTTGACGTTCGCGTCGCATTCGAGGAACGTCGACAACGTTCCGAGCAGGTCGGTCTCGTACTGCTCGTCATAGGCGACGAGCGGCAACACAGTCTCGCTGTAGAAGCGGTTCAACTCGGCGGGGTCGTCCATGTGCGGGAGCAGCAACTGATACGTGCCCGTGTCCGCGTAGGAGAGCTCGGCGCGCTCCGGGTCGCCCTCGACGACGTTGGCCGCCAGCAGCGCCTCGTTGCGCGCGCGGTGGAGGTCGAGCGGATCGGTCGCGTAACGGCTGCGCCCGATCGCGAACGCGAACGCAGCGAGCCCGGACTCGAGCTCGCGCAGGATCGCCGCGGACACGCGACGGCCCGTGTCCCCGTCGGGATCGGGCACGAGCACCGCGATCTCGCCCGCGTTCACGTCGCTCGGCGCCGCGATCGAGCCGGGAGCGATCGACCGCGCGCCGCGGCCTGCGACCGCGAGCAGCCGGCGCCGCCAGTCATCCTCGGTCGGGCTGCGGGGATGGGCCCGCACGACGAGCACGCTGCCGCCCGCCGCGAGATCCGTGCCAAGCTCCCGGCCGCGAGCGAGCAGGTTGCCGCGATCATCGATCCCTCCCTCCAGCACCGCGCGCTGGAAGCCGGTCGCCGCCTCCTCCGAGGCACGCTCGGGCGCGCGTACACGCTCGACCTCGGACGCGATCAGCGTCGTCACGAGTCGCAGCAGGGCGCCGTCGGGCGCCTGCTCGCGGGCCCGCATCCGCAGCCTGCCGACGGTCGCATCGGCGACCTTGAGCTCGATCGTGGTCACGTCCTCGGCCCCGCGCATCAGCGAACGCTCGTCGGCCGGCGAGCGCGCCGCGACCGCCAGCACCGCCGCCGAGCGGTCGATCAGGATCAGGCTCGCGTCCAGCGCCCGCGCCGCCGCGCGCAGGATCTCGGGCAGGCCCGCGCCGCCCTCGACCGCATCGGTGATCGCGGCAAGTGCGGAGAGATCCGGGCCACCGGCCCCGGGCCGTGGGCCGCTATCGGTCACTTCAGTGAGCTCCGTCATCGGCAGCAGGTGATGTGATCGCCAACGCGGTCAGAAGACGCGCGGCCACTCGAACACGATCAGCGCACCGAGCAGCACGCCGATCCCCACGAGCGCAGCGAGGACGTATGCGGACAGGATCACGACGGCAACCCTCTCCAGGGGCCTGCGATACGCGCCGATTGCGGGTGCGAGCACGAGTGCGCAGAATGCGGCCAGACCGAACACGCCCAGGAAGCTGCCGACGAGGTAGGTGATCGTCTCGTTGCTCATGGCGTTGCCCAATTGTGCCGAAACGCGGGGATGGGGCGGTCCGGCGGGGCCGGCGGTCACGCAAACAGCGGGAATCCGAACTCCGCGGCCACGGGGACGGCGCAGTTCGCGCCCGGGAACTCGCCGGACAGCGCACCCGCCGCCGCGGCCGCCCGGCGCGCGCCGTCGGCACCCCAGTAAAGGCCGGCGACGGTCGGCCCGGACCCGCAGACGAACGCGTGGTCGGCGCCCGCCTGACGAGCCGCAGCGAGCGAATCCCCGATCGGTGGACACAGCGATAGCGCCGCGGGCTCGAGGTCGTTGACGAGCAGGGTCGCGGGCAGCCGATCCTCGTCCTGGAGCGCGGCCTCGAGCCCACCCCGGCGCTCGCCGAGCACGGCCCGCAGCTGATCGTGGCGCCGAGCGAGCTCCGCCTCATCCCTGATCGCCCCCAGTCGGTCGGCTTGCGCGTACACCGCGGCGGTCGACAACTGCGCCGAGGCGGGCAGGAGCAGGAACGCGTGCGGCGCGAGCCGGCCGACCGGCTCGACCAGCTCCCCGGCGCCGGTGCCGATCGACACCCCCGGCTGGAGCTGACTGGGAACGTCGGACCCGAGCTCGGCCGCCAGCTCCTCGACCGCCCCGTCGGACACCGACGCGAGCCGCGGGGCGATCCGGAGCGTCGCCGCGGCATCGGCCGACCCGCCCCCCATCCCGCCGGCGACCGGGATCCGCTTGTCGATCACGACCCTCACCCGCGGCGGATCCCACCCGCGCGCGCGCAGTCCCGCGAGCGCGCGCGAGACGATGTTGGGCCCCGGCACCTCCGGGCGGCACACGACCAGATCCTCGAGCCCCACGCGCGTGCCCAGCTCGAGCTCGTCCGCCAGCGACACCGACTCGAACAGCGTCACGAGCCGATGCCGGCCGTCCCCGCGCAGACCGCCGACGAACAGGCACAGGTTGACCTTGCCGGGAGCGCGCGCTCGCAGCCTCACCCGCGCAGCCTCCGCGCGAGCTCGACGAAGTCCTGCGGCGTGAGCCGCTCGGCGCGTCCATCCGCGGGATGGCCGAGGTCGACGAGCGCCGCCCTGGCCCGGTCCCGAATCGAACGCGAGGCGTCGGGGGCGAGCGCCAGCGAACCCGCGAGCGCCTTGCGCCGATGCGCGAATGCCTGCTGGACCAGCACGCGCACGCACGGATCGGCGGCCGGGCCGACGCGGCGCAGCGAGATCAGCACCGAGTCGACGTTCGGGACCGGGCGAAACACGGTTCGAGCAACGGGACGCACCACCCGCACCTCGGTCGCGAGCTGCGCGAGCACCGACGGCACCCCGTACGCGCCCGCCCCGGGCGCCGCCGCGAGCCGCTCGCCGACCTCGCGCTGGACCATCACCAGCCAGCTCGAGACACCCGGGAGCTCCTCGATCGTGCGCAGGATCGCGGTCGCCGCGATCGAGTACGGGAGGTTCGCGACGACCTTGTTCGGAGCCGGGCGCAGCGCGCCGAGATCGAGCTCGAGCGCGTCGCCGAAATGCAGCGTCACGTTGTCGAACGCCGCCACCGCCTCGCGCAGCGAGGGCTCCAATCCCGGGTCCACCTCGACCACGTGCAGGTACCGCGCGCGAGCGGCGAGCCGCTCGGACAGGACGCCCAGCCCACCGCCGATTTCGAGCACGACGTCGTCGGCGGCGACCTCGGCCAGGCGCTCGATCACGTCGAGGATGTTGCGGTCGACGAGGAAGTTCTGGCCAAGCTGGCGCGAGCGGCGCGCGCTTACCATCGCAGCATCTGGGCCAGCGCTCGCGAGCGGCAATGCCTGCCTACCATCCGAACACGTCGGCCGCGGCTCGCTGCACCCCCGCCCCCAGCTCCGCGCAGGGCACCCGCCGCTCGAGCGCGAGCGCCCGCGCCGTGTGCACCACGTTCGCGGGCTGATTCGGCCGCCCGCGCACGGGCTGGGGCGACAGGTACGGGGCGTCCGTCTCGACCAGCAGCCGGCGCTCGGGGACGCGCACCGCGGCCGACCGCAGCGCCGCCGCCCTCGGGTAGGTGACGTTGCCCGCGAACGAGATCCACCAGTCCTCGTGCGCGAGGCACTCCTCGAGCCGCTCGACCATCGAGAAGCAGTGCAGGATCACACGGATTCCGCGCGCGTCCCGCGACAGCGTCGCGAGCGTGTCGTCGTCGGCCGCGCGGGTGTGGATCACAAGCGGCTTGCCGGTCGCCCGCGCGAGCTCGATCTGCGCCGCGAACGCACGCCGCTGGTCCTCGCGCGGCGCGTAGTCGCGGTAGTAGTCGAGCCCGGTCTCGCCGATCGCGACGCACTTCTCGTGCGCCGCCAGCGCCGCCAGCTCCGCGAGGTCGGCGTCGTCGAACCCGGTCGCCTCGTTGGGATGGCGCCCGATCGCCGCGTACACCTGCGGGAAATCCTCCGCGGCGGCGAGCGCGGCGCGGCACGATGCGCCGGTCGTCCCGATCGTGACGATCCGCCCCACGCCGGCCTCGATCGCCGCCGCCACCAGCTCGGCATCGGGCGGCTCGCACGCGTCCAGGTGCGTGTGGCTGTCGACCACGTTACGCGCGCTTCGGGAACAGCGGCTCGAGCGCGGTCACGGTCGCGCCGCTGCCGCGCTCGGCGAACAGCGCGCGTTCATAACCGGTCTCGCGAGCTGACAGCGCTTCGAGCAGCCGCGCGACGGTGGCCGGCATGTACGGGTGGAGCAGCACGCTGACCGCGCGCAGGCCCTCGGCCAGCGACGCGAGCGTCTGGTCGAGCTTGGCCGCAGCCTCGAGGTCGCGCGCGAGCTGCCACGGCGCCCGCTCCTCGACGTAGCGGTTCAGGCGCCGGACTCGATTCCAGATCAGGTCCAGCGCGCGGGTGGGCTCGGCGCGATCCAGTACCACGCGGACCTCGGCCGGCAGCACATCGAAGTCGCGGGCCAGGAGATCATCGGTCGCGACCGCGGGGATCACGCCGTCCCGATACCGCTGCAGCATCGCGATCGTCCGGCTGGCGAGGTTCCCGTACTCGTTGGCCAGCTCCGCGTCGTAGCGCGCCCTGACCGCGTCCATCCCGACCGCGCCGTCGGCTCCGAACTGCACGTCGCGCATCACGTAGAAGCGCAGCGCGTCGGTGCCGAACTGGTCGATCACCTCGAACGGGTCCAGCACGTTGCCGAGCGACTTGCTCATCTTGCGGCCGTCGGCGCCGAGCAGGAACCCGTGCACGAACACGTGCTGCGGCACCTCCAGGTCGGCCGCCATCAGCAGCGCCGGCCAGAACACGGTGTGGAACTTGAGGATGTCCTTGCCGATGATGTGGTACGTCGCCGGCCAGAACCGCTGGATCAGATCGCGCCCGCCCTGCTTCGCCGGAGCTGGCGCATAGCCGAGCGCCGTGTAGTAGTTGAGCAGCGCGTCGAACCACACGTAGAACACCTGCCCCGGATCCCACGGGACCGGGATTCCCCACCGCAGCCGCGCCCGGGTCAGCGACACGTCCTGGAGCCCCGACGCGATGAACGACCGCGCCTCGTTGAAGTGGTGCGCCGGCATCACGAAGTCCGGGCGCTCGCGGTACAGGCGCTCGAGCCGCGTCTGGAACGTCGACAGGCGAAAGAACCAGTTCTCCTCCTGATGGCGCTCGAGCGGGATCTCGTGGATCGGGCAGCGGTTACCCTCGAGGATCTCGTTCTCGACCTTGAAGTCGGCACAGCGGGGGCAGTACCAACCCTCGTACGGCCCCTTGTACGTGTGACCGTTGTCGTGCACGCGCTGCAGCACCTCCTGGACCCTCGTCATGTGGCCCTCGTCGGAGGTGCGGATGAAGAAGTCGTTCGACACCTCCAGACGCGGCATCAGCGACTTGAACCGCTCGGCGTTGCGATCCGCGAGCTCCTTCGGTTCGAGCCCCTGCGCCCGCGCGGCGTCGGCGACCGGCTCGCCGTGCTCGTCGGTGCCGGTGAGGAAGAACACGTCCTCGCCGAGCTGGCGCTTGTGCCGCGCGAGCACGTCGGCGGCGATCGTCGTGTACGCGTGCCCGAGGTGCGGCTGCGCGTTGACGTAGTAGATCGGGGTGGTGATGTAGAACGACATGGCTGCGAAAACCAAGGCTATCCTGCGCCCGCCGGCCGATGATCTGGGGCTCTGCCCGAAGGGACGGGCGCCGGCTGCGCTGTGTATCGCCGCCGCCCCCGCCTCGACGGCGATACACAGCGCCACCCGCGTGGCGCCGCGGGGCAGAGCCCAAGAAAGACGGTCAGCCCGTCAGCTGCCGGTAGAGCTCGTTCGCGCTGACGCCCGTCAGCTCTGACACGACCCGCGCCGCGACCCGCGGCTTGGCGCCCGCGTCGACCAGCTGCCGGAGCGCGTCGAGCGCCGGTCCGCGGTCGCTCGCGCCCGGGCCGGCGGGCGCGGGCCCAACCACCAGCGCGACCTCGCCGCGCGGTGGGGCGTCGGCGTACCGGGCCGCGACCTCCGCCGCGGTCCCGCGCACGACCTCCTCGTGGATCTTGGTCAGCTCGCGGCACACGGCCACCGGCCGCTGGGGGTCGAGCTCGGCGAGCACCGCCAGCGACGAGGCCACCCGGCGCGGCGATTCGAACGCGACCAGCGTCTCGGGCGAGGAGAACGCCTCGATCAGCTCGGCGCGCTTGCGCGGCAGGAAGCCCGCGAACCGCCACCGATCCGCGGGCAGCGCGGACGCGACGAGCGCCGACAGCGCGGCCGAGGGCCCGGGCAGCACCTCGACCGCGAGTCCCGCGGCCACGCACGCCTGCACGAGCACGAACCCGGGGTCGGACACGAGCGGCATGCCCGCGTCGGACACGAGCGCGACGACCGCGCCCTCCCGCATCCGCCGCACGAGCTCGCCGGCGCGCTCGCGCTCGTTGTGCTCGTGGTAGCTGACGAGATGGCCCTTGACCCCGTAGCGGTCGAGCAGGATGCGGGTGCGGCGGGTGTCCTCGCACGCGACCAGATCCGCCTCGCGCAGCGCCGCCAGCACCCGCAGCGTCACGTCCTCGAGGTTGCCGATCGGGGTCGGGCAGACGATCAGGCGGCCGCCCCCGCTCACCGGGCCACGTCCGCTCTCCGCGCCAGTCCGTCGAACGCCAGCGCCGCCGCCCCGATCATCCCCGCCTCGACGCCGAACCTGGCGGCGACGATCCTGACCTCGTCGCGGGAGGGCGGGAGCGCGCGCTCCGCGACCACCGCCCGCGCCGGCCCGAGCAGCAGCTCGCCGGCCGCGATCACGCCGCCGCCGACGACCACCACCTCCGGGTTGAAGATGTTGACGAGGCCGGTGATCGCGACCCCGAGGCGCCGGCCGATCAACTCGAGCGTCTCGATCGCCGCGAGATCCCCGTCGTGGGCGAGCTCCGTGACCAGCGGGCCGGCGATCTCGAGCCCGTTCGCGAGCGCCCGCCCGAGCCCAGAGCGGGGGCGCTCGCGCGCGATCCGCAGCGCCTCGCGGGCCAGCGCGGTGCCGGACGCGACCGCCTCGAAGCAACCGTGGTTGGGGCAGTTGCCCTGGCACGGCGGCCCGTCGATGTCGATCACCATGTGGCCCAGCTCGGCGGCCGCGCCGACGCCGCCGCGGTACAGTTCGCCCCGCAAGATCAAGCCGCCGCCGATCCCGGTCCCGATCGTGAGCATCACCGCTTCGCTGCAGCCCCGCGCCGCGCCCGCGCGGTGCTCGGCGAGCGCGGCCATGTTCGCATCGTTGTCGACGAACACCGGGATCCCGAGGCGCTCGGCCATCACGTCGCCGAACGGGACGTCGAACAGCGGCAGGTTGACCGCGATCACCCCGATCCCGGTGCGCTGGTCCATCAGGCACGGAATCCCGAACCCGACGGCGGCGATCTCGGCGCCGCCGGACTCGCGCGCCTCGGTCACCGCGTCGACCGCGACGTCGAGGAGTGCCGCCTGGTCGAGGTCGGCGACGCTACGCTGCACGCGGTGATGGACGCCGAGCCGCGCGTCGACGGCGCCGGCAAGCAGCTTGGTACCACCCATGTCGACGCCGATCGTTCGGCGGGCCGGCATGGTCGTCACTATATGCAGTCACAACATGCCCAGCGATCTCGAACAACGCCCATACAACCTGTATCGAGCCGGGCCGCGCTCGCTCCGCGCGCGGCTTCGCGGCGAGCAGGAGGAAGTCGGCCTCCCGGACCCCGGGAAGCCGGACGACGACGGCGGCTACCGCCGCTACAGGGCGGGCCGCCGGGGGCTGTGGGGCGGCCGGATCACGCTCGGGCGGGTCCTGATCGCGCTCGCGATCGCGATCGTCTCGTGGCTGTTGTTGTCGTTCGTGCTGTTCATGGTCAGCGCCACGCAGCAGGCCGGCACGATCCCCGCCGCCGCGAAGGCTGAGCTGACGTCGGGCGGGAACATGCTCACGTCCGCGAACACGGTCCTGATCCTCGGCACCGACCAGCGCCCGAAGACCGGCCCCGGGTCGAAGGAGCCGGGCTCGGATTACAACGACGCGGGCAGCAACTCGGACACGATCATGCTGTGGCGCGTGGGCGGCGGCGTGTCGCGGCGGCTGTCGATCCCGCGCGACACCGCGACCGACATCCCCGGCGTGGGCGTGGCGAAGATCAACGCCGCGTACTCCGCCGGCGGACCGGCGCTCGCGCTGCGCGCGATCAAGCAGTTCACGGGCCTCCAGATCAACCACATCATCATCGTCAACCTCGCGGCCTTCCCCAAGTTCATCGACGCGATCGGGGGCATCACGCTTCAGACCGACAAGGTCTGCTCGACGATCAGCGGTGGGACGGCCGACGGCGGCTTCACGCTCGACCTGAGCGCCGGCGTGCATCACCTGAGCGGCGAGCAGGCGCTGATCCTGGCGCGGACGCGCGAGAACAGCTGCAATCCGGCCGAGAACGACCTCACCCGGGAGATGCGCCAGCAGCAGATCCTGAACGCGATCAAGTCGAAGCTGACGTCCCCGACGACGTTCTTCCGGCTCCCGTGGGCATCGTGGTACGCGCCCCAGGCGATCCGCAGCGACATGAGCGGGTTGACGCTGCTGAGCCTGTTCGCGGCGTCCGAGATCGGCGGCTCGGCCCCGACTCAGGTCTTGCAGCCGAGCGGCTCGGAGGTGCTCCCGGGCGGCGGCGATGCGCTCACCGTGAGCCCGAGCGCCGTGCACAACGCAGTGTCGAAGCTGGTCAGCGGCTAGCTATCACGGGCTCAGTCCGACGACGAGGCGGCCGAGCTCGACGCGGCCGGCGCCTCGGACTTCTTCGACTCCTTTGAGTCCGAGCCCTTCGATCCGGCGTCCGCGGACGACTTGCCGCCGCCCTCGCCGGATTCCTTCTGCTCGCGCGAGCGCTTCCTGGTGCCGTAGTCGGTGTTGTAGAAGCCGGATCCCTTGAAGTGGACCGCGACCGGGTGAAAGACCCGCTCGACGGGCGCCGCACACGTCTCGCAGCTCGCCACCGGCTCGTCGCTCATGCGCTGCATCACCTCGAACGTGTGACCCTGGCCGCAACGGTACTCGTAGATCGGCATTGCTTCACCAAGAATAGCGCGCCACCCTTGGCACTCTCAAGGGTAGAGTGCCAAGCGATCGGCTTCCCCTACCATCCACCGCGCCGATGCCGGCCGACGTCGTGACAATGGACAAGATCGTCTCGCTCAGCAAGCGGCGGGGTTTCGTGTTCCCGAGCAGCGAGATCTACGGCGGGCTCGGGTCGAGCTACGACTACGGCCACTACGGCGTGCTGCTCAAGAACAACGTCAAGGACCAATGGTGGCGCGCGATGCTGCAGGAGCGGGACGACATCGTCGCGCTCGACTCGGCGATCATCCAGCACCCGATGACGTGGCAGGCGAGCGGCCACCTCGAGGGGTTCACCGATCCGCTCGTCGACTGCCGCACGTGCAAGCTCCGCTTTCGCGCGGACAAGCTCGAGGACAGCCAGTGCGGGCGCAAGCCCTCGGTCCACCCGGGCGAGAGCGAGGCATGTTCACTGACCGAGGCGCGCGCGTTCAACCTGATGTTCGAGACCACGATCGGGCCGGTGAAGGAGGAGGGCTCGACCGTGTATCTGCGCCCCGAGACCGCGCAGGGGATCTTCCTGAACTTCCGCAACTACCTCCAGTTCTCGCGTAAGAAGCCGCCGTTCGGAATCGCGCAGATCGGCAAGAGCTTCCGCAACGAGATCACGACCGGCAACTTCATCTTCCGCACGCGCGAGTTCGAGCAGATGGAGCTGGAGTACTTCGTCCCGCCCGAGGAGGCCGAGCAGTGGTTCGAGCACTGGCTCGAGCGGCGGGTCGACTGGTACACGGCGCTCGGGATCCGCCCCGACCACCTGCGCCTGCGGGTGCACGACCCCGACGAGCTCTCGCACTACTCGCGCGCCACGAGCGACGTCGAGTACCTGTTCCCGATCGGCTGGTCCGAGCTCGAGGGGATCGCCAACCGCGGCGACTTCGACCTCACCCAGCACGCCCTGTATTCGGGCCAGAAGCTCGAGTACGTCGACACGGCCACGGGCCGGCGCTACGTCCCGCACGTGATCGAGCCGTCGGCGGGCGTCGACCGGACGATGCTCGCGTTCCTCATCGATGGCTACGACGAGGACGAGCTCGAGGGCGAGACGCGCACCGTGCTGCGGCTGCACCCGCTGATCGCGCCGATCAAGGTCGCGGTGCTGCCGCTGGTGCGCAGGGACGGCCAGCCGGAGCTCGCGTCGGAGGTGTACCGCGAGCTGCGCGAGCGCGTCCAGGCCGAGTACGACGAGGGCGGCACGATCGGTCGCCGCTACCGGCGCCAGGATGAGATCGGAACGCCGTGGGCGGTGACGATCGACCACCAGACGCTCGCGGACAGGACGGTCACGCTGCGCGACCGCGACAGCCTCGCCCAGGACCGACTCCCGATCGACGCGCTCGCCGACGAGATTGAGCGCCGGTTGCGAGCACCATGGCGCTCGCCGAAGCTGGACTCTTAGGGGGCGGCCCTGCTCACGTTCGCGCCTCGATAGTGCAAACTACACGCCGGCCAGCATGCTCCGGACGATCGCCGCCGACCAGATCTCCTACGAGGATCTGTACGCGCGCTGGGAGCACGGCAACTGGCGCGCCAGCGAGCTCGACTTCTCGACCGATCGGGACGATTGGCAGAACTCGTTCAGCGAGCTGGAGCGGCGCGCCGCGCTGTGGACCTACTCGATGTTCTTCCACGGCGAGGAATCGGTCACGAACAATCTCTCGCCGTTCATCGATGCGGCCCCGCGCGAGGAACACAAGTACTTTCTCGCCACTCAGCAGGTCGACGAGGCCCGTCACGCGATCCTGTTCGGACGTTTCATGCGCGAGGTGGTCGGCGCGGGTGGCGACACCGCATCTGCACTCGCGGCCACCGAGCCCCGGCTGACGTGGGGGTTCAGGAAGGTTTTCGGCCGGCTCGACCGGATGGCCGCTGAGCTGCGGCGCGACCGCTCGCGAGCGAAGCTCGCGCAGGCGATCACGCTGTATCACCTCGTGATCGAGGCCGCGCTCGCGCAACCCGGGCAGCACTTCATCGAAGAGTCGCTCACCCGGCGCGACCAGCTGCCGGGCCTGCGCGTGGGGGTCGGCCACGTCTCGCGCGACGAGCAGCGCCACATCGCGTTCGGCGTCAAGATGATCGCCGATCTGGTCCGCGAGGATCCTGACTGCGAGTCCGCGATCGCGGAGCTGCTGCGAGAGATCCTTCCCTACACCACCGCGGTGTTCGTGCCGCCCGGCTGGGATGAGCGGTTCGTGACCAGCTTCGGCTTCACGCTCGAGCAGCTCTACACCCACGGCGCCGAAGCGCTCGACGGCCGGCTCCGCGCCGCCGGACTCGACCCCTCGTCGATGCGCATCGGGATGCCGTTCGACGTTGCACCCGTGGAGCGTGCCCGCCGCGGGCTGACGCTGCTGCGCGCCGGCTACCTCGGCGAGCGGGGTGGCCACGTGACGCCCAATGCCGAGGCCACCACGCTGCTCTTCGATGGCTTGCGCCGTCAAATCGATCCCTCGGTCGCGCCGGGCGCGACGATCCAATGGGAGTTCAAGGACGCCGAGCCCTGGCACCTGCGGATCGGAAACGGCACGCCGTCATCCGTCGGGCCCGGCCGCGTCGCGCACCCCGACCTGACGTTCCACTGCCGGTTCGACGACTGGGTCGACGTCACGGCGGGACGCACCGACCCGCTGCGCGCGGTGTTGACCGCGAAGGTACGGCCGACCGGAAAGCTCCGGATGCTGCTGCGGGCGCGCCGGCTGTTCGCGTAGGCGCTCGCGACTCGCGCGTCTAACAACGCATCGCGCTCGTCGCACCCGGTCACCGTTTGAGCTCGCGGCGGATCCGGATCGACGGCCAGCCGCTCGGGGCTGGGGGCAGCCGCGTGAATGACTCTGTTGGGGAGCGACCGTCGGCGGCGTTCGTCGCCGCGCGGTGAGCAGCGCTCAGACGGTGACAGTCACGGCCTGTGAGGCACCGGCGACGTTGCTCGCATCGGCGCTCGTGCGCGCGATCAGCAGGTAGCGCCCCGCCCGGCGCAGCGGGACCTTGGCGCTGAACTGCCCGCGCACGACCGCAACGGTCTTGTGCGCCCTCAGTTGGCGGTGCCCGCTCACGAGCGCATACGCATCGATCGTCACGTTCCGCTTGGCGGGGGAGACCGTGCCGCTGACCCGCACCGGTGAGTCCGCCACGACGCTCAGCGTGACCACGGGTGCGACGCCGATCCCGGCGAGCTCGGATGTCGTCGCGGGCGCCGGCCGGTGCAGCGCGCGGAGGATCGCGTTGTGGCTCAGGGTCACCGTCTCGCTCCAGCCGCCGTCGGCGCCCGTCGTCGCGCGGGCGATCGTCTGCTCGGCGCCCGCCGCCACTTGTTGGAGCTCGATCGGCTCGCCGGCAAGCGGGCCGCCGGAGAGCGTCGTCAGCCGGCCGGACAGGGCGATCGTCGCCCCGGCCAGTTTCGACGATGAGGGCGCACCGGCGAGCGTCAGCGCCGCCGGCCTGCCGGCGAGCGCATGAACCACCGGACGGATCGAGGCCAGCTCGTCGTACAGCGCATTCCCGGGGCAGTCCGTCAGGTCGCCGTCGCGATGGCCTGCGATCCGCGGCAGCGCCACGAGGGCGCCGGGTCCGAACGGCGTGAACAGGTAGGCGTCGGGCGAGACCACTACCGTCGCGCGGCCCAACGTCGGAAGCCCGTGCAGCGACAGCTTCCAGGCGAGCAGATGCTCGAGCGCGTCGATCGCCGCCGGCGACGGCACCACGTCCATGAAGTCGCCGAGGATCGCCACGCCGGTCGACTCCTGGTTGTAGCCACCGGCGTGGGCACCCATCACCGGCAGGTCGATACCGCCCGCACGAGCCTCCCAGATCCTCCCGAACAGATCGATGATGAAGTTGTAGGCGATGTCGTGGTAGCCGCGGACGTACCGGTGGTACTGGAAGATCGCCAGCAGCATCGCGGGCACGTCGGCCGGGGAATAGCCGTTCGGGTTCACCGTGTGGTGGACGAACGCGAGCTTCACGGTCCCGTACTCGGGCGGCGTGTGGGGCGCCTGACCCTGTGCCCAGCCGACGCGGGCGATGATCGGCGGCTGACCCGGTCCGGCGTCGAGCACCGGCGTCGCCAACGGCAGCGCGGCTGCCTCGTGCGCCATCGCTTGCGCCGGAGAGGCGACGAAATACAGCCGTACGCCGGACAGCGGTCGCGACGTGCGCAGCTGGACATAGTCGGCGGGACCGGTCCAGATCGGCTCGCCGAACAGCGACCTGGCACCGATCGGCCGGTCGGGATCGTGGCCGAGCGTCGAGGCCGGGGCCCAGGGGCTCCACGCGCCGCGATCGCGACGCGCGCGCAACTCGATCCGGGCCGCCGCGGGCGCCTTCCACTCGACGCCGACGAGCGCGAACCGGCGCGGACTTTGAAGCGGGGGCGACTGGCCCGCGAGGGAGCCGACCCAGCGACTGAACACCGGCGGCGGCCGCTTCAGGGCGTCCGCAAGTCCGGCCACGGGCTCGAGCAGCGACGCCGCGCCCGCGCCCGCCGCGCCCGCCAACACCGCGCGGCGCGTCAGTCCTCGGTCGGTGCTCGTGTCTCGCTCCTCATCGCCGCGAACTGATCGTACGGCGTTCCCGCCCGGCGGCGCGGCGCGCCTGGGCCGCACGCCGAGCACGCGAGTCGATCGCAAAGCTGATCGCGCAGCCGACCAGCACGAGGATCGCAATCATGCCCGTCACGGCGGCGCCCGGGGAAACAATCAGCACCAGGATTACGACCGCGGCCGCGATCCCGGCGTCGGCCGTAAGCGTCTTTCGTCTCACAACGGCAGCCTCCGGTATATCGGTCTGGGGACGTGATCGAGCGTGGCGAACACGTAGCGCAGGGCCGGCGGTACCCAGATCGTGTGCGCTCGGCCTTTGAGCGCGCGCGCGGTGGCGTCGGCGACCGCCTCGGGGGTGGTCGCGAACGGCGCCGCCGGCAGCCCGGCGGTCATCCGCGTTCTGACGAATCCGGGGCGGACGACGAGCACGCGCACGCCGCTGGACGCTGTCGCGTCCGCCAGCCCCTGGGCGAGCGCGTCGAGCCCGGCTTTCGCCGCGCCGTAGATCGCGTTGGCGGCGCGCGGACGCTGCGCGGCCACGCTCGAGAGCACCACCAGCGTCCCGCTGCCTTGATCGCGCAGCATCCGCAGGCACTGCAACAGCAGCGAACCGCAGCCGACGAAGTTGACGCGCATCACCTCGATCGCTTCGTCCGGATCGGCGTCCAGGCCCCGCTGCGCGCCCAGCACGCCGACCGCGAGCACGACCACGTCGAACCCGCCGCTGCGCTCGAACGCGCGCGCGACGGCCTGCTCGTGGGCGGCGAGCTCGTCCGCGTCGACCACGTCGAGTTCGACGCCGGCGCAACCGACCCGCCGCAACGCGGCGGCGGCCTGCTCGAGCCGCGTGCGGTCGCGACCGAGCAGGTACGGCCGCACGCTTCCCTCCAGCGCCAGCCGCCGTCCGATCGCGAGCGCGATCTCCGAGCTCCCCCCGACGAGCAGCAGGCGCGTCTCGGGACCTGCGACCGTCCGGACTCCGGCGGCGTCAGACCCGGCCTGCGGGACCGCCGGAGCGAGACCCGCTGTGCGGGGCTCGGGCGGCACTAGACCCATTGCGCGGGGCTCGGGCGGCATGAGACCCGTTGTGCGAGGCTCGGGCGGCACCAGACCCGTTCGGCGCGCCAGGTCCGATTGCCACAGGCCGCCGGGATCGGCTTGCTCGCGGACTACGCGCCACTCGTCGAGGCGTGGGTACATGGCCTTCACCGTCTCCGGACGCAGCCGCGCGTCCTTGCTCAGATACACGCGCCCGCCGGCCTCGAGCACCAGCTGGTCGCAGGCGTCGAGCGCCGCGTACAGGTCGGGCGCGGTCCTTGGGACGTCGAGCGCGAGCGTCCAGCCCTCGATCGGGAACGACAGCGGCGCCTCATTGGCCGGCCCGAAGTCCTTCAGCACGGCCAGGAAGCAGGGTATCCGCGCATGCCTCAGCCGGCCGATGACGTCGTGCAGAACATGGTCTTGACCCGGTGGCACGACCAACTGGTACTGAACGAGCCCGGGGCGCCCGTACAGGCGCGGCCATGCATCGAGCACGTCGAGCGGGAACATGTGCGTGCCGATCGACTCGACGTGGCCGCGCTCTTGCCGTGGCGCACGGCGGAAGCGCAGCTCGTTGAACGCCCGCACGGTGCTCGGCCGCAACAGGCCGCCCGGCCAGCCCGCGGGGATCGTCGCGCGTGCCGTGACGGTCGCAGTGCTGTTGGGGGCGCCCGAGGACCCGGGGCGCGAGCGCCCGGGACGCGATAGATCGGGGCCCGCGGGCCTGGCGCGCGAGACCCCGAGGCGCGAGAGCCCGGAGCGCCCGAGCCCGTCGCGCGCGATTCCGTCGACGTGATCGGCCCGGGTCACGACCCCGCGGCCACGGCGGGAGCCGAGCAGGTCGAGCCACGCGACCCGGTATGGCCCTCCGGACGCCGACAGAACGGCGAGCGCGTCGTCGAGCTCGGCGACTCGGTCGGTGTCCACTGACAGCAGCGGCGTCGCGACCGCGCGCAGTTGGATCCGCGCCCACAGGATCACGCCGGTCAGCCCCATGCCGCCGACAGTAGCCTCGAACAACCCGTCGTCGGCGCCGGGGCGGAGCTCGAGCACGTCGCCTGAGGCGGTCAGCAGGCCGAGCGCGTGGACGTGGCGCCCGAACGTGCCAGCCATGGCGTGGTTCTTGCCGTGGATGTCGCTTGCGATCGCGCCGCCGACGGTCACGTGCTGCGTGCCGGGAACAACCGGCAGCATCCAACCAGCCGGCACGAGCGCCCGCAGCAGCTCGCCGAGCGTAACCCCGGCGTGCGCGGTGAGAAGTCCGGAGTCGGGGTCGATTTGAAACCCCTTCAGCCGCGTCGTGTCGAGCACGAGGCCTCCCGAGATGTGGGCAGCGTCGCCGTAGCTGCGCCCCATCCCCCGGGCGATTGCCCCGGAGCTGGTTCCGATTCCCCCGGAGCTGCCTGCGTGTTCGTGAGCGCGGGAGCGCCAGGCATCGAGCGCCGCGCGGATCTCGTCTGCGCCGCCTGGGCGGACCAATTCGGCCTGCGCCGGGCGTCCCCCGCCCCACCCGCACAGCAGCGCGGGGACCGGGGGCGGCGCTCCGATCGCCGCCGGTGACGTCGTCTCAGCTGGCGGCATGTACACCCAATGCGAACAGCATGAGCCAGCCGCCGCCGGCGATCTGCAGCCAGCGATCGGACAGCAGCAGCTCTTCCGGCGCCTCTCCGGCTCCCGATCGCAACAGCGCGGCATATCGCAGCAGGCAGCAGGCGAACGGCACGATCGTCAGCGGACGCCAGGGGATCCCGTCGACCGAGGGGAGCTGGAACGCCCACACGCAGTACGCGAACAGCGCCCCGGTCCCACTAATGGCGAGGATCAGCCGCAACCGGTTCGCGCTGTAGCGCTCCAGCACGCGCCTTCTCCGCCCTGCGTCGCACTCGGTGCGCGCCCACTCGGCCTGACGCTTGCCGGCCGCAACGAACACGGCGGCGCACGTGACCACGAGCACGAACCAGCGTGACAGCGCCACGGGCCCCGTGACCCCTCCGGCGACCGCCCGTAACACGAACCCGCCCGCGACCGCGATCACGTCGAGCAGCAGGATCTGCCGCCAGATCAACGTGTAGCTCAACGTGAGCGCCAGGTATCCCCCGCCGACCACGGCCAGCAGCGGACGCACGAACGCGCACAGCGTGAGCCCCGCGAGGATCAGCACGAGGCCCAGCCCGATCGCCGCATGCGCATCGAGCTCGCCCGCGGCGACCGGCCGATACCGCTTGCGCGGATGAAGACGATCCTCGGGTGCGTCCCGAACGTCGTTGATCGCGTAGACCCCGGATGCGAGCATGCAGAAGCCGACGAACGCGAGCGTGACCCGCACCGGCACGTCGTCATGCCCGAGCGCGCCCGCCGCGCCCGCCGCCGCGATCACGAGCACGTTCTTCACCCACTGCCGGGGACGGACCGTTGCCAGCACTGCGCGCGCGCGACCGCGGCGTAGACGCTCGGCGACCGGATCGCGTAGACGCTCGGCGACCGGATCGCGTGGCCCCGCAACCGGATCCGTTATCGCGCGATCGAGCTCTTCAGCTGCGCCGCTCGACGTTATGTACGCGCGAACCGGCGGCGACTCCCGAACGTCCCCGCGTAGCCATGCGCCTCCGTCAACAGATGGCATCGGTGTGACCGTATGTGGATTTTCTGAAGCTGAGCTGTGCGGAAGATGAGGAGCCTCACAGCGAGCTGAGGAGCCCCACGGCAACTCAGCGCCTCACCGCAAGATGAGGACCCTCTCAGGATGCCTTTAGCCTTTAGTGTCCCTTTTCCTGCAACGTACGCGCCAATGCTTGCCCCCGTTCGAGCACCCGAGCAGTTTACGCATCCGGACGCACCGGTTGGGTCCGCGTTGCGCGGTTCCCGCCCCAGCGGCTGGCGGCGCGTCCGACGGGTCGCCCTGTTCGCGGCGGCGCTGTGCCTGTTCGCGGCGCTCGTCTCCTACGTCAAGATGCTGACGGAGCGGTCGGATTCGAGCCTCGGGATCCGGACGGTGGAATGGATGCGCGACAACGGCGCACGCGGCATCGTCAACGAGGTCGAGAGCATCTACTACTCGTTCAACGCGCCTTCGACCGGTGGTCCTGCGCTGCGCGCGCTGCCGAAGCAGACTGGGGCCGTGGGGGCGGGCGCCGCTCGATATCACGTCCATTACTACCGACCGCGGCGGATCGAGCCGACCATCCATCCGGCCCTTCCGGGCGAAGGCGTGTGGCGCGCGACGTTCGCTCCGGGGCGCTCCCACCCGCCGGTACTGATCACGAGCTTCCGTCCCGACCCGAGCTACCCGCAGCTCGTCGCGGGCGTGGCGTGGATCGATCACACGCAGACCTCGGTGTGGCTGTACCCGGGCCTGTCGGAGCCGGCCGTGACGCTTCCCTCGCGCGGGCCGATGGAAGTGCCGATCCGGCGCCGCCGGCAGCTGGTGGCGACGTTCAACAGCGGCTTCAAGCTGAGCGACTCGGGCGGCGGCTTCGCGATCGGCGGGCACACTTACGCGCCGATGCAGCCCGACGTAGCCACGATCGTGCGCTATCGCAACGGCAAGGTCAACGTGATTTCGTGGACAGGCGGGCCGAGCGCAGGGGCGGATGTCGCGTACGCGCGACAGAACCTGCCACTGATCGTCAACCACGGACGCCCGAACCCGAACCTCTCCGACGGCCCCGAGTGGGGTGCGACGCTCGGCAACGCGATTCGCGTGTGGCGCTCGGCGGTGGGCGTCGATCGTCACGGCAACCTGATCTACGCGGCCGCCCCGATCCAGAGCGTCGGCTCGCTTGCCGCGATCATGGTCCGCGCCGGTGCCGTGCGGGCGATGGAGCTCGACATCAACACCTATTGGACGAGCTTCATCACCTACCGGCTCCCCGGGGCGGGCGATCCTGCGGACCTGCTGCCCTCGATGGACCGCTCGCCGGATCGCTACCTGACTCCGGACGACCGCGACTTCTTCGCCGTGTACGTCCGGTAGTCGGGCACAACCACCAGGCGTCCGTCCTGCGCCCCGACGGTCGCGTCCACGCTTGCCGTCAGGCCAAGCAGCGTCGCGGTTCCGCGCAGCCAGCGCGCGTGGCAGCGACCGCTCAGCCGAGCAGCGCGCGTGCCACCGAGACCGCCTCGGTCATCACCGGGGCGATGTCGTACTGGGGTTCGGTCAGGCGCCTGACCGTGACTCCGTCCGCCAGCGCGTACAGGAGCGTGGCTACCGTGTCCGGATCGCTTCGGAGCCCGAGCACGCCGTCCTGCGTCTTGGCGCGCAGCGCCTCCGACAGGTGCGATCTGGTCCGGCGGCCGAGCTCCGCCAGCTCGGCCGCGATCTCCTCATTGCGCGTACCGAGGGTCATCATCTCGTAGAACATCACCGCCGGCGTCGGGCCCTCGCCGAGGAAGTCCTCGAAGCTTCGCACGAGCGCAGCGAGCACGTCGTCAGCGTTATCGGCGCCGGCGATCGCGTCCTGCAGCCGTTCGACCCGCACGTCGCACTCGCGGCGCACGACTTCGACGAGCAGCCGTTCCTTGGTCCCGAAGTAATAGTGCAGCAGTCCGCGCGACACGCCGGCCTCGCGCGCGACGACATCGAACGTCGCTCCCGCCGTGCCGCGCTGTGCGACGCTGACCCGCATCGCGTCGACGATCCGTGCCGCCTTGTCGCTTGGCAGCCCCCGTACCTGCGACGTCCCGGCTGTGGTAGCTGCCTCCATGAGATCGATTCTATTGGTAACTCTGCGCACAATCCGCCCGACGGTGTGGATCGGCTCGGGCCGAGCGGTCCGTGGACGGCCGGCTTGACGCTGTGCACGGGCTCAGCAGGCCCGGCCCGAGCGGGCCTCGAGCGCCGAAGCGCCCCCGCGGGCGCCTTCGCGCGAGCGGACGCGATCGTGGCGGCTGCTTGCTAAGCGGCGCTCACCGGCGCTGCCGGCGGCGGGGCGCTCGTCGTGGCCGACGGCGGCGTGTACTCGAACTCCTCCTCCTTGCCGAACAGCGCGTCGAGCACCTTCGAGCGGAGCTTCTCAGAACCCGCGAGCGCGAGCCCGAAGCCGAGGCCGACGATCGCCACCTTGCGCCCGAGGCGCAAGCCCTTCCGGGCGCGCTGCTTGGGCGCCTCGGTGAGCGCGATCGTCGCATCCCGGACGGCCTCGAGCGTCTCGACCAGATCATCATGGAGCTTGCGATCCTCGAGCAGCACCTTGGCGGGGGCTCTGCCGTTGGTCAGGCGGTCGTACGCACTCCGCGAGGAGCCGACGGCCTTCTGAATGTTCTCGCGTAGCTTCGCGTCCTCGATCAGGCGCTGAATGTACGGGTTCGACTTCGTGATGTTGGCGACGTCGGCCGCGTTGAACGGGATCGGATTCGTTTTCTTACCGCGTGGCATGTGGCTCCCTCGTGCGTGGGCTTGGGGTTGGCAGGATACGCGATCCAAAATCACCGACTCGAGGCCTGAGCGTCCGGCCGGCGAGCTGAGCCGGTCAAACTCCGAGGCGGTGCAAATCGAGACCGAACGGCTGTTGCTCCGTCCCCTTACGCTCGCGGACGTCGACGAGTTCGTCGCGATCCACGCCGAATCGGCCGTGGCCCGGTTCGTCCGCACATTCACTCGAGAGGAGGCGATCGAGCGATTGCAGCTGTGCGAGCGGGAATGGGCCGACCGCGGTCATGGACTGCTGGCAGTCCTCGACCGTGCCAGCGGTCGGTTCGTCGGCCGCGCCGGTCTCAAGTACTGGCCGCAGTTCGACGAGACCGAGGTTGGCTGGGTGATTCGGCGCGATGCCTGGGGGCGCGGCTTCGCGACCGAAGCCGGACGCGCGTGTCTGAGCTGGGGCTTCGGGAGCCTGCCGGTTCAGTACCTGACCGCAATGATCCGACCCGACAACGCGCGCTCGATCAACGTCGCGCGTCGACTGGGGATGGCGGCGCTGCGCACGGACGCGCTGGCCGAGGTCCCAGTGGTCGTGTACGCCATCAATCGCGACGACTGGCCGGCGCGCACCTGACCCGGCCCGGAGCGCGCGCCCGACCCGGCCGGCGCCTAGGTGCTCGACCATCCGACCTGGTTAATCGCCCAAAGTGCACCTCGCGGCCGGACTTTGGCTACACGGAGCGGAGCGCCGCGGTTCGCCGCGCCGCGGGCCGGCGCTGGAGCGCTCGCTCCAGCACCTGCTCGACGTCCGAGACGAACGCGAACTCGAGGTCCTTTCGCAGGTGCTCGGGGATCTCGTCGATGTCCTGCTCGTTGGGCGCGGGAGCGATCACACACCGGATCCCGTTGCGCTGCGCGGCCAGTGCCTTCTCCTTCAGACCCCCGATCGGGAGCACCTGGCCGGTCAGCGTGAGCTCGCCGGTCATGCCCACGTCGGCCGAGACGGGCAGACCGCGGACGAGCGACGCGATCGCGGTCGCCATCGTGATGCCGGCCGACGGCCCGTCCTTCGGCACCGCGCCTGCCGGGACGTGGATGTGCACGTCGTGCTCCTGGAACCAGTCGGTCGGGACGCCGAGGGACTCCGTGTGCGAGCGGACCCAGGAGAGCGCCGCCTGCGCCGACTCCTG
>Ga0187766_10000403_pt1 | contig 23817 bp, 22 predicted proteins | sample 0216_QUI02_MP05__4_FD_132971 | JGI IMG/M metagenome (GOLD analysis project Ga0187766, IMG submission 132971) | Tropical peat soil microbial communities from peatlands in Department of Meta, Colombia - 0216_QUI02_MP05_20_MG | ecosystem: Environmental > Terrestrial > Soil > Wetlands > Peat ... | reverse complement strand
GGCAGCACGGCGATAGAGCCTTTTCCTTTGCGCAGCCGCTGCGCGATTATGAACTACTCGAGCTGGCACGGCGGGAGGCGTTTCGCCTGGCCGAGCACCCGGCCGAGGCCGGGGAGGTCGTGAGGAGCCTCGAAGCGACCAGCCCCCTCTGGCAGATGCGGTATCAGTTGGCGTCGGTCGGCTGAGCGACGCGACTCGATGGGAAGATTGTATCGTGCGGGTCATCGCAGGGAAATTTCGCAGCCGCAGGCTGAAAGGGCCGGGCCCGTTAGGTCTTCGGCCGACCAGCGACCGGCTGCGCGAAACGCTCTTCAATATCCTGGGGCCAGCGGTCAACGATTCGCTGTTCGTCGATCTCTATGCCGGCACCGGAGCGATCGGCATCGAGGCGATCAGCCGCGGGGCCCGACAGGTAATCTTCATCGAATCCAATCTCAAGGCCGCGCGGCTCGTTCGCCACAATTTGGCAGCACTCGGAATCGGCGCCGGATGGGAACTGATCCAAGCCGATGTTCTGGCCGGTCTCGGGAAGATCGCGGACCGTCATCTGGTGGCTGACTTTTTCTTTGTTGATCCTCCGTATGAACGAACGGAAGAACATCTGCGCGTGCTCGAATTCCTCGATCGATCCCATCTGATCGCTCCGCAGGGCCTGGTGATCGTGGAACACTCAAGCCGAATGGAGCCTCCCAATAGGCTTGACCGACTCGAATGCACCCGGCAGGTGGAGCAGGGCGATGCCACGCTGAGCTTCTACCGCTTGCTGGCGGCGGCGTAACCGAGACCCGGCCCCCGCAGGAGTATAATGGGCGAGTCCATGGCGCCTTTTCCCGAGGTCGGGCCCGATCGCCACACCGAGCCATTGATCGAGCTCTCGCCCCATGCCCAACTCCCCCGGCTCGACCTAGGGATCGATTGGGTCGCGCCTCGGCAAGAGTTCCGCACGAGCCTGGCCAGCCTTTTCCGGAGGTCTCGAACACAAGGGAAAACGGAAGGCGCTGACCTGCTGCGGGTAACGTGGATTGAAGGGCGGCTACCGGTCGGGTCGTTGGGGATGTCAAGCCTATGGCACGTCGCCCTCGTCTGGCTCGCGATCCTCCCGATTTGGGGATTTCTGCCGCAGATGACGTCAACGCTCGCGCCGGTTCAAATCGAGATGAGCTGGTACGAAGAGCCGAAGGATCTGCCACCCCTCTCGCTTCCCGCCGCGATAAAGCAAGCGACGCCCCTGGAGAAGAAATCGGAAGCCAAACCAGAAAAAGGGGCCGATGCGTTTCACCCGCGCCAGACAATTCTCTCCATCCCGGTTCACGTGACGCACCCGCGGCAGACATTGATTCGCCCAGACGCACCGAACACTCCGCCCAAGATCGTCCCGCAATTGCCGAACATCGTCGAATGGAAGGCCCCGGAACTGGTGAAACCGAAATTCGAGCTTTCGGCTACGCCTTCGGCGCCAAAGATCGAGCGGCGCCATGTCGAGAATGTGACCGCGCCGGAGGTGCCGAACAACGAAAAGAACTCCGGCCCTACGAACATCTCCGCGAAGCCGGTCGTGATCGCGCGGCCGCAAATTCCGCTCAGTGCGATGTCTCAACCGACGACTCGCCAACGTGCCACGACTTCAGACGCCGCGGCGCCTGACGTCGGCCCGACGGTGGTCAAGGACTCTGCCGTGGGCAACGTGATCGCGCTTTCCGCCACGCCGGGACCGCCGGCTCCTTTGTCCACTGTGCCGGAAGGAAACCTGGCTGCGCGCATCGTGATTTCGCCGGAGGGAACCAAGCCCGGCGAGCCTGCGGCGGCCGGGGGCCATGGGGGAGGATCGAACGCGGCGGGCGGGCCGGCTGGCTCAAGTTCTCTGCCGGCGGCGGTGACTATCTCAGGTGGCGCGGGGTCGCGCCCCACGGGGGGCGGTGGGATCGCGTCCGGGGCGGGCCGCTCGGGGAGACCGAATCTGACTCCGAAGGAGTCCTACGAGCCGGCGGTGAATGCGCGGCGCGGTGGTCCCATCGATACCGGCAAGCTCGCTCCGGGTCTGCCCCCTGAAAAAATCCTTTCCGGCAGCGAGATCTACACGATGCATGTCAACCTGCCGAACGTAACCAGCGCCAGCGGAAGCTGGATTCTGAATTTTGCTGAGCTCGAGGAGGATGATCAACCCACGTATCGGCGAAAGGAACGGCTCGCAGACCCTGTGCCGGTCCACGTGACAGACCCGAAGTATCCGCCGGAGTTGATCAAGGGCCACGTGCACGGGGAGGTGGTACTCTACGCCATCATCCGCAGAAACGGCTCGGTCGACAGCATTCAAATCGTCCGCGACCTAGATCCCGAGCTTGACCGCAACGCCATCGACGCGCTGGAAAAATGGGTCTTCGAACCCGCCACCCGAGCGGGCGTGCCGGTCGATGTCGAAGCCGTAATCCATGTGCCATTCAGCTACATCGACCCGAGAGTCTATCCAACGACAACCCCGTAGCGCGACCTCTCAGTCCGCGAGGACCTTCAGGAGGTGGGAAATCTCCTCGGATGTGTTGTAGATGTGGGGTGCGATGCGAAGGGCCGTTTCCCTCAAGCTGACGGAGATTCCCGCGGCGCGCAGCTTCTCATAGAGCGCCGGTGTCTGGTCTTGCTCGCGGGCGGAGATGCAAACGTACGGGCCTCGCCGCTCCCGTTCGGCGGGCGAGGCCAGCACGCACCGCGTCCGCGGCAGCTGCTCGAGGATTTCTTCGGTGAGCGAATCGATCAGGCGCTGGATGGCGTCGGTGCCGATGCGCAGCACGAGATCAAGCGACGCATCAAAGGCGGCGAGATTGGTGAAGTTTGCAGTCTCAGCCGAATCCCACCGGCGCGCTCCCGGCACAGGACGCACGTTGGCCCTCGGCAGGGCATGCAAATTACGCGCGCCTTCTAGAGCCATGAAATACACGGCGCCAAGAGGCAGGCGGTCGACCCACTCCCGAGCGATCCAGAAGAAGCCAACACCGTAGGGACCCAGCAGCCATTTGTAGCCGCTCGAAACGGCCATGGAAGCGCCCAGATCGCGGATGTTGATCGGCATGGTCCCAGCCGCCTGCGTGATGTCGAGCACGAGTGCGGCGCCGACGCTCTCGCACGCGCGGGCCAGGCGGGGGGTGTCGAGCCGGGCCCCGTTGTCAAATCGCACGAAGCTCGCCGAGATCAGACGTGTCTGGGGGCCAATCAACTCGATGTAGTCGTCGGCCGTGAGGAAGCGGCCTCGCGGTTCGACCACCCGCACGCGCAGTTTTCCAGCCTGCTCGTAACGCACCCAGGTGGAAAAATGCGCGGGAAACTCGCCCTGGCCAACGAGTACCTCGTCACCGGGCTTCCAGTCGATGCTGGCAGCGACGGCCGCGAGCCCCGCACTTGCGCCCGTGGTGACGGCAATCTCCTCTGTCTCTGCCCCGATGACGCGCGCTACCTTTTCCCGGATGCGGTCGGGGAGGTCGAAGTAGATGCTGTCGGGCAATCGATACGGATGCGTTTTCCATTCCAAAGCAAGCTGTGCTTGGCGCGCGGCGGCAAGCGGCAGGGGGCCTTGCAGCGCCGCGTTCAGATAGGTCACACCTTCAAAGTCGGCGAATTCGCTTCGATACTTGGTTGTTAAAACAGCCGTCTCAGTGCTCATGGGGAGATTTTATCGAGAGCGCAAGGCGAGCGGAAGCCAGTGGGCTTGGGCAGCCGGGGACAATTTGGCCTGCCAACCCGCCCGCCGTCAGAAGTGGCCGCGCAGTTCGCGGAAGGCCGCGAGGATGAGCAGTTTTCCCGTTCCGCTTTCCAGTTCCGACTTCTCCATCTCCCAGGTGGCGGAATGGGGGATGAAAACCGCGTTGAGGCCTGATTGAAGCGCCGGATTGATGTCGCTGCGCGGGCTATTGCCGATCATCCAGCCGTGCGTTTTCACGATTTTGAACTGTTCGATCACACGCACATAGGTGCCGGCGTCCTTTTCCAGCACAATTTCGATGGCTTCGAAATAGGACTGCAGGCCCGAGCGTTCGACTTTGGCCGCCTGCTCGGCCGGCTCTCCTTTGCTGAGCAGGATCAGTCGATGGCGTTTGGCAAGATAGACAAGCGTTTCGGGAACGCCTTCGAGAACATGCGGCGGCGTATTCTCGAGCTCCGTGGCCGCGCGCTCGATGTCCAGCACGATCTCGCGGCGTGCCATGTTCCCGGCCAGCTTCAAATAGGTGTCTTCAAGCGAACGTCGGAAGCTGCGCACGCCGTAGCCATGATGGCGGATGTTACGCCGTTCGGTCTCATTCAGGATGTGCCGGATGTATTCGCGCGTGTAGCCGAGATGCTCCAGTTTGGTAACGAAGTCATCGATCGCCTGCTCAAAGAAGATGTTGTTTTCCCAAAGCGTGTCGTCGGCATCGATCAAAAGAGTGTGGCGCGCCATGTAGAAAAACCCAAACAAGAATCTTGCGCCAGCGGGAAAAATAAGAGAAGGGTTTTTTAGAAGCGCGAGGCCATGCCAGCACGCATCAAACCGGGGCGGGAAGAAACTCGTAGCGCTCAATCCGCGCGGCGACGCCACTGCGGGTGTTGTGCGCCTCAACGCGCAGCACCCGGCCGTAGCAGCGGATATGAACGTCACCGGCCAGCGTGATCTGCTGGGGAAGGGTGAGGACAAACTCGATGGCGCTGCCCGTCTCAACCGCCGCTTCGATCAGGAAGTAGAGGCCGCGGAAGCTGACGTCACGTGTTTCGGCGGGTTTTTCGGTGACGCCATTCTCAGCCGTGAAACGGACCTTCAAGGGAAGCATCATGGAAAAACGTCGCGCCGCACGGCGCTCCACCCCGTTTTCCATGAGCCCTCCTGGAAATCGCCCCAACCTACCATCGGTTGATCGAGCCGCGCAATGACTTTTCCGCGGCGAAAAAGGCGAAAGTTGAGACCTGCTCGGTATCCTAAGAAGCGATCCGGTCAAAAAATGGCTCGTTTGACCTGAGCAGACTCTGCCGCTAGGATGTACGTCCCATGGAGTCGCCCAGCGCCCCGCCTGACCGACGCACCCACCCCCGCGCTCCCGTCCGGCTTCCGGCACGAATTCGTTGGCAGGGACCCCTGGGTATGCGGGTTGAGATGACGGAAACGGTCGATGTGTCACGCGAAGGGGTGCTGGTTCGCCAGAAAGACGCCCGTGAACTGCTGTCGCGCGTATGGGTGGTGTTTCCCTTGGTTCCGGGGGCGCGTATCTCGGTTGAGCCCGAAAAGCCCGGGCGCGTTGCCCGCGTCGTGCCGGCCGAAGGGGGAGGCTATTGGGTCGGCGTGCGAGTGGAGAATGCGGACCGTGGCGTGAGACGCCCAGCCAGCCAGGAGAGGCGCCGCTCGGAGCGCATCCCCTGCGCCCTGCCCATTTTCCTCCGCCTGGCTGGCACAGTGTGGCCGGAAGAGTCGATGACCCACGACCTGTCCTCGAAAGGCGTGCGATTCGAGACCTCGCAGGCCTACTCCCCTGGCCAGGCCGTGATTGCCCAGATTCCGTGGGGGGAGTGGTCGTTGCGCGGGCAAATCCAGGGACGTGTGGTGCGCGTCGACCCCCTCGAGGCCTCGCCGGCGCCGGTCGTCGGGAACACGGGCGTGGCCGTGGAATGGCTCGACGAGAACATCGCGGCCCCACCCGCCTGATCGTGAGCGAGACGAGAGGGCGCCCCGGGCCGGGGCATGGCGTCCATGGCTGACGTATTTCACCGCAGCTTCTTCCTTCCAGGGCCCGCGGGACGTCTCGAAGCGCTTCTCTGGACTGCCGCGGTGGCCCATCCTGATTTCGTCGCGCTCGTCTGCCATCCGCATCCCCTGTTCGGCGGCACGATGCACAACAAGGTGGTCTACCAGGTTGCCCGGGCGCTTCATCGGCGCGGCGCAGCGGTGCTGCGTTTCAACTTTCGGGGTGCCGGTATGAGCCAGGGTGAGCACGATCAAGGAAGGGGTGAGCAGGAGGACGTCCGCGTGGCACTGGACTACTTGGCGCGGGAATACCGCGAGAAACCGATTCTTCTGGCTGGATTCAGTTTTGGATCATGGGTGGGTCTCCGCGTGGGATGCGAAGATGATCGCGTATCGCGCCTCATCGCCCTCGGCTTTCCCGCCAATCATCTCGATGCTTCCTACCTCCGCCCGTGTGTGAAGCCCAAGCTCTTCCTTCAGGGCGGCAGCGATCCGTTTGGCTCGCGGGAGAACCTCGAAGCGTTGTTCGCTGAACTACCTGAACCCAAGCGGCTCGTCTTTATCGAAGGAGCCGATCATTTCTTCGCGGGCCATCTGGACGAAGTGGGCGCTCAGATTGGGGCGTGGCTAGACCGATCCCTACGGGTGGGGCTCGAATAGCTTCAAAAACTGATCCCGCGGGGCGGGCTCGACGCCCATCACTTCGAGGTTCTTCCGTACGTGCTCGACTCGGCTCATGCCGACCAGCGCCGTGGTGACGCCGGGCACGGAGCGGGCAAATTGTAGCGCCTGTGAAGAGGGGCTTTCCAAGCCCAGGGTCTTCCCGATATACGGAGGCAGGCTTCGCGTGAGCTGCCCCTGAAGCAGGGCCGCACTGGTGATGAGAGTGATTCCCAGCGCCCGTGCCGCCTGCACGATGGCCATCGTCTTGCCGGCTACGATCTGATTCGGTCGGACAAGCGCTTCGGGCATTGCTAGATTCAGCGGCAACTGTAGGAACCGAAAATGATGATTGGCACCGCCGACTTCACGCGCCACCTGCTCAATCGAAGCCAGCGACAGATATCCCTCGGCCGTCGGCTCCTCTCGAAACGAGTTCCACGTGGCCAGGCCGTAGGCGCCGATTTTGCCGTCGGCGACCGCCGCCTCGAGCGACTGGAAGGCCTCGGCAATTCGCCGGCGGAATTGCTCAAGGGAGATCTCGCTCAACTGCGTTTCCGGATTGTGCAGGTAGAAGACGTCCACGCACTCCACACCGAGGTTGGCCAGACTACGATCCAGCTGATCAGCGAGATAGCGGGGGGCCAGGCAATGGCAACCGGCCACGACCTCCTCGGGGCGAAAGATCCCGCGCGCCAGGAATTCGCGTGAAAAATAGGCTTCGGCATCATCCGGCATGGCGCCATCCGGTGTCAGGAAACCGGCTTTGGTGGAAAGCACGATCTCCTGGCGTGCAAAACCCTTGGCCGCAAGCGACCGAAGCGCTCCTCCGACGGAGCGTTCGCTGCGCTGGAAGCGATAGTTAATCGCCGAATCGATCAGATTGATGCCGCCCTCGACCGCGGCGATCACCGCTTCGGTGTAGGAGCGATCGGTAGCGTCGTCCGGTTCGCCAAGATAGGTGCCGATTCCGATCGACGAAACCAGCAGTTCACCCGCCGCTTGACGAAAATGCCCTGGTGCGGCTTGCCCCCGGAAACGCGCTCGGTAGCGCTGTGTAGCTTCCGGTGTTGCGCGGCCGGGCATTCGGTGGTTGATCTCTTTCATGAACTCGGGGCTCTTCTGGTGGTAGTGATCGGATCCATCAGCAGGAGGAAAAACTCAGGAAGCAGCGCGAGCCGTCATCTCCTGCGTCAGTTCTTCCCCGGCCAGGCCCTGCGCACTCAGAAGCTGGCGAGCCTCTCCGCGAATCTTCGGCAGATGCCGGGCGAAAGCGACGGCCGCAGCCATCGCCAGCACGCCGCCGAGCGCGACGGTCATGGGCGCCCCAATCCGGTCCGCGGCGGCGCCTGCCAAAATCGAACCGAGCGGCGACATGCCCATGAACATCATCGAGTACACGGCCATCGTTCTGCCGCGCAGGCGGTCGGGGACCATGGATTGTACGAGTGTATTTGTGGCGCCCATCTGTGTCATCAGCGAGAAGCCTACCGGCACCAGCAGCAACACCGAAAGCAGGTACCAGTGCGAGAGTGAGAACAGAATCAGAAACACACCGAACGAACCGCACGCCATCCACACCCAGCGTCCCAGGCCGTGGACGCGGCGGCGAGAGGCAAGAGTCAGTGCCCCGGTGAGCGCGCCGATCCCCGCCGCGCTTGCCAAAACGCCCAGGGTCCGGGCATTGCCGTGCAGGACGTTTTTGGCGAACACAGGCATCAGCACTGCGTACGGCATACCGACCAGGCTCACCAGGCCCAGCAACAGCAGCAGCGCTCGGATCGGCGCGGTCCGACGCACGAAACGGAATCCTTCCGCGATATGATCGAAAGCGGATGTGATGGCGTGCTCGGCCACGCGGGGCGGAATGCGCATCAGCAAGAGGCCCACGATCACCGCCACATAGCTGACCCCGTTTGCAAAAAAGCACCAGCCCTCACCGATGCTGGCCACCAGGATTCCCGCAATCGCCGGCCCTACGATCCGCGCGCTATTGAAGATCGAAGAGTTCAAAGCGATGGCATTCATCAAATCGTCGCGCCCAACCATTTCCACGAGAAACGATTGACGCGCGGGGATGTCGAAGGCGTTCACAACGCCCAAAAACGCGGCCAAAACGATCACTTCCCATACCGTCACGCGCCTGGTGAGAGTCAAAGCCGCCAGGATGAAGGCGAGGAGCATCGAAGCCGTCTGGGTGATGATGACGATCGTTCGGCGATTCCATCGATCGGCCACCATCCCGGCCAGCGGAGCCATGGGAAAGACGGGAATCTGGCCGGCGAACGAGACCACGCCCAACAGCAGCGGCGATCCGGTCAACCGGTAGACCAGCCAGGACTGCGCGACGTTCTGCATCCAGGTCCCGATCAGCGAGATCAATTGGCCGCTGAAAAAGAGCTGAAAATTGCGGTGCCGCAGCGAGCGAATGGTGTCCTGAAACCGCGAGCGTGCCGCCGATCGAGCGGTCCGGGTTGTGTCCGTCTGTGTCATGAATTTCCTATTGTACGACTTACGAAAGCGCCGCCGCCCTGGATTCTCGTCGGGTTGCGTCACGATCCGGCAGCAGGCGGGGCCAGCACGCGTCGGCACGCTCGAAGAATTCGGCGGTACGGCCAGTCCTCCTCGCGGAAAAGAATTTCGCCCTCCCGCGGATGGGAGTAAAACCAGCGTGCTACGAGTGAAAGATGCTCAACGAGCTCTGGGGCTGCGGCGACGAGTCCGTAGCGGCCTCGCCAGCTCCGATCGGAATCCCGGACCGCGTTCGGCGCTTGGCCCGTGGTGGCTGGTCTCAGGGGTTCTAGAGCCTGGCGCAGAATCTGCTCAACCGAGCGCGGCTGGCTGGAGAGCTCGCCGAAACGCAAAAACAGTGGCTCGGCGAGCTGCCCGGCGCGCAAGGGAAAGACGGCCACGGTTTTCTCTTCCGAGGCGCGCTGGAGGATCACGGCATCGAGATCTTCGATTCGCCTGGCCAGATCCGGCAGCCCTCGGACGAGTCCAGACACTTTTTCCAGACGCTTGTGCAGCACCCTGGCACGCTCATAATCGAGCGCTTCGCTGGCCGCTTCCCGCTCGCGCTCGATCCGGTTCGTAAGCGCTTTGCCGGAGGTTGCCAGGGCCTCGACCAGGTCGAATAGCTCGGCGTCGTATTCCTGCTCGGTCGAGCCGGCAAAACAGGGCGCCAGACACATCTTCATTTCCGAATAGATGCAGCCCGGAAAACTCGGATCGCGTCGAATCCGGATCTGGCATCGGCGGATTTTGAATAAATCGAGGAAATCGTTCAAGAACGCCTCCGCGGCGCGACGCGAGCGAAACGGCCCGAAGTAAAAGCCTTCATCGGCACGAATCCGCCGGGTGACGTAGCAGCGCGGATAGTCGTTTTTCAGGTTGACCTTGAGCATAGCCGGTGGGCGCAGGCGCAGCAGGTCCCGATAACGGTCCGGAGCATGCTTCTTGGCGTGTTCATACAGCGTGAGCGTCTGTTCGAATTTCGAGCCGGTCACGCGATAACGAACGCCGGATGCGACCTCGCGAAGATTCAGGCGCTTCGAATCTGGCTCTGGCGGACCGAGCAGCCGCTGCGCAGCCCGCCGCAGATCCGAGGTCCGCACCAGCTGAGGGCGGGAACCCGCCGTATTCATTTCAACCAACAAGACCCCGGGTCTCGAGGGTAGGCTCGAGAAAAACTCCTCTTCGCGCACCCGGTCCACGGGCTGGCTTGCGGCAAGCTCCAGCATGAAGCCAGAATACCAGCACTGGGAGCGAAGGCGTTCGGCTCGTAGGAGAACGTCTGACCGCGGGGGTGGGTGTCAGTCTCGATTTCCAAGCGACTTCAGCACCCAGGAAGCGATGACGAGGCGCTGGATTTCGCTTGTTCCCTCGTAGATCTCCGTAATGCGCGCATCGCGATAGGCGCGTTCGACCGGATACTCGCTGCTGTACCCGTTGCCGCCATGGATCTGGATCGCTCGGTGTGCCACGCGCGTGGCCATTTCGCTGGCAAACAGTTTTGCGATCGAGGCTTCCATCGAGAAGCGCGCGCCCGCATCCTGCTTCCAGGCGGCACGCCGGGCTAGCAGTCTGGCGGCGTCGATCTCCGTGGCCATGTCTGCAAGCATGAATTGAATCGCCTGGAACTCTGCGATGGGATGTCCGAAGGCCTCTCGCTGGCGCGCGTAGTCGAGCGCTGCGTCAAAGGCGCCCTGGGCGATCCCGATGGCCTGCGAAGCGATGCCGATGCGTCCGCTGTCGAGCGTCGCCAAAGCGATCTTATAGCCTTCGCCCTCACCACCCAGGCGGTTTGAAACGGGCACCTCACAGTCGGTAAAGATCAGTTCCGTACAGGCGGTCGCATGAATGCCGAGCTTCTTCTCCTCTTTCCCAACAGCAAAGCCCCGCGAGCCTTTTTCGATCACCAGCGCCGTGATTCCCTTCTCGCCCTTCTCCGGCTGCGTGTTGACGAAGATGATCCCGGCGTCGGCCACACCGCCGTTGGTAATCCATGCCTTCGTGCCGTTGACAACGTAGACGTCTCCCTGTCGCACCGCCCGGGTCTTGAGCGCCGCGGCGTTCGAGCCGGCGTGTGGCTCGGTCAGCGCATAACAGCCAATTTTTTCCCCTCGTGCGAACGACACCAGGAACTTGCGTTTCTGCTCCTCGGTCCCGAAATGGTCGATCGCGCCGCAATACAGGGAGTTCTGGACGGAAAGGATCACGCTGGTCGAGGCGCACACCCGCGCGATCTCCTCGAGCGCAATGCCATAACAGGTGTGGTCCATGCCCGCTCCGCCGTGGCGTTCGCTCACGGCAATGCCCGTTAAGCCTAGCTCGCCGGCCTTCCGTACCGTTTCCCACGGGAAGCGGCCCGTCTCGTCCAGCTCCTTGGCGAGCGGCTTTACTTCCGCCTGTGCGAACTCCCGGACGCTGCGCTGCAGGAGCCTTTGTTCTTCGGTGAGTTCGAAATCCACGAGCGCCTCTCAAGTACGGATCGGTTGATTCTACAGCGAAAGCGGGATCCTTTGGCATCACACTCGGCGCTATACTTCTGGCCAGTTCCCCAGGAGGACTCCGTATGGAACCACGCCTAAATCTTGTCAAAACCTCTCCAAAGGCCTATCAGGCGATGCTGGCCCTGGAGCAGGTGGTCGATTCGTGCGGACTGGAGCGGTCTTTGCTCGAACTCGTCAAAATGCGAGCCTCGCAAATCAATGGATGTGCCTACTGCCTGGACATGCACAGCAAAGACGCCCGTGCGCTGGGAGAGACGGAACAGAGGCTGTATCTGTTGAATGCGTGGCGCGAATCCCCGCAATACTCAGAGCGCGAGCGAGCCGCCCTGGAATGGACCGAGGCCGTCACGCTCATCGCCCAGTCGCATGTCAGTGATGAGACCTACCAGCGAGTAAAGCCTTATTTCTCGCCCGAGGAACTGGTCAACCTGACCCTGGCCATCGGGACCATCAACGCCTGGAACCGACTGGTCATCTCGTTTCGGGTGACGCCGGGTAGCTACAAATCTCGCTTTGCAGAGCTTGAGGCCAAGGCCTGACGGACCCCCAGGTGGCGTGGCCCCGGGCCTTCTTCGTGGGGCTTGATTTGCGGCATTCCGAGCAAATCCTTATAATCTGGCTGTGGGGCGACCGACGCGGCGGAGGGCCTCGAGTAGCCGCCGAAATCCAATGACCGATCTGGCCTATAAAATTAAGAAAAAGCTCCAGGACGAGATCGCCGCGCTCGAGCGGGAACTGCACGACGAACTCCCCAAAGAGATCAAGGTGGCGCGCGCCCACGGCGACCTGTCTGAAAACGCCGAATACAAGTACGCCAAGGAGCGCCAGGGCTTTGTCGCGGCCCGTCTCGGCCAACTCCACAAGCGGATGACCGATCTCTCGATGCTCAATCTGAACAACCTTCCCAAAGACCGCGCTGCGTACGGCTCAACGATCGTTGTGCTGGACGTTGCCAAGGAAGCCCAAATCGAGTACAAGCTAGTCACAGTAGAAGAGGCGGATGCCACCAAAGGGTTGATTTCTACGACTTCGCCAATTGGACGCGCGCTGCTCGGCAAGCGAGTGGGCGACGAAGTGAAGGTGATGACGCCGGCGGGCGTCAAGGAGTACGAAGTCGTAAAGTTAATCACGATCTACGAAGAGGACTAGCGAGATGACGCTCGCTGTATGTTAACGCGGACCATTGGCCGCTACCTCTCCTGGCCAGTGGACGGCCTGGCCGCCCTGCTGGCTCCTACAGGTATCCCTCCCAACGTCATCACCTGGTGCGCGCTTGTCGCCAATCTGTGGGCCGGTATGTTTTTCGCCGCCGGGCGCTTCCGCGCCGCGGGCGGAATGATGCTGCTTGCGGGACTTTGTGATTTGGTGGACGGTCCCGTGGCGCGCCGGCAAAACCGGGTATCGCTGTTCGGGGGTTTCCTTGACTCCATTCTGGACCGATACTCCGATCTGATCCTCTTTCTTGGCCTGTTGGTCTACTACGCGCAGGTGAACCGCTTCCTCTATGCTGTGCTGGCAGGTGCCTCGATGGCAGGCGCGGTCATGGTCAGCTACGCCAAAGCGCGCGCCGAATCGCTCGTGCCGACCAGCGAGATCGGATTCTGGGAGCGCCCCGAGCGGCTTGTTTTGATGATCCTGGCAGCGCTCGCCAATCGCATGGAAGTGGCGCTTTGGATTCTGGCTATTGGGCCCAATATCACTGTCATACACCGCATTGTGCACACTTGGCAGCGAACCGCAGGTAGCGGCACCAACGCGCTTCCCGCTCGACCGCAGGCGCACGTCGAGGGCGCGGGTAAAAGCGGCGAAACGCACGTGCTGACGCACTCGGCTGGCCGCGGAATCTGAACCCGCCCCCCGGGCATCTGATTACCCGTCCGATTTCATCCTGTAGGTTCGGAACTCTGCGAACGAAAATCACCCACCACAGAAAATGGAGGAATACGAGATATGGCACTACGTGACGCACTGCTGCCGGAATTTGACTACGAGATGGCCACAACCCGAAAAACCCTCGAGCGCGTTCCAGAAGACAAAACCAATTGGAAGCCCCACGACACGTCGATGACGATGGGGCGGCTGGCCGGCCACATCGCCGAGATGGCAGGATTTGTGGGCCAGACCTTTCAGGGCGAGTCCTTCGATTTTGCGCCGCCCGGTGCGCCGGCAATGCAGCCGACCGTTATGACTTCGCGCAAGCAGTTGCTGGAACTGTTCGACAAGAACGTCAACTCGGCCCGTGCGGCCTTGTCGAAAGCGAGCGATGAAGATCTACATAAGACGTGGACGCTGCTGAACGGCGGAAAGACCTTTTTCGCGATGCCCCGCATTCAGGTGGTGCGCAGCATGATTCTGAATCATGTCATTCATCACCGCGGTCAGCTCTCGGTGTATCTGCGGATGAATCGGGTGCCCGTGCCATCGATCTACGGCCCGTCCGGCGACGAGGGCCGGATGTAGATCCTCGAGCCGCACCGGTCCGCTTCACCCGGGTGGGGCGGACCGGTCTCTAGTGGTGTCCCGCCGAGGGAATTACAATTTCGATCGGTCGGGCGTCTGCCTTCGGTCTGCGGGCCATCGCTTTTTCGGCGATCCGCGCAGCGCGCTCGGCCTTCTCGCGGGCATTTGCCACCTCGCGCTCTTTAAACTCCGGCAGCACCTCCTCGGCAAACAATCGGAGCGAGGAACACTGCTGGTCGAGCGATAACTTACCCACCTGCCGCACGGCGATGACCTGATCGATTCCAGCCTCTTCGAATTCGCGCAGTCGTTCACGCAGCATCGCCGGCGTGCCGATGCAGGATTTGGCGGTGAATTCCGAGCCGGCGTCGTTGCGCGGATCGGTCTTGTAGCGGTTCCAGATGTCGGTCTTTCCCGGACGATGCTCTCCAAAAAAACTGTAATGCCCAAGGCCGTAGACAAAAAAGCCGTAGTTTTCGGCCGCCCAGGCCTCCACGCGCGCTAAATCTCGGTCGCAGAGAAACGGCGCCGCAATGGCGACGCTGGGATGGACAGCGTAGCCCAGCGGCTCGCACTCGTCTTCAATGGTCCGGTAGTAGTCGCGCACCCAGGGGCGGGCCTCCTCGGGACTGGCGAAGGAGAATGTCAATGCCCCCAGTCCCAGCCGCGCCGCCTCGAGAATCGACTCGCGCCGCGAGCAGGCCATCCAAAGCGGTGGATGCGGCTTCTGATAGGGCTTCGGCATCACGTTACGCGGCGGCACATTCACGTACCGTCCCTGGTGTCCGGCAAACGGCTCCTCCACCATCATGCGCACGGCGACCCGAAATCCCTCCAGCTGCATCGCCTTTTTCTCTTCCTGCGGAACGTTAAAGCCTCCCAATTCCGTCGTTGTCGCGCCCGATCCCATGCCGAACTCCGCCCGGCCATGGCTAATCAGATCCAGCGCGGCGATGCGCTCGGCCACGCGCGCCGGATGATTGATGTTAGGGGGAGTCTGGATGATTCCGTGCGCGAGCCGGACATTCTTGGTCCGCTGGCTTAAGGCCGCTAGAAAGATCTCTGGAGCGGAAGCGTGCGAATACTCTTCCAGAAAGTGATGTTCGGTGGCCCAGACGTAATCAAAGCCGCATGCATCGGATAGCTCCCCAATCGCCAGTGCCTCGTCCAGCAGCAGGCGATCGGACTCGCTGGTCCAGGGTCGGGGGAGCTGCATCAGGTGAATTCCGCCGAATTTCATGGAAGATCCCGTGGAAAGGTCATGGGAGCGTATTCTACGCGAACGGCAAGGTCACGCAAGCGCGGTCCAAGCGCATCCGGTCGGCAAATCCTGCTGGGCGGGCGCCGGCCGGATTGATTCTTCTATTTCCTAAAATGAAGGTGGGCCCGAGAGCGGGGGTTGCGCTTAGGCCGCGTTCTCCAGCACCAGCATTCCCGTGGCGGTGTTGGAAATGGCCACGTGGTAGCTGCTGTGAACCTTGGTGACCTTCCGGTGGAGAACGCCACGCATCGCTAGCCACAAAATGAATTCGGCTCCCTGTGCACCGGCTTCGCGCACCAGTTCGTGAATCGAGTAGCGTGTGAGCACTTCGGGCTCATTCACGATTTTGTCCAGGCACATCAGGTCGAACTTCTTGTTGATAAAACCGGCGCGCTCCCCGTCCAACTGGTGGGACAGCCCACCGGTGCCCAGCACCACCACCTTCAGGTCCTTTGGGTAGGATTCAATGGCGCGGCCGATCGCCTGGCCCAGCTTGAAGCAGCGCATCGGCGAGGGCAGGGGGTGCTGCACGGTGTTGATCTGTACAGGAACAGTCTTCACCCCTCCGTAGGAGTGGTTCGGCCAGAACAACGACATCGGCACTGTAAATCCGTGATCGACGAGCATCTCCTGGCACGAGGTGATGTCAAACTCCTCCGCCACCAACGATTCAATGATGTGCCAGGAGAGCTCGGGATCGCCCTGGAATGCAGGCGTGGTGGGAATGCCCCAGCCTTCATCGGCGTTTTTGTACTCGAAGGCCGCTCCGATTGCGAAGGTGGGCATCTTGTCCAAAAAGAAGTTCAGCCCGTGGTCGTTATAAATCACCACGGCGACGTCCGGCTTTACCTTTTCCACCCACGCCCGCGCCGGCGGATAGGCCGCGAAGAACTCCTTCCAGTACGGGTCATTGATCAGTTCTTTTTCCTTGGGTATCGCATTCCCAATCGCGGGAATGTGAGATGTCGTGAGCCCCCCCATCACGCGCGCCATAGGTCACTCTCCTTGAGCTTTCAGCATTTCCTTGAAGGCTTCCACTGACATGCCCGTCTGCTGGGCACCCACGTCCTGCACATTGAGACCAAAGATCCCGGCGAACTTGGCGAGGTAATAGATGCACCCACCGGCGTGAATCAGACCCAGAACGTTGCGCTCGCGGATGGCTTTGCGTTGCTCTTCGTTGAGACCGTACTTCCGGCAGTAGGCGTCCTCATCCCGTAAGAACTCTTCCCTGTTTTTCGCTTCATTGAACGAGTAGCACATCTTGTTAAGGGCGTAGCCCTTCATGGCGGCCTTGCCGTCGAACATGTAGGTCCCCGGAATCGGCAGGTCGTGATGTGTCGCCAGGCTCATCTGTCCTCCCTTCGCCCGGATGCCATTCCCTGGAGGCCCGCGCGCGGGCAGAATCCACATCCAGGATGAACTTGAGCCTATTTACGCTGAGGGACCGGAGGGCTGCCGTGACTCGGCTCACGCTTCTCGCGTGACCTACGTCACACCGCTCAACGTCAGAGAAAGGAGCGGACGGGGTCTTTGCCGTCCCAGCCGATCGTCGTGGCGTAGAAGCGACCGAAGATAGGTTCAAACGCCGCGCCCAACTCGATTAACTCCACCATGCCGGGAAGCTCGTTGTTTCGATCCATGTAGGCGACACGTCCCCCGCTTGGCACGCGCGCAAAAAACGCCAGTTCATACCCGCGCTGGCGGTAGCTTTCTAGGTCGCGATCGAAATCCGATGTGGCCACGCCCCAATGATGGAAGCCGTAACCGCGCTTGTGGATCGTGTCGTGATAGACCGACGGCGCATTGTTGAGCGGCTGGATCAGTTCAATGTTCATATGCCCGGCAAAACTCATGGCCAGGGCCGACTCGGACTCAGACGGCTTGCCGCGATACTTGGCGTCTTCCCCGCGGAAGCGGTCGAGTAAAAACCACGGACCGACCTTGAGATCGCTCACCCAGCTATCGATTGCTTTCCGAATGTCTGCGACCACGTAGGCCATTTGAATAATGCCGTTACTGGGCTGACCGAAAATCACAAGACTCATAACTTCACCTCACCGAAGTTCGTCGAACGCGACGCGTATTCTACGCCCGATACTGTCGATTGCGCCGAGAAAGCACGCAGCCTATACTCGCCCCCGCTTGAGAAGAGTGAACAGCAAGATCTCCAGCCCGATTCTGGCGTGCAGCCTCGTCGCGCTCGTGTCCACACACGCGCGCGCCCAATATCCGGCCATGAGCCACCACGAACAGGTGATGAGTGCGCGGTTCCGCGACCTTCCGCCGCCGCCGCTTTTGGAGGGTATCGGAGACGCGACGTTGAAAATTACGACCCCTTCGGAGCCAGCCCAGCAGTATTTCAATCAGGGCCTTCGGCTTTTGCACTGCTTTTGGGATTTCGAGGCGTACCGCGCATTCAAAGAGGTGGCGCGACGAGATCCCAAGGCAGCTATGGCCTACTGGGGTGAATTCGAAGCGCTTAAGATGCGCGGTCCGGTCGCCGAAGACGCGCGCACGGCGCTCGAGAAGGCCCAGGCGCTGATGGGCCAGGCTTCTGAGCACGAGCAGTTCTATATTCGCGCTGCCGCGCACGAAGCGGATTGGGACAAATCCGGTGAGCCGGCCGGCTATCAGCAGGAGATGGAACGGCTGATTGACCGCTATCCGGATGACCTCAATGCCAGAGCCTTTCTGGCACTTGCCGTGATGAAGGGGTACGACACCGACGGCCTTCCGCGCGAGGGTCAACTGTACGCACAGATGATTCTCGAGAATCTCATCACCGCCCATCCGCAGAACGCCGCCGCGAATCATTACTGGATTCACGCCATGGAGGATAGTTCGCGCCCCGACGCCGCGCTTCAGAGCGCAGACATTTTGAAGAGTCTCGCGCCGAATTCTGGACACATGGTCCACATGCCCGGGCACATCTATTGGCGCATCGGCAACTACGAGAAGGCCCGCCAGGCCTTTCTGGATTCGGTGGGTGTCGATGAAGCCTACATGGCCGCGCAAGCGATTCAGCCCGACGAGGACTGGAACTACGCGCACAATCTGGCCTACCTCATCGCCGCCTGCGCCGAATCCGGCCGCTACCGGGAGGGTCTTGAGTGGGCCAGGAAGCTTCGCGATATTCCGATGCCTATTCAGATGACGTCCGGCTTCTTCGTTGTGTGGGCCGGAGCCAGCGTGGCCCGAGTCCATATTCGGTTTGGCGACTGGAAGGCTGTCCCGGAGGACCCGATTGGGTTCGGAACGGATCCGGCTTCGGCAACGGAAGCCGCCAAAGGATACGCAAACGGCCTGAATACCTATGCGAAAGGCATGGCTGCGGTAGAAGCCAACGATCTGGCGGAGGCCGCCAAACAGGCCCAAGCTCTCGATGCGCAGCTCTGGAGGCTTCAAGCCGTCGAGTCAGCAAAGAAAGACGCAGACTCGGTGAGTCCTCCGAACGAGAATTTCGCGCAGATTCTGAACCTTCTGGGAACGATGTCGCTCGATCTTCGAGGAAATTTGGAGGCGGCGCGCGGAAACACGACCGAGGCGATCGACCTGCTCAACCAGGCCGCCGAGAAAGAAAGGAAGCTGGGCTATTCCGAGCCTCCCCGCTATTTCCGTCCCGAACAGGAAAGTCTCGGCGACGTCTACTTGAAATCCAAACAGTGGGACAAGGCGCGTGACGCGTTCGTTGAAGCTTTGCGCCAGCGTCCGAACAGCGGCCATGCTCTCTACGGCATCGCCGAGTCTTACGCCTTGGCCGGAGACGTTCGAAACACTACCTCGGCGTACCGACAATTTCTATTTTTTTGGGCCCATGCCGACGCCGACCTGCCGCAAGTAAAACAGGCCCAGGCTTGGCTTCGAGCGCACCCCTAGCAGGAAAAAATTCCGTTCTCTTTCGAGTTCCGTGGGCTTCGATCTGCTCGCGCACAAGTTGAATCTCTGTTGGGCCGTGTGCTAGCATCCCCGCTTTCGCGCCCTCAGGCCCATTCCCGCGGGCAAGGGCGCAGGCGCTCATCGCGCAACCGCCGGGGGGCGGGCTTGTGTTCGAATTTCCATTCGTTTCTAGCGAGGATAATCCATGAAAACCTACACGACCGATTGGATACGCAACGTGGGCATTGTCGGTCACGGCGACACGGGGAAGACCCAGCTCGTGTCGTCGTTGCTTTTTGCTGCGGGGATGACGCCCCGGCTTGGCAAGGTGGCCGAGGGCTCCAGTGTCACGGATTGGGACGAGGAAGAGATCGCCCGAAAAATTACGATCAGCACCGGCGTCGCCTATGCCGAATGGCAAGTCCCTGGCCAGCCCGAAAAGACCAAGATTAACCTCCTCGACACGCCAGGCTATTCCACCTTCATCAACGAAACCAAGGCCTCGCTGATCGCAGCCGATGGGGCATTGATCGTCATCGATGCTGCCACAGGCGTACAGGTCGTCACCGAAAAGGTCTGGGATTATGCCACCGAGTACGATCAGCCCCGCGCTTTCGTGCTGAACTGGATGGACCGCGACCTGGCGAGCTTTGAGCGTGCCCTGGCTTCGCTGGAACAGGTTTTTGGCCGAGGGGTGGTTCCGATTCAACTGCCGATCGGCGCCGAGAGAAATTTCCGCGGTGTAATCGACCTCGTGGCGATGAAGGCCCTGGTCTATACGCCGGATGGCGATGGCAGAGCCAAGGTGGAGGAGATTCCCGCCGAGCTCGCCGACCAGGCCAGAGTCGCGCATGAAAAGCTGGTCGAGATCGTCGCCGAGGGCGAGGACGAGCTGATGCAGGAGTTTTTCGACAAAGGCACGTTGCCGATCGAAGACCTGAAGAAAGGCCTACACGAGGAGGTCCGCGACAAGAAAGTCTTCCCGGTGCTACTGAGTTCGGCAGTTCGCAACATTGGCAGCGACGCCATCCTGAATTTTCTTTCTGAAATATTTCCTTCTCCGTCGTTTCGCGGAAAAGCGGTGGGACACAGGTCTGCTGATCACAAAGGCGAAACCGTCGAGCGGCAGATCGCGGATTCCGAACCGCTCTCCGTCTTTGCCTTTAAGACCATTGCCGATCCCTTCGCGGGGCGCATTACCTATTTCAAGGTGATGTCCGGGGTGCTGAAAAACGACGCAACCCTGCAGAATTTCAACCGGAGCTCGCAAGAGCGGTTTCAACACATCCAGGTGATGCAAGGCAAGACCGCGACGGCCGTCGCCGACTTGCACGCGGGTGATATCGGCGCCATCACCAAGCTAAAAGACACGGTTACCGGCGATACGCTCGGCGATAAGAATGCTCCCATCTACTATCCCCTGGCGCGCATTCCAGAGCCGTCAATCACCTTCGCGATTGAGCCCAAAACACGTGCCGACGAAGACCGCATCGGCGTCGCCATCCATAAGATCTTGGAGGAGGACCTGGCGCTGCGCTTCGGGCGCGATCCACAGACAAAAGAGTTCCTGTTGAGCGGAGCTGGGCAGCAGCACATCGAGGTTGTGGTTGCGAAACTGCGCAAGCGGTATCACGTGGAAATGACTCTGAAACCTCCGAAGGTGCCCTACCGCGAAACAATTCGCGGCAAAGCTGATGCGGAAGGCAAGCACAAGAAACAGACCGGCGGCCACGGCCAGTTCGGGCTCTGCCGCATCAAAATGGAGCCTTTGCCGCGTGGACGAGGCATTGAGTTCATCGATGACATCTTCGGGGGAGCGATTCCGAAGAACTGGATTCCCTCGGTCGAAAAGGGCGTTCGTGAATCGGCCGAACGGGGCTACCTGGCCGGTTTCCCCGTTGTCGATTTTCGCGTGAGCCTCTATGACGGCAAGTATCACGACGTGGATTCGTCCGATATCGCCTTCAAGATCGCTGGCTCCCTCGCGTTTCGCGAAGCCATGAAGCAAGCGCGGCCGGCACTTCTCGAGCCGATCATGCAGATAGAGGTCTATGCACCGGACCAGTATTCAGGCGACCTGATGGGTCATCTCAGCGGGCGGAGGGGAAAGATCAGCGGAAGCGAAACGCGCGCCGGCAATGTCGTGATCAAGGCCCTGGTACCCCTATCGGAGATGCTCAGCTACGCGAACGAGCTGACGTCAATGACACAGGGGCGGGGCAGCTACGCGATGGAGTTCTCGCACTACGATTTCGTGCCGCAGGAGCTTGCCGACAAAGTGATCGCCGCACACAAGCCGCATCACGCCGAAGAAGAGGCGGCCACTGCCTAGCAAGAACGGGCGTCTATTGGCCCGCTGGAGAGCCAGGCCCAGCCACTAGGTCGTTTTGAGCTTCCGCCCTTGGCGTGGAGGCCTGGTGGGTTTGGGCATGGCTGGCAGGTTGCTGCGGCGCCTGTGCCACCACTGGCGCGAAAGCCGGACAGCCGTATCCCGCGCACGGCCCCGCTCCGCACCCCGCCACAGTCGCGATCATCAGCCAGAGCAGGATACCGGTCACCACGGACTTTTTCATCGCACGGCCCCTTTCCGACGCCAACTCAGCGCTCCAAGGTGCGGATCGCTACCCGCATCTTGGCATAGAAGGTAAGGTCTTTCCGAGATTTTCGACCGGACTCTCGGCGAAGCGAAGAGAGCCGAAGGCAGCCTGTTTCGATCGATCGAGGCCCAGTGCCAAATTGGTCCTTGCGATCTCGCCGCAAGATGCGTCAAGCTCGTTGCTCTATGAAAAATGGGAAAAGACCTCCGCAGTCGCTCGGCGATCGGACCCTGGCGATCCACGCGGGCGAGGAAAGGTTCCACCTCGGAACGACGGTAGGAACAGAGATTGCTCGCACGGCCAACTTCACCTTTGCCAGTGCCGAAGAGATGAAGCGTTGGGCCGAGGGCAAAAGCGGCGCCTACATCTACACCCGTTACGGCAACCCGACCCTGAGAATTGCGGAGAAGAAAATCGCCGCGCTCGAGCAGGCAGAGGACGCCGTCGTGGCCGCTTCTGGATCGGCGGCGATTTCTTCAGCGCTACTGGCGCTCCTGCGTGCCGGGGACGAAGTGATCGCCACGCGTCAGCTCTACGGCGGAAGCTATAAGCTGCTGCGCGACATTTTTCCTCAGCTGGCCATTACCGTCAGGCACGTCGATGCCAATCTCGATGGCATCGAAAAGCTGGTGGGCCCGCGCACCAAGGTGCTTTACGTTGAAACGCCGACCAACCCTACGCTGCGACTCGTGAACCTTGAACGGGCCGCCCGATTTGCGCAGGAGTGGGGACTGGTCGCCGTTGTCGACAACACCTTCGCAAGCCCCGTGCTGCAAAAGCCACTCACGATGGGCTTTCACATTGTCGTACACAGCGCTTCGAAGTATCTTTCAGGACACTCCGACGTGATCGCCGGCGCGGCCGCCGGAAGCGCCACACTCATCCGGCAGGTGCGCGCCAACATGATTCAAATGGGGGGCTCCATGGACCCCGAAGCGGCCTTCCTTTTGATTCGGGGAATGAAGACGCTGGCCGTGCGCATGGAGCGCCAGTCCGAGACGGCGATGGCTGTTGCAAAATATTTGGCGAAGCATCCCAGGGTCGCGCGGGTTCACTATCCCGGTTTGCCCACCCATCCCGACCACCAGCTGGCCAAGCGACAGATGCGCAAGTTCGGGGCCATGATGGCGTTCGATTTGAAGGGTGGTTTGAGTGCCGCACGGCGGTTTTGCGACCGCGTGCGAGTGTTTCTGCTGGCCGCAAGCCTGGGCGGCGTCGAATCGCTGGTCGTCCTGCCCATCTATACGTCGCACTACAAAATGTCGATCGAAGAGCTGCGAGCGGCGAGTGTGGAGCCGGGAACGGTGCGCGTGTCGATTGGCCTGGAAGACCCAGAGGACCTGATCGAGGATCTGCGGCAAGCCCTTCTATAGCCGGGAGCGCCCGCGCGCCTGCGAATTGCTAGCAATTTCTACCCCAGCGGTGGTATAAGCCTGTCCACGCCCTTTGCCGGAGGCGAAGAGCGGGGGAAAATCCACTAGTACTTGCTGTCCTGTTTGTGACACTGGCCAACCGGGTAGTTCCATTGACCCGGCCTTCATACGACCCGTAGAATTTTTGCTCAGCTCGGACCGCAGCCCGGGCGAGCGGTTATTTGGGAATCAAATCTCAAGGAAGGCGAGGGCAACAAACCAGCCCCGCCCGCACCCAAGGCGACGTGCGATGAGGCACAGCGCAACAATTGCGACTCTTCTGGTAGCGGCCTCGCTCTCGCTTGTAGGGTGTGACGAGACCCCAACCAAGCAGGTGCGGGCGCAGCCTCCTGCCCCCGCTCCTGCTCCGACACCCAACTACGCGCGCATGCCGTTGCCGCTTCCTGAGAAGCCTACCGACACGGTGTTTGAAGCCTACTATCCACGCCCTGCGATCGACGTTCTCGTGGATCAGGTCCAGGCCGACTTAGACGCGGGACAGCTGGCCCTCGACTCCCAGAAAACAGAGGTCGCGCAGGCCGATTTCGATCACGCGGCTGACCTGATCTTGAACAGTGGCTTTCCGAAGGATTTCGATCCGCGTCTGGCCAAGCTGTTTGATGAGATTGGCGATGCCGTTCCTCCAGATGCGGTGACCGCTTCTGAAGATTCCCAGACCGGGTCGGACGAGGAGTCCGACAGGCCCGGCCAACCCGCGCCCATCGATGAGATTGCCGACTTGACCTTGCCGGCGGGTGACCCCAGCTTGACGCTCAAGGCCGAGCAGGAACTGATCGGCGTGCCTCACGATTTGCCGCTGACGGTGAATGAGTCGGTG
>Ga0187766_10000402_pt1 | contig 23827 bp, 26 predicted proteins | sample 0216_QUI02_MP05__4_FD_132971 | JGI IMG/M metagenome (GOLD analysis project Ga0187766, IMG submission 132971) | Tropical peat soil microbial communities from peatlands in Department of Meta, Colombia - 0216_QUI02_MP05_20_MG | ecosystem: Environmental > Terrestrial > Soil > Wetlands > Peat ... | reverse complement strand
CCGAGGTCGAACACCAGGATCGTCTGGTCTGACTCCTTGTCGAGCCCGTACGCGAGCGATGCCGCGGTCGGCTCGTTGATGATCCGCTTCACGTCGAGGCCCGCGATCTTGCCGGCGTCCTTCGTCGCCTGGCGCTGATCGTCATTGAAATACGCCGGGACGGTGATCACGGCGCTGTCGACCGTCTGGCCCAGATACGCCTCCGCGTCGGTCTTCAGCTTGCCGAGGATCATCGCGCTGATCTCCGGCGGGGAATACTGCTTGCCGCCCGCCTCGACGCGCGCGTCGCCGTTCGGGCCCGACACGACCTTGTACGGAACGATCGCCTCCTCCTCGCGCACCTCGGCCTCCTTGCGGCCCATGAAGCGCTTGATCGAGAACACCGTGTTCTGCGAGTTGGTCACCGCCTGGCGCTTGGCGACGGTTCCGACGAGCCGCTCGCCGGACTGCGTGAACGCGACCACGGACGGCGTCGTCCGCCCGCCCTCGGCGTTCTCGATCACCGTCGGCTCGCCACCCTCGAGCACGGCCATGCAGGAGTTGGTCGTACCGAGGTCGATTCCAATAGTTTTTCCCATGCTTCTACTCCTATGCGCTCGTAAAAATCTGAGCGTGAGAGTAGCAGATCTGGCCTCGCGGGTGGGGCTCTGCCTCGCGCCTCGAGCCCCGGTGGCGCTGTGTATCGCCAGGACGGGCTCAGTCGAACGCGAATGCCGACGGGCACATGCGGTTCAGGGCGCAGCCGGCGCAGTCCGGGTGGCGGGCGTAGCAGGTGCGACGGCCGTGGCGCAGGAGGTTGAGGTGGAGCTCGAGCTCCTGGCCCGGGGGCGTGATCGCGAGCATCGTGTCGTGGAGCTCCTCGAACGAGGCGCCCGGGCGGAACAGGCCGAGGCGGGTGCCGACGCGGGACACGTGCGTGTCGACCGGAACGTCGCGCATCCCGAGCGCGAACAGGAGCACGCAGGCGGCGGTCTTGCGGCCGACGCCGGGAAGCGAGGTCAGGTAGCGCTGGGCGTCCGGGACGCTCAGCTCGACGAGCCAGTCGAGCGACGGCGCACCGCCGGCTCCGCCGGGGGCGGCGTTCCCGGGCGCGGTGTCGGTGATCGCTTGCAGGATCGACTTGATCCGGGCCGACTTGATCTTCGAGATCCCGCCCGGCCGGATCGCCTGCTCGATCTCATCGACGGGGGCGTCGCGGACCTCCTCCCAGGTCGGGAAGCGCTCGCGCAGCGCGAGGTAGGCGACATCGCGGTTGCGGTCGTTGGTCGACTGTGAGAGCACGGTCAGGATCAGCTCGGCGATCGGATGGCCGTGGGGCTGGGCGAGCGGGATCCCGTAGATCGCGCGCAGGCGGTCGCGGACCGCCCGCACGCGCCGCGGCGTCGGCAGTCGCCAGGGAATCGCATCCGGCTTTGGCGCCGGCGCACGCTCCGCTCCGGGAGTCCGGGAGACCCTCGAGCTTGCCGCGCGCTCGGCATCCGGCGTCGCCCTAGTGCGCGGCGCTCGAGTCTTCCGGCTGCGCGCGCCGGCCGAGTCCACAGCCGGGCGTCCAGCCCGTCTCTTCTCAGTCAAGCGCCCCCCACCGCTCGCACGCCCGCGCGGACTCCGCCACGGCCTCGGGCAGCGACGCGGCCACCGCCGACGGGTCGAAGCGTGCGAGTCCGAGCCTGCCGAGCAGCACGCCCGTCAGCGCGTCGCCCGCGCCGACCGTGCTGATCACCCGCGCCTGCGCCCCCGGCGCGTCGGCGCGCAGCTCGCCGCGCAGCATCGCGCCGCCCGCGCCGAGCGTGATCACGACCATTCGCGCGCCGGCCTGCAACAGCGCCCGCGCCGCTCGCTCGGGGTCGCGCTCGCCCGTCATCAGCGCCGCCTCGGCCTCGTTCGTGCGCACGAGCAGCGCGCCCGGGACGCACGCGTTCGCGGCCCGGGACGCGTGCGCGGTCGACGCCCAGCGGTGCAGGCGCAGATTGGGATCGAAGATCACCGGACGGTCGAGCGCGAGCGCGAGCTCGCGCGCCCGCATCGTCAGCTTCCGCTCGCGCTCGGACACGAGCGTGTTGGTGCTGAAGAACAACGCGGCGGAGCCGCGGATCGCGTCCTCGAGCCGGTCGGCGAGTGCGTGCACGACGGTCGCGATCGTCTCGCCGTAGATGCGGTAGCGCGGCTCGCCGCCCGCCGCCACGCCCACGATCGCGATCGGCGTCTGCGACCCGCCCACGAGCCCGAACAGCGACAGCTCGACGCCCTCTCGCGCCAGGCGGTCGCGCAGCCACCGCCCCCAGGAATCGTCCCCGGCTCCACCGGCGAGCGCGACGCGCGCGCCGGTTCGCGCCGCCGTCACCGCGACGTTCGCGACCGCGCCGCCGAACCGGGGGACGAACGCGTCGGCCTGCGCGAGCCGCTCGAGCGGGCGCTCGCAGATCAGGTCGACGAGCGCCTCTCCGAGGCACGTGATCCTGGTCGGCGAACACGCCGTCTGCGACTGGATCGCGAGCATCGGCGATGACGTTATCCTCGCCGGCGGGTGCGCGTCGACGAGCACACGATCACTCTCGACCAGGCGCCCGTCTTCTATCGCCAGGCGTCGTGCACGGGCACACCGGCCCTGTACCTCCACGGCATTCCGACCAGCTCCGATGACTGGACGGCGTTTCTGGAGCGAACCGGAGGGATCGCGCCTGACCTGCCCGGGTTCGGGCGCACCAGCAAGGCCGGCAACCTGGACTACTCGATCGAGGGTCACGCCGAGTTCGTCGAGCGCCTGCTGAGCGAGCTCGGCGTCGCGCGCGTGCAGCTGGTGATGCACGACTGGGGCGCAGGCGGCGGGCTGGTATTCGCGCAGCGCCACCCCGGCCGGATCGAGCGGCTGGTGCTGTGCAACGCGCTGCCGCTGCTCGACGGATTCCGCTGGCACGGGATCGGACGCAACCTCCGGCGCGTGGGAGTCGGCGAGGCGCTGATGGGTTCGGTTCCGCGCTGGTTGTTCGCCCGGCTGCTGAGGAGCGGCTGCGTCCGTCCGGACGCCTGGTCCGACGCCGCGATCACGGCGATCTGGGGGTATTACGACCAGGGCACGCAGCGCGCGCTCCTGCGCCTGCACCGCGCCTCGGACGAGGCTCACCTGGCGGCCGCCGGAGCACGCCTGTCGGCGCTCGGGATGCCCGCGCTCGTGATCTGGGGCGAGCGCGATCCATGGCTCGACGCCAAGTTCGCGGACGCGTACGGCGCGCGCCTCGCGCACGCCCAGGTACAGCGGATCACGGACGCCGGCCACTGGCCGTGGCTGGACGACCCGAGCGTCGTCGAGCGCGTGGCCGCGTTCCTGGAGCCCTCGCAATGACGACCCGCGCAGCACCGAAGGAGATCGCGCCCGAGGTCGCGATCAACCCGAAGCGGATCGCGCCGACCTTGCTCGCGGCGGTCCTCGCCGCGATCTACGTGGTCGTCTCGCCGCCGAGCTTCGACCTCGCCGCGCACATGTTCCGCGCCCAGCTGTTCCGGATCGAGGGCTTCGGGATCTGGAACAACCTGTGGTACTCGGGCCACCACATCGTCTCCTACAGCCTGCTGTTCCCACCCGTGTCCGCGTGGCTGACGCCGCAGCTCGCCGCCGCGATCGCCGCGACCGGGACGGCGGCGCTGTTCGAGTCGCTCGCGCACCGTCACTTCGGCGCCGACGCGTGGCTCGGCGCGCTCGTGTTCGCCGCCGCGACCGCGACCAACCTGTTCACAGGCCGGCTCGCGTTCGCGTTCGGCGCGCTGCCGGCGATGGCGGCGGTCGTCGCGCTCGATCGCCAGCGGCCGTGGCTCGCGTCCGCGCTTGCGCTCCTGTCCGCGCTCTGCAGCCCCGTCGCGGCGCTGTTCGCGGCGCTTGCCGGGGCCGCGTACGCGATCGGCTCGTACCTGCGCGAGCGTCACATCGGGCCGGCGCTGCCCGGGATCGGAGTCGCGATCGCAGCGCTCGCGCCCGTGGGGCTGCTCGCGATCGCGTTCCCGGAAGGCGGGAACGAGCCGTTCGCGTTCTCGGCCATGTGGCCGATCCCGCTGCTCGCGATCGGTGCGCTGCTGGTGGCGCCCAAGGACGCGGTGATCCTGCGCACCGGGGTGGTGCTGTACGCGCTCGGGGTGATCGCCGCCTACCTCGTGCCGACGGCGCTCGGGAGCAACGCGGTCCGGCTGGGGACGTTGATCGCCGCGCCGCTCGCCGCGCTGTTGTGGTGGCCGCGAAGGATCGCGCTGCTGGCGCTGATCGCGCTGCCGCTGCTGTACCTGGAGTGGCACGACTCGGTGCGAGACCTCGCGACCGCGACCGGAAAGCCGTACACGACGGCGGGCTATTACCAGCCGGTGCTTGACTTCCTGTCCCGCCAGAGCGGTCCGCCGTTCAGGGTCGAGATCCCGTTCACGAGCTTTCACTGGGAGGCGTACGCGGTCGCGACGCGGTTTCCGATCGCGCGCGGGTGGGAGCGGCAGCTCGACATCGCTGAGAACCCGATCTTCTATCGCGGACCGTTGACGGCGGCGACGTACGAGGCGTGGCTGCACCGCAGCGCGGTCCGGTTCGTGGCCGCGTCCGACGCTCCGCTCGACTACTCCGCGATAGCGGAGATGGCGCTGATCGATCGCGGCTTGCCGTACCTGAGGCTCGTGCTGCGGACCGCGCACTGGCGCGTGTTCGAGGTGCGCGACGCGACTCCGATCGCTCAGGGCGCCGCGACGCTCACGGCGATCGGACCGGATGCGCTCACGCTCCGGGCGAACCGCGCCGGTGCCACGCTGCTGCGGGTCCATTTCACCCCCTACTGGGCGCTCGGGGAGGGGTCCGGATGCGTCCAGCCGGCGGGCGAGTTCACGCTCCTGACGGTCGATCGGCCCGGACCGGTACGGCTCGTGATCCGGTTCTCGTTCGGTCGGATCCGCGCGCGCTCACCCCGGTGCACCTGAATCCGGAGGGAGGCGCCCCGGCGGCGCTGATGAAGAACCGACGGCCGCGTCGGTAGGATGGACCCAGCCCATGCGGCGTCGACTCAGGTTCATCGAGGCGCGGGTGCTTCCGCGCGGCTGGCGGGATCTGGTCCGTCAGGTGCTGCTGTTCGTGATCGCGTACGTGCTCTACGGACTCGTCCGCGCGCTCGCGTACGGCGATGCCTACGAGCCAGGCTACAAGCCGTTCGGCGACGCGATGAAGATCATCAATCTCGAGCGCGTGTTGCACGTGTTCATCGAGCCGAGCATCCAGTCGTGGGCGCTGGGCGTCCACTGGCTGATGGACTTCGCGGACTGGACCTACCTCAACGCGCACTACGTGGTCACGGCGAGCGCGCTCGTGTTCATCTACCTGCGGCGCAACGACCACTTCTACTTCGTGCGCAACATGTTCATGATCGCGATGGCGATCGCATTGGTCGGCTACGCGGTCTACCCGACCGCACCGCCGCGCTTGCTGCCGGAGTGGGGCTTCACCGACACGATCCAGCAGTTCACCGGCCTGACGGTCGAGAAGGGAGCAGGCAGCGCGTTCCTCAACCTGTATGCGTCGGTGCCGTCGATGCACGTCTGCTTCGCGATGATGGTGGGCGTGCCGATGGTCCGGTTCGTCCGTCACTGGCCCGCGAAGATCGCCTGGAGCCTGTATCCGCTGTGGATCACGTTCGTCGTGATCGCGACCGGCAACCACTACCTGACCGACGTGTTCCTCGGCGTGGTCACGGCGGGGGCGGCGGCGCTGCTCGCCCAGCTGCTGCTCGCCCGGGCGAGGCCGGACGTGTGGGCGTTCGGACCCTCACCCGCATAAGCGATGGCCGACCAGACGACAACGCGGGCCCCCAGCCAGCAGCCCCGTCGCGACCGTCCGCGGCGCGACCGTCCGCGCCGCAACGGCCGCCCGACGCAGGAGTTGATGCGCGAGCGGCTGATCGAGTCGCGGCTGACACCGAACGCGATCTCGCTGACCGGGTTCGTGCTCAATCTCGCCGCCGCCGCGCTGGTCCTCGAACGCCTGTTCTTCCTCGCCGGGATCGCGTTCATCGTCGGCTCGGTGATGGACACGCTCGACGGGCGCTATTCGCGCATGTCGGGTAAGGGCACGCCGTTCGGCGCGTTCCTCGATTCGACGCTCGACCGCCTCGAGGAAGGGATCGTGCTGACCGCGGTCGCCGCGTACTTCGCCTCGCGCGGCAACGAGGTCGCGGTCGCGGCCGTCGTCGTCGCCGTGCTCGGATCGCTGATGGTCTCCTACACGCGAGCTCGCGCCGAGGCGCTCGGCGTCGCGTGCAAGGTCGGGCTCGCGACGCGACCGGTGCGAGTCGTGATCCTGTCGGTCGGATTGGTGTTCGCAAAGGGGGCGTCGATCGGCAACTTCGAGCTGCTCGCGCCGGCGGTGTACGTGCTCGCCGCGCTCACCGTGTTCACAACGCTGCAGCGGATCCTGCACGTCCGCAAGCAGCTCCAGGGTCGCGCGAACCCCGTCGGCACGACGCAGGTGTAACAAACGCCCTCTGTCGGGATAACTCCTGACAGTGAGCACCGCCACCGCGACCGCCAACGGCGCCGGCCGCTACGAACCGGACAAGGTCCGGGTCGCGATCATCGGCGTCGGCAACTGCGCGAGCTCGTTCGTGCAGGGCGTCCACTACTACCGTGACGCCGATCCGCGCGAGTCGGTCCCTGGGCTGATGCACGTCGATCTCGGCGGTTACCACGTGCGCGACATCGAGTTCAGCGCCGCGTTCGATATCGACGCAGCGAAAGTCGGCCTTGATTTGTCACAAGCGATCTTCGCCGGGCAGAACAACACGATCAAGTTCGGCGGCGACGTGCCGAAGCTCGGGGTCGAGGTGCACCGCGGGATGACCCACGACGGGCTCGGCAAGTACCTGAAGGAGAAGATCACAAAAGCTCCGGGCCCGACCGCCGACATCGTCGAGATCCTCACCGATACGCACACCGACGTGGTCGTCTCGTACCTCCCGGTCGGCTCGGAGCAGGCGACGAAGTGGTACGTCGAGCAGATCCTCGAGGCCGGGTGCGCGTTCGTCAACTGCATCCCCGTGTTCATCGCGCGCGAGGGCTACTGGAACAAGCGCTTCACGAAGGCCGGCCTGCCGATCATCGGAGACGACATCAAGTCGCAGGTCGGAGCGACGATCGTGCACCGCGCGCTCGCGCGCCTGTTCCACGACCGCGGCGTGAAGCTGCTGCGCACCTCGCAGCTCAACGTCGGCGGGAACATGGACTTCTACAACATGCTCGAGCGCGAGCGCCTGGAGTCGAAGAAGGTCTCGAAGACGAACGCGGTCACCTCGATCGTCGGCCACGAGCTCCCCGCGGAGGACGTCCACGTCGGCCCGTCGGACTACGTGCCGTGGCTGACCGATCGCAAGTGGGCCCACATCAGGCTCGAGGGCCAGGCGTTCGGCGACGTGCCGCTGAACGTCGAGCTGAAGCTGGAAGTGTGGGACTCGCCCAACTCCGCCGGGATCGTGATCGACGCCGTTCGCTGCTGCAAGCTCGCGCTGAACAACAGCCTCTCGGGTCAGCTCGACGGCCCGAGCTCATACCTGATGAAGTCGCCGATGAACCAGCGCCCCGATCCCGAGGCGCGCGAGCTGACCGAGCAGTTCATCGCCAAGTACGCGCGGCAGGCGACGGGCAGATCCGCGCAGCGACGGCCGCGGTCGACCAAGGCGTAACCCCAGGGTGCCGCGTACGCGGCACCCCCATAAAATAAGAGGTCGTGCACGAACGGCTCGCGATCGCGCAGGTCACACCGTTCGCGTGGGAGGCCTCCAATGAGGTCAACGACTACGTCGCGAGCGTCTCGGATCAGCTGGCGCAGCGCGGGCACCGCGTGCTGATCATCGCCCCGTCCGAATCGAGCGAGCTGGTGCGCGACAGCCGGCGGGCGATTCGCGCACAGCGCGAGGCGTTGCTCGAGCGCGCGGACGTGGCCCCACTCGTGCTCGGGGTCGGAGAAGTGCTTCCGTTCTCGCCCACCCGCCGGCGCGCGGCGTCGCTGCCGGTCGACGTCGCGCGGACGATCGAGGAGACGCTGACCGCGCTGCCGCTCGACTTCGTGCACGTGCACGAGCCGTTTGCGCCGAGCGCGTCGAGCGTCGCCCTGCGTCATTCGCACGCGCTGAACGTGGGTAGCTTCCACGCGCCGACGGAGCGAATCCTGTCGACGCAGCTCGCTCGACCGCTGTCGCGGCTGCTGTTCGGCCGGCTCGACGCCCGTACGGCGAGCTACGGCGTCACCCGCGATCTGATGCAGCGCTTCTTCCCCGCCGAATATCGCGTGCTGACGCCCGGCGCGGACATAGAGCCGCGGCGCGGCGATCGCGACGGCGTGCAGGTGGTGATGATCCTCGAGGAGGAGCGCGCGTCGCTGCGAGCGTTCCTGCGCGCGCTGAGAGCGGTGCCGCGCGAGCTGGACTGGGGCGCGACCGTGTTCACCACGCGCTCCCTCGGCGCCGCCGCATCGCTCAGCCGCGAGTTGCGGGAGCGGGTGCGGTTCCTCGATTCGCGCGAGACGACGAGCGCGCAGGCGCTCGCGGACGCGGACGTGGTCGTGCTGGCGTCCGAAGGCATCCGCCCGGCGCCGGGAATCCTGCTCCAGGCCCTGGCGGCCGGGGTCGTCCCGGTGTGCTCGCGCCTGCCGGCGTACGAGGAGCTGCTGTCCGACGGCGAGCGCGGGCTCGTGTTCGAACCCGGCGACGCCCAGACGCTGGCGCTCCAGCTCGTACGTGCGATCACGACGCCGCAGCTGCGTGAGCGCGCGCGCCGCGGCGCGGCGGAGCTGAAGCCGAGATTCTCGTGGGCGCGCGTGGCGGACGAGCTCGAACAGATCTACGGCGTTCTGGCCGACCGGCGGCACCGGGCGCCCGGGGATGGGCTCCTCCTGGCGCGCCGGTCCTCGCGGCCGCTGATCGACGTCGACCTGCACATGCACACCGATCACTCCTACGACTGCGCGACGCCGGTCGAGGTGCTGCTCGCGGAGGCGCGGTCGCGGGGGCTCGGCGCGATCGCGATCACCGACCACAACGAGATCTCCGGGGCCCTCGAGGCGCGGGCACAGGCGAACGGGATCAAGGTGATCGTCGCCGAGGAGGTCAAGACGGCCAATCAGGGAGAGGTGATCGGCCTGTTCATCGAGGAGAAGATCCCGCGCGGGATGACGCTCCAGGCGACGATCGCGGAGATCAAGCGCCAGGGCGGCCTGGTCTACGTCCCGCACCCGTTCGACCGGCTGCACTCGGTGCCCGACTACGAGCACCTGCTGGACGTGCTCGACGAGGTCGACGCGATCGAGGTCTTCAACCCTCGGATCGCGATCACCGAATTCAACGACGAAGCGGTTCGGTTCGCGGCCAAGTACCGGATTCCGGCGGGCGCGGGTTCCGACGCGCACGTGCCGCAGGGGCTCGGCTCGGTGCGGATCCGGATGCGGGACTTCGACGGGCCGGAGGAGTTCCTCGAGTCGCTCAGGGACGCGGACATCGTCCGCAATCCCGCGAGCCTGTTCTACGTCCAGGCGCTCAAGTTCCTACAGACGAGGGCGCTTCCAGAAGCCGCCAGGAGGGCCTCGCGGGACCGCCGGGTGCGCCGCGTGACCGGGCGGGGAGCGCGCAAGTCCTGATGCACCCGCAAGGACAAGCTCGCCAGCCGTCCAATCGGAGAACGATGCCGGCGACGGACGACGAGATCCGCGAGAAGTATCTCGAGCGGGCGATCCGGGAGCTGAACGCGTTCGCGCGCGAGCTCCAGGCCTGCCCGCACTGTCCCCGAGGACAGCTGATGCCGGTGCTCGGGTCGGGCCACCCCCAGGCCGACGTGTTCCTGGTCAAGTACTCGGCTCGGCCGTCCGAGGTCGAGGAGGGGGTCGCGTTCTATGGCCGCGCCGGCAACGCGCTGATGAGGTCGCTGCGCCGGCTGGCGATCGATCCGCTCGCGGTGTACGGAACGCTGTGCGTGAAGTGCCCGGTGCCCGACCCGGCGCTCGCCGACCCCGCGTGCGTGTCGCGGCTGGTCGAGGAGCTGGCAATCGTGCAGCCGAAGATCATCGTCGTGATGGGCTCCGACGCGCTCGCGGTGCTGAGCGAGCTCGACGTCCCGTTGCGGCTGGAGCTGGGGCCCACGATCGGCGAGATTCAGCGCTACACCCCGACGATCGAGGCCCTGTACGTGCCGGGGATCGACGACTCGCTCGACGAGGAGAGCGCCAAGCGCGAGTTCTGGACCGCGTTCCGGGTGCTCGGGCAGTGGTGGGCCGACCTGCCGCCGTACTGAGGGCGTGCGCGTCGCGGCCTCAAGCCGGACGCGGTCTCCAAGGCCGGTAGACTCGACCCATGGACCTCGAAGAGAAGTCGCTCGAGCAGGTCGGCGATCGCTGCGAGGAGTGCGGCGCGAAGCTGACCCCGCAGGAGATACAGACGGCGATGGAGTCGGGCGGTCCTGCGCTGTGCTCGATTCACGCCGACGAAGTCGTCGCGCCCGGCGAGGACGAGCTCGCGTTCGGGGAGGAATAGAGCTCCGACCCGGGGCTTGGCCGGACCCTCAGCCGATCTCCAGCACGATCTTGCCGAACTTCCGACCGGCCGCGAAGCGGTCGTACGCCGCCTCGGCCTCGTCGAGCGAGTAGCGCTGCGCGATCGGCACGATCGCGGCGCCGGAGGCCAGCGATGGCAGCACCGAGCGCTCCATCGCGCGCGCCGTCAGCGCCTTGTCCTCGAGCGGGCGGGCGCGGAGGGTCGAGCCGTGAATCCGCGCGCGCTTGCCCATCAGCAGCCGCAGGTTCAGCTGGCCGGTCGCGCCGGCGCCGATCCCGATCACCGCGATCCGCCCGCCGGTGGCGAGCGCCTCCAGGTTGGCGGGCAGGTTCGGGGCACCGACGAGCTCGAGGATCACGTCGAACGGACCGTGCTCCGCGAACGCGTCGGACTCGATCACGTCCGCCCCCAGCGCGGCCACCCGGTCACGGACCTCGGCGTCGCGGACGGTCGCGGTCACGCGCGCGCCGGCGATCCGGGCGAGCTGGATCGCCGCGGTCCCGACCCCGCCGGCACCGCCGTGGACGAGCAGGCGTTCGCCGGACTGAAGCCCGGCCTGCGTGAACACCGCGTCATGCGCGGTGGTGAACACCTCCGGGACGCAGCCGGCGGCAGGCCAGTCGAGGTTGTCGGGCACCGCCATCAGGATCCGTTCGTGCACCACGGCGAGCTCGGCCTGTCCGCCGCCGCCGACGATCCCCATCACTCGCGCCCCCTCTCTGAACCGGCTCGCGCCGGGACCGCGCCCCACCACCTCGCCGGCCAGCTCGAGCCCGGGGATGTCCTGCGGCTCGCCCGGGGGCGCGGGGTACAGGCCGCGCCGCTGCATGATGTCCGCACCGTTGATCCCGGCGGCCCGCACCCGGACCATGACCTCGCCCGAGCCCGGCGTCGGATCGGGATGCTCCTCGACGCTGATGCGCTTTTCGCGGATCGTGACTGCACGCATGCCCGCGAACCCTAGATGATGACTGAGGGGAACTTCGGACTAACGGCGGGCGAGCTCGGCCACGCACTCGATGTGGGGCGTCTGCGGGAACATGTCGACCGGTCGGACGCGGATCAGCTCGTAGCCCGCCTGCGCCAGCTGCGCCGCGTTCGGCGCGAGCGTGGTCGGGTTGCACGACACATACACGATCCGCTTCGGGGCCGCCTCGACGATCCGCCTGAGCACCTTCGCCGATAACCCGGCTCGCGGCGGGTCGACGACCACCACGTCGGGCCGACCAGCGGTCGCGACGAGCTCGCGCAATGCGAGACGCACGTCGCCGGCGAAGAAGCGCGCATTGTCGATCTCGTTGGCCCGCGCGTTCGCGATCGCGTCGGCGACTGCGTCAGCCACCAGCTCGAGGCCCCAGACCTCGCCCGCCCGCGGCGCGACCAGCAAGGCGATCGTCCCGATCCCGCAGAACAGGTCGTAAACCCGCTCGAATCCGGTCAGCCCCGCGTACTCGATCGCGAGGCCGTACAGCTGCTCCGCCATCTCGGTGTTGGTCTGGAAGAACGCCTCCGGGGAGATCCGCAGCCGCAGACCGCCGATCTCCTCCTCGAAGCGATCCACGCCGGCGAGCAGCTCGGTCTCACCGCCCTGCGTGGTCTCGGCGACGGCGTCGGTGCGGGTCCAGAGCAGACCGTCGACCGCGGCGGCCTCCGCGAGCGATTCGCGATCGAGCGCGCCGCGACTGGTGACGAGCCGCAGCTGGAGCTGACCGGTGCGGCGTCCCTCCCGCACGACGAGATTGCGCAACAGCCCTTCGCCGGTGCGGCGATCGAACGCGGTCAGCTCCCGCTCGCGGCACCAGGCCACGACCCGGCCGCGCGCCTCGTTCGCCGCGTCCGAGGCCAGCAGGCAGTCGGGGATCTCGACGACCTCGTCCCAGCGTCCGGGCGCATGAAAGCCGCACACCAGGCGGCCGGCGGCGTCGGCCGCGAACGAGTACTCGAGCTTGTTCCGATAGCGCCACTGGTTCAGCGCGGGCACGATCGGCTCGAGCGTGAAGGAGCGCAGCTGACCGATCCGCGTCAGCGCATCTTCCACCTGCGCCTGTTTGACGTCCAGCTGGCGCTCGTAGGACAGCACCTGCCAGGGGACGCCGGGATGCTCGGCGACCGGTGCGACTCGGTCCGGGCCCGGCGCGAGGATCTCGACCGCGCGAGCCTCTGCGTACGCGCGTTTGCTCCTGCCCACGAGCGCGCGCACGCGATCGCCCGGCACCGCCCCCTGGACGAACACGACGTACCCGTCCAGCCGCGCGACGCCCGCACCGCCGAACGCGAGCGAGTCGATCTCGAGCTCGACCTCGTCCCCGCGCGCGGGCCTCAAGGAGGTTGGGTTCGCGGATCTCATGATTAGCCGAGCGTCAGTCGCGCTCGAGCACGTACTCGAGCAGCGCCTTCTGCGCGTGGCGCCGATTCTCGGCCTGGTCCCAGATCCGCTGACGGCCTCCGTACAGGACCTCGGGGGTAATCTCCTCGCCGGGGTGCGCGGGCAGGCAGTGCAGGGCGATCGAGTGCGGTGCCGCGAGGTCCATCAGCTCGTCGGTGACGCGGTACGGCGCCAGCGCGCGCCTGCGCTGCTGCGCCTCCTGCGGGTCGTCGCTCATGCTCACCCACACGTCCGTGTAGACGGCGTCGGCATCCCGCACCGCCTCGCGCGGATCGTCGGTCAGGATCGCGCCCGTGGCCTGTCCGTCGAGCGCGTACGCGGGCGGAGACGCGATCCGGACCTTCACTCCAGCCAGGTCGCCGAGCACCGCCAGCGACCGCGCCACGTTGTTGCCGTCGCCGACGTACGCGAGCGTCAGCCCCTGGAGCCCGCCGAACGCCTCCGCGAGCGTCATCAGATCCGCCAGCGCCTGGCAGGGATGGTGCTCGGCGGTCAGCATGTTGATCACCGGCACGCTCGCGTGAGCGGCGAGCTCGCGGACCAGCGCGTCCGGACCGGTTCTGATCCCGATCGCCGCGACGTGGCGCGAGAGCACGTACGCGGTGTCGCGAATCGACTCACCCCGGGTCAGCTGTAGATCGTCCGTCCTCAGCACCATCGGATGCCCGCCGAGCTCGACGATCCCGGACTCGAACGACACCCGCGTGCGGGTCGAGGGCTTCTGGAAGATCAGCGCCACCGTGCGCGCGTCGAGCGCGCGCGAGCTGTGAGGCGCGGCCTTGAGCAGGAGCGCACGATCGATCAGGCCCGTCAGCTCGGCGGCCGTGAGCTCCGACCCGGTCAGGAAGTCGCGCGTCAAGCGCAGCAGTGTACGTTGGCGCGGATGGAGTTGCGCGTGCTCACGTGGAACTTGAAGCACGGGCGCTCGGTGCCGGGGTCGGGGCGCGAGCTGCTGCCCGAGTTCGGCGCCGCCCTCGCCGGCTGGGAGTGGGACGTCGCGTTGCTTCAGGAGGTCCCGCCGTGGTGGCCTTCGTTGCTCGGTGGCCGGCTCGACGCCTCGGCGCGACTCGTGCTGACCTCGCGCAACGCGCTGCTGCCGCTGCGGCGCCCGATCGCTCGGCGCTGGCCCGACGCGATCAAGTCGAACGGCGGCGGCTGCAACGCGATTCTCGTCCGCGCGGAGCGCTCGATCGTCGAGCACCGGATACGGCGGCTGTGCCTGCTTCCCGAGCGGCGGTGGCTGCACGCGGTGCGGCTCTCGTGCGGGGCGTGGGTGGGGAACCTGCACGCCGGAGGCACGCTGCGGGAGGCTCGCGAGGCGGGCGCGACCGCGGTGCGCTGGGCCGGGGCGGCGCCGCTCACCCTCGGCGGGGACTTCAACGTGCACTCACTGGCGCTCGAGGGGCTGACGTGGGTCGCGGGCCGCACCGCCGACCACGTGTTCGTCGCGAGGATGTCTCCGGTTGCCGGGAGCGCGCGGGTGCTGGATCGCGGGAGCCTGTCCGACCATGCTCCGGTCGCGGTGACCGTGACGAGAGCTTGAGGCTCAGGCGAGCTCGTACGGACCGACCGCGTCGAGCGCGGTCAGGCGGTCGAAGATCGGGATCGCGACGTCCAAGGTTCGGGAGCGCTCAGCTCCGACCGGCGCGCAAGCCGAACCCGCGCAGCATCAACAGCGCCTTCTCTCCGAGCGTGCCTCGGCCCGGGAGGATGCCGAGCTGCACGGCGGCGTCGTACAGGTCGAAGAACGCGCGCACCCGGAACAGCCGCCCGCGGGCGAGCTCGCAGTAGAACACGCAATGCACGACCACGAACCTGTTGCTCGCGGGCAGGCCCTCGAGCGGGGCCCGCTGGGTGCCGAGCAGCTTGGAGGGGGCGGCGATGAACCGCTCGCTCGCCAGCCGCTCGCCGGTCCGCTCCAGCCGGGCATCGGGGAATGCGGCCCACAGCCTCGCCGCGTGGCGGCCGATCGCGTCGACTCCCTCGAGCGGCTCGGACGTGAGCGGGTCCTCGTAGTGAACGCCGGCGGCGCACACGTCCTCGAACGCCGCCGGATCCTTGCCCGACCACGCGGACTCCCAGCGGTCCATCAGCTCGTCGATCTCGATCGGGGCGCGCAGCTCGCTCATCGGCCACGCCGCGGGGCGAAGTCGGAGCCGTCGAGCACCGGCACGCCCTGCTCGGGCGTCGACGCCCGCGCGTAGCGCCGGCGGGGAATCCGCCCGGCGCCGCGGGCGAGCACGCCCGCTTCGATCGCGAGCCGGATCGCGCTCGCCATCGCGACCGGGTCGTGCGCACGCGAGATCGCGCTCGCGCACAGGACGGCGTCGCAGCCGAGCTCGATCGCCAGCGCCGCGTCGGAGGCGGTGCCGACCCCGGCGTCGAGGATCACCGGCACGCCCGCTCGCTCGATGATGATCGAGATGTTGTACGGGTTCAGGGTTCCCATCCCGCTGCCGATCGGGGACCCGAGCGGCATCACGGCCACGCATCCCACGTCCTCGAGCCTGCGCGCGAGCACCGGGTCGTCGGTCGTGTAGGGAAGCACGACGAAGCCGTCGTCGACGAGCGCTTCCGCGGCCGCAACCAGCTCGACCGCGTCGGGGAGCAGCGTCCGGTCATCGCCGATCACCTCGAGCTTGATCCAGTCGGTCTCGAACGCCTCGCGCGCGAGCTGGGCGGTGATGATCGCGTCCCGCGCGGTGAAGCAGCCGGCAGTGTTCGGCAGCACCTCGACGCCGGCCGCGGCGAGGACTTCGAGGATCGAACCGCGCGCGGCCGGATCGAGCCGACGCAACGCGACCGTGCACAGCTCCGCGCCGGCGCTGCGAAGCGCCTCGGCGAGGATCTCGTGGTTGTCGAACCCGCCGGTGCCGAGGATCAGGCGCGAGCGAAGCTCCCGGCCGGCGATTGCGAACTGCTCCTGCATCCGATCACCCTCCTTGGACGGCGGCCACGACTTCAACGTTCACGCCGTCGTTCAGCGGCGTTCGCGACCAGGCGGCGCGCGGCACGACCTCGCCGCCGACGGCGACCGCGACGCCCCGGCCATCCGGAGCATCGCACAGCAGCTCGACCGCGTGCGCGACAGTCGCCCCGTCCGGCAGCTCGCGACGCTCGCCGTTGACCGTGACCAGCATCGTCAGGCGCCGACGGGCACGATCGGGGGCGCCGAGGTCGCGAACCGAGCCGGAGAGAACGCGGCCGCCACCCCGGGGGGCTCGTCCCCGACGAGCGCGCCGGCGACGATCTCCGCGGTGATCGGCGCGAGCAGCACGCCGTGACGATAATGGCCCGCGGCCCAGTGCAAGCCGGGGATCGCGCCGGCTCCGATCGCGGGCGCGTTGTCCGGCGTCCCGGGGCGCAAGCCGGCGGACAGCTCGTCGATCACGAGCTCCGAGAGCCCCGGCAGCAGCTCGATCGCGTCGCGCAGCAGCTCGAACAACGGTCCGGCGGTGACGGTCGTGTCGAACCCGCGCTCCTCCACGGTCGCGCCGAGCACGTAGCGCCCGTCGCCGCGCGGGACGACGTAGCCCGACGGCTGCATCCGCAGCGCGTGCGTCAGCAGGCCGGGGCCGGTGGGATCGTGGAGGCGGAGAATCTGGCCCTTGACCGGGCGCACGGGCACGCGAGCGCCGTCCGGAATCCCGCTGAGCGCTCCCGACCACACGCCGGCAGCGACGACGACGCGCTCGGCGGCGACGCGCTCGCCCGACGCCAGGCGCACGCCGTCCACGCGCCCGCCGACGATCGACACCTGCTCGACGTCGACGCCGGCTTGGACGGCCACCCCCGCTGTGCTCGCCGCGCGCGCGAGCGCCGCGGTCAACTTGCGCGGGTCGACCGCGTGATCGTCGGGCACCTCGAGCGCGAGCCGGAGCGCCGGCGCGAGCGCGGGCTCGAGCCGCCGTGCTTCGCTCGCCCGCAGCCGCTTCACCGGGAGCCCGAGGCCGGCGCGCAGCTCGAGCTCGCGCTCGAGCGCGAGTGCCTCGTCCTGGTCGCGGGCCGCGGCGAGCGTGCCACACGCCAGATACCCGGGATCCTCGCCGGAGGCGTCTGTCAGCTCGGCGACGAAACTCGGGTATGCGCGCGCGCTCGCAAGGCTGAGCGCGAGCAGCTCACGCTCGGTCGCGCGGGCTTCGCTGATCGGCGCGATCATGCCCGCCGCGACTCGAGACGTCCCCGCGCCGATCGCGCCGCGCTCGAGCACCGTCACGCGCAGGCCGCGCTGCGCTGCGCGCCACGCGACCGACAGCCCAATGACTCCGGCGCCGATGACGGCTACGTCGAACGAGGCTGCTTGATGGCTGCGCAAGATCGGAGCTCCCTGCGCCGGCATTACCCGGTTCAGGTTCAGACGGTCGGCGGCGCTCACGTCCACCCTCTCAGCCCGCTGGTAGGGCTCCCGTTGCAACAATCGTAGCGCGGCGCGCCTGGCAGACTTGGGCCTGTGAGCGATCGTCTGGAGCGGCTCAGATCAGCGCATCTGTACCTCGTCTGCGACGCCTGTCCGGACGGATTCCTGCACGCCGCGCTGCGCGGCGGCGTGGACGTCATCCAGTTGCGGATGAAGGACTCATGCGACGAGCAGATCGTCGCCGCCGCGCGTCGTTTCCGGACCGCGTGTCGGGCCCACGGCGCCTTGTTCATCCTCAACGATCGCCCCGACCTGGTCGAGCCAGCGCAGGCGGACGGCGTGCACGTCGGACAGGACGACATGCCGGTGGCGCAAGCTCGCGCGCTCGTCGGCCCGGAGCGGATCGTGGGTCTCTCGACCCACACGCGGGAGCAGATCGACGACGCCGCCGGCCGCGCTCCGGACTACATTGGCGTCGGGCCGGTGCACGAGACGCCGACCAAGCCGGGGCGGCCGGCGGTGGGCGTCGAGCTCGTGCGCTATGCGGCCTCGCGCACGGAGCTGCCGTTCTTCGCGATCGGGGGGATCGGGGTTCAGAATGTCGCCGCCGTGCGGTCGGCCGGCGCGGTCCGAATCGCCGTTGTCCGTGCCCTGACCGAGGCGTCCGATCCGGAGCTCGTCGCGGGCCGGCTGCGGGCGGCGGTGGCGGGACCGCCCGTGGAAAGGCAGGCGACAGTTGGCCCAGCGTAGCCGCAAGCGGGGGCGGCGGCAGCGTGCACCGGAGGAGGCCGCGGCCGCGGCCGCCGGGGGACGGGCGGCGGGCGAGATGGCCGCGACCGCCGAAGGGCGCGCGGCGCGCGAGATGGCCGCGGCCGCCGAAGGGAGCGCGGCGGGCGAGATGGCCGCGACCGCCGAAGGGAGCGCGGCGCGCGAGATGGCCGCGGCCGCGACTGTGACTGCCGAGCTGCGGAGCGCGCGCGAGCCGGCCACGCCGACAGCGAGCACGCCGCCGGTCGGCCGCTCCGAGGCTCGCAACGCCGCGGTCAGGGCGTCGCTGAAGCCGCTGATGCCGGGCGAGCGGCCCGGGGCGATCACCGCCGGCGCGGTTCTGTGCTGGCTTTTGGGAGCCGGCAACCTGGTCGCGTACGTCGCGGGCGCGAAGATCGCAGGTAAGCATCCGGCCGCGGGCGGAATCGTCATCTTCTCGGCGCTGATGATCGCCCTCGGCGTGGGCGTGTGGCGGATGTGGTACGGCGCGGTGCTCGCGCTCATGGTCGTGTTGGCGATCGTAGTCGCGCTGTTCTCGCTGCTGTGGCTGGAGGCCAGCAACGTGCTCGGGTACATCGTTCCGCCGCTGATCATCGGCGGCGCCGGATTCCTGTTCGTCAAACTGGTGCGGGCCCTGAGCCGGATCCAGATGCCCAGGCCCCCGGGTCGCTGACAGCCCGGTCGCCTGAGGGTCATATAGGCTCCGGCGGCAGATGCCGGACTCCTCATACGACTGCGTCGTGATCGGCTCGGGTCCCGGTGGTTACGTGGCCGCGATCCGCGCCGCCCAGCTGGGGATGAAGACCGCGGTGGTGGAGAAAGACCGCGTCGGCGGGCGATGCCTCAACTACGCGTGCATCCCCGCGAAGGCGGTCCTGCGCTCGGCCGACATCCTCACCGAGGTCCGCGATGCAGGGGAGTTCGGGATCAAGGTCGGCGAGCCCGAGATCGACTACGAGGCCGTGCGCAAGCGCCGTGACAAGGTCGTCTCGACCCTGACAGGCGGCGTGTCGGGTCTGTTCAAGAAGAACCGGATCGAGTTGATCGAGGGCGAGGCCAGCCTGGCGGGCGGCCGCGCGGTGGCGATCGCGGGCAAGCAGGTGGAGGCGAAGACGATCGTCGTGGCGACGGGCTCGGTGAAGAAACCGATCCCCGGCGCGCAGTTCGGTGGTCGGGTGATTGGCACCGAAGAGGCCTGGGCGCTCGCCGAGCTTCCGAGCACGATGGCGGTCGTGGGCGCGGGCGCGTCGGGCGCGGAGATCGCCTCCGCCTATGCCCGACTGGGCGTCGAGGTGCTGCTGCTCGAAGCGCTCGAGCGCGTGCTCCCCACCGAGGACGCCGACATCTCGCGCGTTGCCGAGCGCGGTCTCAAGCGGCAGGGCATCACGATCCACACGAACACGCTCGTACAGAGCGTCGAGGCGGGCGAAGCGAGCGTCGAGTTCACGTACGCCGAGACATCGAGCGAGGCGGAATGGCTCGTGATCGCGGCCGGCCGGGGACCCGACATAGAGGCGCTCGGACTCGGCCAGGCCGGGGTCGAGCTCGACGCGAGCGGGCTGATCGAGGTCGACGGCGCGATGCGAACGAGCGCCGATGGGATCTACGCGATCGGCGACGTGGTCCACGGCCCGGCACTCGCCCACAAGGCCTCCGACGAAGGCGTGATCGCGGTCGAGGACGCGGCCGGGATGGAGACCCATCCGATCGACTACGTCGACGTCCCGCGCGCGACGTTCTGCCTCCCCAACGTGGCGAGCTTCGGGCTCACCGAGGCGCAAGCGCGTGAGCAGGACTATGACGTCGTCGTCGGCAAGGTCCAGTACGGAGCGGTCGGCGCCGGCACGGTGTACGGCGATCGCGCCGGCCTGATCAAGATCGTCGGCGAGAAGACGTACGGCGAGCTCCTCGGTGGGCACATCGTCGGCTCGCGGGCGACCGAGCTGATCCAGGAGCTCGTCAACGTTCGCGCGCTCGAGGGCGGCTACCCCGAGCTGGCGCGCACGATCCACGGCCACCCGACGCTGTCCGAGGCCGTGATGGAAGCTGCCCGCGCCACCGACGGCTGGCTGATCCACGGGTGACGTGGCCTCGGCGCCACAACCGATCTTCTACTACGACGTCGGCAGCCCGTTGTGTTACCTGGCCGCGGAGCGGGTCATGTCGGCGCTGCCGGTGGTTCCCGAATGGGAGCCGGTGCTGGCCGAGCCGCTCGGTGGGATCGACCAGCAGCCGAACCGGAGGCTGATCGAGCGGCTCGCGGCCGAGCACGGCCTTCAGCCGCTGCGCTGGCCGCGCTCATGGCCGCCGCAGACGCGCGTGGCGATGCTGGCAGCGACGTACGCCAAGCGCGTCGGCCGGGCGGTCGCGTTCTCGCTGGCCGCGTTCCGCCAGGCGTTCGCGGGGGGGCGCGACCTCGGCGACGAGGACACCGTGCTGCTCGCCGCGGCGGCCTCCGAGATGCATCCGGCCGCGATCCTGAAGGGGATCGGGCTCCGCTCCACCGCGGCCGCGCTGGAGCTTGCCGTGGCGCGGGCGCAGGCGGCCGGAGTCCGGTCGCTGCCGACGATCCAGGTCGAGGCCGATCTGTGCGAAGGCCTCGATGCAGTCGAGTGCGCGGCGGCGGCGCTCACGCTCAGACGATGAAGGCCAACCGCGCGTTCGAGCTGATCGTGTCTCGCGGGGGGATCGAGCCTGCGTTCCTGGCCGCCTCGTACCGGCTCGACCGGGTCGAGGTGGTCTCGATCGACGACGGCGAGGTGGTGCTGTTCTGGGATCTGCCGGCGAAGGAGGCATCGCGGTTGCTGAAGGAGTTGCGCGCCGACCTCGTGCAGCTCGAAGCGCACGAGTTCATCGCCGCGTGGGAGGGGCGAGATGGAGATCGGTAGCGTCAGGGGCGAGGTCCGGATCGAGCAGCCGACCGCGCGGGAGCGCACGATCGCGCGGCGCGCCGCGGAGGCGAGGGCGACGATCCCGGACCTGGAACTGAGCATCGACGTCGACATCGAGGCGTGCCTTGGCCTCGGCGCCTCGATCACCGTGCTGCTCGTGCGCGCATGCGCGCTCGCGCTCCGGGACGTGCCGCGCGCTAACGCCGCGTATCGGGACGGGCGCTTCGAGCTCTACTCGCGCGTCAACGTCGGGCTCACGGTCGCGGCCGAGGACGCATACGTGACTCCGACGGTGTTCGACGCCGACGCCAAGTCGCTGGCCGAGCTCGGCCTCGAGATCGACGAGCTCGCGCGCAAGGCACGCGCGGGAGCACTCTCGCCCCCCGAGCTTTCGGGGGCCACGTTCACGCTGACCGATCGAGGGGAACACGGCGTCGTCAGCTCGACCGCGATCATCACCCCACCGCAGGCCGCAGCGCTCGCCGTCGGCGGCGTTCGCGACGTCCCCGTGATCCGCAACGGAGCTGTCGTGGCGGGGCGCGTACTGACGATCACGCTCGCATGCGACCACCGGATCCTGTACGGGGCGCAAGCCGGTTCGTTCCTGCGGCGGGTGAAGACGCTGCTCGAGCAGGCGAGGTTGTGAGCTCGACGCTCGAGCGGCGCGGGAACTGACGGGCTCGCGCCGACGCCGGCGCTGACGGTCCGCTGACGAGGGGCCGACCTCGCACCGGCGCCGAGTGCTGACCGCTCACCTCATGATCCCGGTGTGACCGAGCGAATAGCGCCCCGGCTGCGGGTACACGCACAATCCGTGTGGCCCGTAGCCGACCGGGATCCGCTTGATCAACTTCCCCGTGCTGGTGTTGATCGCGTACACCTCGGCGTTGTACCGGCCCGAGAGCCACAGCACATGGCCCGAGGCCGAGACACCGCCCATGTCCGGGCTCCCGTTCGGGATCGTCCAGGTCGTCACCACCCGCCTGGTGGCGAAGTTGAGCACCGAGATCGTGCCCGCCGCCCGGTCCGAGACGTACAGCTCGGCGGCGTTGCGACTGGGGTACAGGCCGTGCGCGCCCGCCCCGGTGCGGATGAACCCGATCCGCTGGTACGTCGACGCGTTGAACTCCCACACCCCGCCGTACGTGAGGTCCGCGACGTAGAAGATCGTCCCGTCGGGGGACAGCTTCACATCCTGCGGCGAGGACTCGGGCGGCAGCTGCACGACCCGCACAAGGCGCTCGTGCGGAACATCCACGACGATCATCTTGGAGCCGAACTCGCAGCTGACGAACATGTACCGCCCGTCGGCCGTGAAGTCCGCGTGGTTGACCCCGTAGCACTGTGGGACGCTCAGCGAGTGGTGCAGCCGCATCGTGTGCGGGTCGCGGAAGTCGATCCGGCGCAGCTGCTCGGCGATCACGATCGCGTAGCGTCCGTCGGGCGTGAAGTACATGTTGTACGGGTCCTCGACGGGCACCGGACGGCCGGGAATGCCCGTGCGAGGGTTGATCGGTGTCAGGCTGTTGCCCTCGTCGTTGGTGACCCACAGCGTCTTCAGGTCGTACGAGGGCACGACGTGCTGCGGCAGCCCGCCGACCGGGAACTGACGGATGATCCGATACGTCGTCGGGTCGATCTCGTCGACGGTGTCGCTTTCGCTGTTCGGCACGTACACGATCGACGGAAAGCCGCGCACGACCGGCGACAGGTCGCCCGCAGCGTCCGCGGCATAGACGTTATGAGCGTTCAGCGGCGCCGGCACGTGGTAAGCGCCCGCCGCGGCGTCGGGTCCTGCCGGCTGGCCCGTCGCGGGGAGGTTCGCCGCCGGTCCGCTCAGCGGTTGGCTGCGCGAGCCGCCGCCGGACCCGACGACGATCCCGGCCGCGAGCGCCGCCAGCGCAAGCAACAGCACCGTCGCCAGCCGCAGCCTTCCGATCATCAGCGTACGGCGCTGACGGCGTTGTGCACTCATCGGCTTGATCGGCGCCGAGCGGCGCGGCGCCCGGAGTCGGCCAAGCATCGCGCTCCATCTTGCCAGAAGGTTCGGCACCTAAGGAGCGCTTCATTCGCCGCAACCTCGAAACACGAAACGGACAATGCGCCGATCCCAACCGCTCCAAATGGGCACAATGCGTAGCGACTTGAACGAGGCCACGGCACTTGCCCAGCGCCTGCGACCGGCGATCTCCGATATGCGGGCGCTCGCCGCGATCGCGTCGATTCCGCGCGCGCTGTTCGTCCCCGAGCGGGAGCGCGACCGGGCGTACGAGAACATCGCGCTGCCGATCGCGTGTGGGCAGACGATTTCGCAACCGCTGGTCGTGGCGCGGATGATCGAGGTGGTGGCGCCACGCGCAAGCGACCGCGTGCTGGACGTGGGAACCGGCTCGGGCTATCACGCAGCTCTACTGGCACTGTTGGCGGAGCACGTGTGGACGATCGAGCGCCACCCCACGCTCAGTGCAGCCGCTCAGCGGGCGATTGCGGAGCTGGGGCTGGACAACCTCACGTTCGTGGTCGGCGACGGCTCTCAGGGCCTCCCCGACGAGGCGCCGTTCGACGCGATCAACGTCGCGGCCGCGACGGGCGACTCGGTGCCGACGGTGCTCGAGCGGCAGCTCGCGGAGGGTGGCCGTCTGGTCGCCCCCGTCGGCGCGGCGAGCCAGCACCTGATGCTGACGCGCCGCACGGCCAACGGTTTCGAGCGCGAGCAGCTCGAGGCGGTGCGGTTCGTGCCGCTCGTGCGGGGCGACCGCGAGCGTTAGCAGGGTTGGGGCCGGGCCGCGGCGCTGCGGGGCGGGGCGGCGGGGCGGGGCTGCGGGTTGCGGGCTGGGGTGCGGGGCTGCGGGTGCGGGGGCTGCGGATGCGGGTT
>Ga0187766_10000400_pt1 | contig 23877 bp, 22 predicted proteins | sample 0216_QUI02_MP05__4_FD_132971 | JGI IMG/M metagenome (GOLD analysis project Ga0187766, IMG submission 132971) | Tropical peat soil microbial communities from peatlands in Department of Meta, Colombia - 0216_QUI02_MP05_20_MG | ecosystem: Environmental > Terrestrial > Soil > Wetlands > Peat ... | reverse complement strand
CGTGGCTGATGTCGACGCACTCAATCAGCAGAGGCGCCTCGGCCAGCCCCAACGCGTCCTGACTGTTCTGCAGCGCAGCTGATCTGGCGTTGAAGTCGCCAGCCCGCTTCAATTTATGTTGCTGCAGCGCTTCTTTGGCGTTTCGCTCCACAGTTTCGGCCAGCGCCCGTTTGTCGCCGCGGCGCGGCACCCGCAGCGCTACTCGCGAGCCGCGTAGCTCCGACAGCCAGCTGGCCAACTCGTCGGCATTGGGCGGTAGGCAGGGCACCAACACCTCACGGGGTACCGGGCTGGCGGATTCGTCGGCGGCCCCGTCCAGCTCTGCCTGCTCCCCGTAGAACTGTGTCAAGAACTGCTCGACCAGTCGCGCCTCGCCGGAATCACCAGGATCACTGGGCTTTTCGACGATCCAGCCGCGCTGACCCCGAACCCGACCGCCGCGCACATGGAAAACCTGAACCGCCGCTTCCAGCTCGTCGTCGGCGAACGCCATTACATCAGCGTCGGTACCGTCACCGAGCACCACCGCCTGCTTCTCCAGCGCTCGCTTCAGCGCGGACAGGTCGTCCCTAAGCCGTGCCGCCCGTTCGAAATCGAGTTGCTCGGCCGCGGTGTTCATTTGCTGTTCCAAGCTGCGGGCGAACCGGTCGGTTTTGCCGGACAGAAAGTCACAGAAATCCAACACGATCTGGCGATGCTGCTCGGCGCTGACCCTGCCGATACAGGGGGCTGAGCACTTGTCGATATAGCCGAGCAGGCATGGCCGGTCGATTTGGTCGTGCCGCTTGAACACTCCGGGTGAACAGGTTCGCGCCGGAAACACCCGGGTGAGCAGGTCCAGCGTTTCCCGGATCGCCCAGGCGTGCGAGTACGGCCCGAAATAGCGCACACCCTTGCGCCGCGGGCCACGATAGACCATTAGCCGGGGGAACTCCTCGTTGAGGGTGACCGCCAGCACCGGGTACGACTTGTCGTCGCGGTAGCGGACGTTGAACCGCGGATCGAACTCCTTGATCCAGTTGTATTCCAGCTGCAGCGCCTCGACCTCGGTGTTGACCACCGTCCACTCGACCTTGGCGGCGGTGGTCACCATCTGCCGGGTGCGTGGGTTCAGGCCGGCGACATCCGCGAAGTACGACGTCAGCCGACTGCGCAGGCTCTTGGCCTTGCCGACATAGATAACTCGTCCGTGCTGGTCCCGGAACCGGTAGACGCCCGGCTCGACCGGGATGGACCCGGAGGCGGGGCGGTACGTGGCGGGATCTGGCACCCTTCTAAGGCTAGTCTGGCGACGATGCGGGCCGGAACGGCCCGAGAAGGAGCCGGACCATTAGCAGAAGCCGGGCCATTAGGAGAGTCGGAGCATCGGCGTTGCGGCCGACGGCGACCAACCCGGCGCCAGATTCAGCGGTCGTATAGGTCCGGCCGGTAGCGGGCCAGCAGTGCCCGCACGGTGTCCATCGCATCCACGGCACGGTCTTTGTCGACGGCCTGGATCGCCATCAACGGGATGTACTCGTCGTCGGGCAGGTCGATCCGCGCCCAGCGGGCGCCGGCGGGAAACGACACACCGACCACGTCCGACCACGGGATCAGTCGGTAGCCCAGCAAGTTGCGCACCGACAGCCCGGCGGCACCGACCCGCAGCCGCGGGCGTGCGAAGAGCAACACAATCCCGGCGATGACGACACCCAGCGCGCCGATCGCCACCTGGTCGGCCGTCTGGAAGACCACCCCGCTGGATTTGGTCTTGAGCAGCAAACCCACCGCGATATGCGCGGCCGCGATCAGAAACGCCGCCCCGTAGACAAAATACGGTGTCAGGTGCGGGCGCACCACAACATCCCAGTCGTCCCAGTCGGATTTTTCGGTCACAGCCTTGCGCGTAGATCGCGCAGGGTGAGCGCAGTGCTCAGGGCCGCCGCCGTCGCCTGGGCGCCCTTGTCCTCAGCCGACGTCGGCAATCCCGCCCGCTCCAGCGCCTGCTGCTCGGTGTTGGTGGTCAGCACCCCGTTGGCGACCGGCGTCGAGGCGTCCAGCGACACCCTGGTCAGGCCCTGGGTCACCGCATCGCATACATAGTCGAAATGCGGTGTGGCACCGCGGATCACCACGCCCAACGCCACGACGGCATCATGGTTGCGGGCCAGCGCCTGTGCTACTACTGGGATCTCGATCGCGCCAAGGACGCGGACCACCGTCGGGCTGTCAATTCCCCAGTCGGCGGCCACTTTACAGGCACCGGCCAGCAGCGCGTCACAGATTTTCCGATGCCAGGTGCTGGCGACGATCGCCAGCCTCAGCCCGGACGCGTCGAGCTCCGGCATCTCCGGCACACCGGCGCCACCACTCACGAAATGGCTCCTGCAGCGTCGCTAGCCTTGTTCACAGGGCGCCGCCGAATTCGCCCGGCAGATGAACGGATTCGTGGAAATCGTCGAGCCCTGCCAGGTCGTGACCCAGCCTGTCGCGTTTGGTCATCAGGTAGCGGATGTTCTCCGCATTAGCCCGCACCGGCAGTGGCACCCGCTCGATGATGTGTAGTCCGTAGCCATCTAGCCCGACCCGTTTGGCGGGGTTGTTGGTCAGCAGCCGCATGGAGCGGACCCCGAGGTCGACGAGGATCTGCGCGCCAGTGCCATAATCCCGCGCGTCGGCGGGGAACCCAAGCTTGAGGTTGGCTTCGACAGTGTCGGCACCGGCGTCCTGCAACTGGTAGGCCTGCAGCTTGTGCACCAGGCCGATGCCCCGGCCCTCGTGGCCACGCATGTACAGCACCACACCGCGCCCCTCCCGCGCCACCATCGCTATCGCGGCATCCAGCTGGGCCCCGCAGTCACAGCGGCGCGAGCCAAACACATCACCGGTCAGGCACTCGGAGTGCACCCGGACCAACACGTCGTGGCCGTCGCTGTGCGGCCCCGCGATCTCACCGCGGACCAGCGCCACGTGTTCGACGTCCTCATAGATGCTGGCATAGCCGATCGCGCGAAACTCTCCGTGCCGGGTGGGGATGCGGGCCTCGGCGACCCGCTCGATGTGCTTTTCGTGTTTGCGGCGGTACTCGATCAAGTCGGCAATGGCGATTAGCGCGAGATCATGTTCATCCGCGAAGACCCGTAGCTCCTCGGTCTGCGCCATTGCGCCCTCGTCCTTCTGGCTGACGATCTCACAGAGCACCCCTGCGGGACGCAGCCCCGCCATCCGGGCCAAATCGACGGCGGCTTCGGTGTGGCCTGGGCGGCGCAACACGCCGCCGTCTTTGGCGCGCAACGGAACCACGTGACCAGGCCGGGTGAAATCGTCTGCGACGCTTGTGGGATCGGCCAGCAACCGCATCGTAGTGGCCCGGTCTGAAGCCGAAATTCCAGTGCCTACACCATTTTTCGCGTCTACGGTTACGGTGTAGGCGGTCCCGCGCTTGTCCTGATTCACCGCGTACATCGGTAACAGGCCCAGCCGGTCACAGATCGCGCCGTCCAGCGGCACACACAGGTACCCCGACGTGTAGCGGACCATAAAGGCCACCAGCGGCGGGGTTGCCTTTTCGGCAGCGAAGATGAGGTCGCCCTCGTTCTCGCGATCCTCGTCGTCGATGACGATGGTGGCCTTTCCGGCCGCGATGTCGGCAACCGCCCGCTCGACGGAGTCCAACCTCGTCATCTCTGCCACCTCGCCCGTTCCGCATCCGGAACGCAGTCACACATAAGAGCTCGAACAAAAGAGCAGGTGCATTCAGTATGAACCACCACGCTGCCGCCAGTATTGCCGCGGCTTACTGAGCGGGATGGCCTATCAGCCGCTCGACATATTTGGCGATGACGTCCACCTCGAGGTTCACCGGCGTTCCAACCGGGGCGTGGCCCAGGGTGGTCAGTTCCCGGGTGGTGGGGATCAAAGACACCTCGAACCAGTCGTTGCCGAGCCCGGAGACGGTCAGCGAAATCCCGTCGACGGTGATCGAGCCCTTTTCGACGACGTAACGGGCCAGCGTCGCGGGCAGTTCAATCCGCACCACCTCCCAATGCGTTGACGGGGTGCGGGCCAGGATCTTGCCGGTACCGTCCACGTGGCCCTGCACGATGTGCCCGCCGAGCCGGCTGTTCAAGGCAGCGGCGCGCTCGAGGTTCACCCGGCTGCCAATCTGAAGTTCGCGCAGGTTGGACCGGTTAAGCGTCTCGGCCATCACGTCGGCGCTGAATCGACCGCCGGGCAGCACCTCGACGACCGTCAGGCACACACCGTTGACGGCGATCGAATCGCCGTGGCCGGCGTCGGCGGTGACGGCGGGACCGCGGATGGTGAGGCGTGCGGAATCGGCGAGGTCATCCCGGCCGATCACCTCACCTAATTCCTCGACAATTCCGGTGAACATCGCACCAGGCTAATGAGTCGGCCCGTGCGCAACCATCGGGTCGACCAGGATGGCCCGCCGCCTGCCAGGGCGCCCACCACAGCGTGCCGGTCCGGTCACCGGCACCCTCTACGATGCACGGTATGCAGACGCGTCGCCGACTATCCGCCGTCCTTGCCGCCGTAAGCATCGCCGCCGCCCTGGTCGCCGGCTGCTCCTCGTCCAAGCAGACCAGCAAGCCACTCCCGGATGCGGCCACGCTGCTCAAGCAGTCCAGCCAGACCACCAAGGGCGTCAAGAGCGTGCACCTGGTGCTGTCGGTGACCGGCAAGGTTAAGGGCCTGCCCGTCAAGACGCTGACCGGCGATCTCACCACAGCCCCCAACACTGCCGCGAAGGGCGACGCCAAGATCATGTTGGCGGGTAACGACATCGACGCCCAATTCGTGGTGTACGACACCGTGCTGTACGCGGCCCTTACCCCGAACAAGTGGGACGACTTCGGTCCGGCCGCCGACATTTATGACCCCTCGGCCATCCTGAACCCGAACACCGGACTGGCCAACATGCTGGCCAACTTCACCGACCCTAAGGCCGAGGGCCGCGAGACCATCAACGGACAGAACACCGTCCGCATCAGCGGAAAAGTCTCCGCTGACGCAGTGAATGCGCTTGCGCCACAATTGAATGCGACACAGCCGCTGCCGGCCACAGCCTGGATTCAGGAAAACGGAGACCATGAGCTGGTGCAGGCCAAGATGGATCAGAGCGCGGGCAATTCCATCCAGATGACGCTGTCGAACTGGGGCGAGCCTGTGCAGGTCACGAAGCCACCGGTGAGCTGACGAGAATGCGAGCTGGACGCGGAGTCGCCATCAGCGCGGGCAGCCTCGCCGTGCTGCTCGGCGCACTCGACACCTATGTCGTCGTCACCATCATGCGCGACATCATCGCCACCGTCGGCATCCCGATTAACCAGCTGCAGCGGATCACCCCGATCGTCACCTGGTACCTGCTGGGCTACATCGCCGCCATGCCGCTGTTGGGCCGGGCGTCGGACCGGTTCGGCCGCAAACGGCTGCTGCAGGCCAGCCTGGCCATGTTCGCGGTCGGCTCGGTGGTCACTGCGCTGTCGACCGATCTACACATACTGGTGGTCGGCCGCACCATCCAAGGCCTGGCCGCCGGCGCGCTGCTGCCCGTCACACTGGCGCTGGGCGCCGACCTGTGGTCGCAGCGCACCCGCGCCGGGGTGCTCGGAGGTATTGGTGCGGCCCAGGAGCTGGGCAGCGTGCTGGGCCCGCTGTATGGGATCTTCATCGTCTGGCTGCTCAGCAAATGGCAGTACGTGTTCTGGATCAACGTGCCGCTGGCCGTGATCGCGATGGTGATGATCCAGTTCAGCCTGCCGTCGCGGGACCGCAGCGCCGAACCGGAGAAGATCGACCTGGTCGGTGGGCTGCTGCTGGCGATCACACTGGGCCTCGCGGTCATTGGGCTGTACAACCCCGCGCCCAACGGTCAGCAGGTGCTACCAAGCTATGGTCCGCCGCTGGTAATCGCGGCGATCGCCGCCGCGGTGGTGTTCGCGATCTGGGAGCGCTTCGCGCGCACCCGATTGATCGAACCGGCCGGTGTGCACTTCCGACCGTTCCTGGCCGCGCTGGGCGCGTCCGTCGCGGCGGGCGCGGCGCTGATGGTGACGCTGGTCGACGTGGAGCTGTTCGCCCAGGGCGTGCTGGGCAAGGAGCAAGACGAAGCGGCGATCCTGTTGCTGCGTTTCCTCATTGCGCTACCCATCGGGGCGGTTGTGGGCGGTTGGATCGCGACGAAGGTCGGCGACCGGGCGATGACGTTCGTCGGGCTGCTGATCGCGGCCGGCGGCTACTTGCTGATCTCGAAGTGGCGGCTCGACCTGCTGACCCACCGGCATGACATCTTCGGCTTGTTTTCGCTGCCGGCGTTGGACACCGACCTGGTGGTGGCCGGGCTCGGCCTGGGCCTGGTGATTGGGCCGCTGTCGTCGGCGAGCTTGCGGGTGGTGCCGTCGGCGCAGCACGGCATCGCCGCGGCGCTGGTGGTGGTGGCGCGCATGACCGGCATGTTGGTCGGGTTGGCCGCACTCAGCGCCTGGGGTTTCTATCGGTTCAACCAGATTGTGGCCGGCCTGTCGGCGAAGGTTCCGGAGCACGCCAGCCTGGCGGTCCGGCTGGCCATTCAGGCACGCCTGTACCGGCAGGCGTTCGCCGAGATGTACGGCGGGATATTCACGGTCACGGCGGTCGTCTGTGTCGTGGGGGCGCTGCTGGGTCTGCTCCTTAGCAGCCGCCGTGTGCACGTAGAGGAACCGCAGGTCGCCGAACGGCAGGCCGTCGGACCAAAGGCCTAAGGGCCGGGCTAGCGCGGGACCAGGCTAAGCAGCAAATCCGGGCCGACCCGCTCGACCCCGTCGAACCGCCAGCGCAGCGCCCGCGCGATGCTCGGCACCCCGACGTCGTCGACCGCGGTGATGGGCCCGCCCAGGAGGATCGGCGCCACGTAGGCCAGGATGCGGTCGATCACCCCGGCGCGCAGGAAGGCACCGGCGAGCGTGGGGCCGCCCTCCAACAGCACATCGGTGCGGTCCGACAGCGCCTTGAGCACTTCCTGCGGATCGTGGGTGCGGATCACCATGGTGCGCGAATCATCGTTGAGAACCTGCGCTTCTGAAGGTATTTCACGCTTCCCCACCACGACGCGCAGCGGTTGCCGATCCGCCAAGGCGCCGTCAGGCAGCCGCGCGGTCAACGCCGGGTCATCGATGAGCACCGTGCCGGTGCCGACCACGATGGCGTCGGCGGCCGCGCGGCGTCGATGCAGGTCCGCGCGTGCCGCCTCACTGGTGATCCACTGGCTGGAGCCGTCGGCGGCCGCGCTACGGCCGTCGATGCCGGTGGCGTACTTCCAGGTCACATGCGGCAGCCCGGTCTCTTGCTTGTGCAGCCACTCCCGCAGCGGCCCGGCCGCCACTACGTCGGCCTGCACGCTGGCGACCATGTGCACGCTCGCCGCCGCCAACCGGGCTGCGCCGCCGGCGGCGATCGGGTTCGGGTCGGCAACGGCGTAGACCACCGACGCGACACCAGCATCCAGCAGGGCATCCACGCACGGCGGGGTCTTGCCGTGGTGGTTGCACGGCTCGAGCGTGACCACCGCGGTGCCGCCGGCGGCCAAAGCGCCGGCGCGACGCAGCGCCACCACCTCGGCGTGCGCGCCGCCGGCCGGCTCGGTGCCACCGGCGCCCGCGACCCGGCCCTCGCAGTCCAGAATGACCGCGCCGACCGGAGGGTTGGGATACGTGCTGCCCTTGACCAGGTTGGCGTGTTCGACGGCGAGTCGCATGGCGACATCGTGGCTGAGGGCCGCCTGGTTACTCATCGGCGTAGATGCGGTCTCGCGGCACGAGCTTGTCGCCGCAGTGCCTCGACCGCGGCTTCCGGGTCTTCGGCGCCGTAGACGGCGGATCCGGCGACAAAGCAGTCAACGCCAGCCTCGGCGGCCTGCTCGATGGTGTCGGCGTTGATGCCGCCGTCGATCTCGACCAGGATGGTCAGCTCGCCGGAGTCGACCATCTTGCGCACCGTACGCACCTTGCTCAGCACCTCGGGGATGAAGTCCTGGCCACCGAAACCGGGCTCCACCGACATGACCAGAAAGGTGTCGAAATCCCTCAGGATGTCGAGGTACGGCTCGAGCGGGGTGCCGGGTTTGATGCTCAGCCCGGCCTTGGCACCTGCGGCCCGGACATCGCGGGCCACCGCGACCGGGTTGTCGGTAGCCTCGGCATGGAAGGTGACGTTGTACGCGCCCGCTTCGGCATATGCCGGCGCCCAGCGATCCGGGTTCTCGATCATCAAATGACAGTCCATCGGGATGGTGGTGTGCGCCAGCAGGCTCTCCACCACCGGCAGCCCGATCGTCAGGTTCGGCACGAAATGGCCATCCATCACATCGACGTGCAGCCAGTCGGCGTCGGGCACGGCGGCGGCCTCGTCGGCGAGCCGGGCGAAATCGGCGGCCAGGATCGACGGCGCTATCAGCGGTCCACCGGTGTTGCCGGGCATGCGCCTCAGCCTACTTCGAGGGCCGCCGCGAACATGGCGTCGGTCCCGTGCCGGTGCGGCCACAGCTGAACATACGGACCTTCCCCCAGCTCACCGACGGGCTCGAACAACGGCCGGGTGTCCAGCGCCCACACCGGATGGCGGCGCAACGCGTCGGCGACGACGCCGACGGTTTCGGCCAGGTGCGGCGAGCAGGTCGCATAGAGCACCACGCCGCCGGGGCGGGTCAGCGCGATCGCGGCGGCCAACAGCTCGCGTTGCAGCTTGACCAGCGCTGGCAGATCGGCCGGCTGGCGCCGCCAGCGGGCTTCGGGCCGGCGCCGCAACGCGCCCAGCCCGGTGCACGGCACGTCGACCAACACCCGGTCGAACCCGGGCTCGAGGCCGGTTTCACGCCCGTCGGCCCGCAGCACGTCGACCGGCAGCCCGCGGGTGTTCTCCACCACCAGGTCTGCCCGTCGCTGCGATGGCTCAACGGCGGTGACCCGCACCCCGGAACCGGCGCCCAGCGCGGCCAGCAGCGCGGTCTTGCCGCCCGGCCCGGCACACAGGTCCAGCCACCGTCCGGTGTCGTCGGCTACCGGCGCCAGCGTCAGCGCGCGGGCCACCAGCTGGCTCCCCTCGTCCTGGACCAGGGCGCGGCCGTCGCGCACCGGCGCCAGCTGCCCGGGATCGCCGGCTGATAGATACACCGCAAACGGCGAATACCTGCCAACCGTGCCGTGCACGGCTCCGGCCAACTCGGCGGCGGTCAGCACTCCTGGCCGGGCAGCCAAATGCACTTGCGGCCGCTCGTCGTCGCTGGCCAGCACCGCGTCGAGCTCTCCGGCCGCCGCGCCCAACGCATCCGCGAACGCCTGGGCAATCCACCGCGGGTGCGCGTGCACGAAGGCGGCATGCCCGACCGGATCGCTCACCGGGTCGGGAGCTAACTGCTGCACCCAGGAGTCCTCGTCTCGGGTGCTGATGGTGCGCAGCACACCGTTGACAAAACCCGCTCTTGCCGAGTCAAATTCGAGTCCGGCCTGCTCGACGGTGGTGGATACCGCCGCGTGCGTGTCGACCCGGGTGCGCAACAGTTGGTAGCTGCCGAGCCGCAGCAGGTCAAGCAGCACGGGATTGATGGCTTCCGGTGCCCGGCCGGCGGCGGCACCGATGATCGCGTCGAGCAGACCGCGGGTGCGGCAGGTCCCGTAAGTCAGCTCGGTGGCGAAGGCGGCGTCGCGCCCGGTGATGCCGCGTTCACGCAGCAGGGCAGGCAGCGCCAGGTTGGGGTATGCGTCGCGCTCGGTGACTGCCCGCAGCACGTCGAAGGCGGCGCGACGCGCCGGATCCAGCGGTTGGCGGCGCGGCCCGCGCCGAGTTGGTCTGCTGCGTGCCGAGGCGCGCGATGGCTGCCTCCGGCGTGGCGGCGTCATGATGCCCGCGCGGCGGGATCGAGCCGGGCGCCGCGGGCCCAATCGATGGCGTTCATGAATTTCTTTCCGGGCGGCTGGATTTGGCCCAGCCGCACCGGCTCCGAGCCAGTACCGATCCACACATCGCGGCGATCTATATGAATATTGCCGGGCCACAACGGTTTCGGCGCGTCGGCGTCGATGCGCACCGGTCCGAGTTTGACGCGCAGCTCACCGATCAGCGTCCAGGCGCCCGGATTGGGCGTGACGGCGCGGATCCGACGCTCGAGGGCCTGGGCCGGCAGATCCCAGCGCACCCGAGCCTGCTCCACGGTGATCTTCGGCGCCAAGCTGACCCCGTCGGTGGGCTGCGGTACCGGGGTCAGCGTCCCGTCGACGATGCCGTCGAGCGTGGTCACCAACAGCTCCGCCCCCGAAACCCCCAGCCGCTCAAGCAGATCGCCCGCCGTGTCCGTCGGGCGGATCGCCTCGGTGACGACGCCGTAAACCGGTCCGGAGTCCAGGCCGGATTCGATCTGGAACGTCGTCGCCCCGGTGACCGTGTCTCCCGCAGCGATCGCCGCCTGCACGGGGGCGGCGCCGCGCCAGGCGGGCAGCAGCGAGAAGTGCAGGTTGACCCAGCCGTGTCTGGGCACCGCGAGCAGCTCGTCGCCGAGCAGTGCGCCGTAGGCCACCACGGCGCAGCAATCGGGCGCCAACTCCGATAGTTCGGCAACGAACTGCGCCGAGTTGGGCCGCGACGGCCGCAGCAGCGGAATGCCCCGCTCGAGAGCCACCCGGCCCACCGGCGACGGCTGCGGCTTGCCCCGCCGGCCCGAGGCGGCGTCCGGTCGGGTGAGTACCGCGATCACGTCATGGCGGGGCAAGTCGATCAGGCGACGCAGCGCGGGCAGCGCGGGCTCGGGCGTGCCGGCGAAGACAAGGCGCACGGGCACAGTGTAGGAAGACGCGTGTCGAAATCCACGGAGTCGACGCGATGCGCAACCAGTTCGACGTCGCGCGAGACGCTCTGGCGCTGGCGCTGGACCGAGAGCGTGCGGTCACCGAACAAGTAAGCACCCTGGCCGGCGTGGCGTGCGAGGAAGGCGACTACCTCGGCGAACAATTCGCGCAGTGGTTCCTCAAAGGGCAGACGGGCGCGGTAGCGCTGATGACCACCCTGCTGTGGGTCGGCGAGCGCGCTGGAGACAACCTGTCCGACCTCGAAGACTTCGTCGCCCGCGAAGTCGGGTCGGTGCCCAGTCGATCCGGCGCGCCGCACGCCGCCGGCGGTAACCATGAACCGATTTCGCGGGTGCTGCGTCAGACCAGTGCGGCGTCGTCTGCGGCCACCGAGACCGTCCACCGCGGGCGCGGCCGCCTAAAGGGGAGTGTAGCGATGGATTTAGGGGCGTTACCGCCGGAGATCAATTCCGGACGCCTGCATGCGGGGCCGGGATCGGGCCCGATGCTGGCGGCCGCGGTGGCCTGGGACCGGCTGGCCGATGACCTGTACTCCACGGCGGCCGGCTACGGCTGGGTGGTCTCTGGGTTGACCAGCGACGGGTGGTGGGGGTCGGCATCAGCGGCAATGGCGGCCGCGGCCGCACCGTATGTGACGTGGATGACGACCACTGCCGCGCTTGCGGAACAGGCCGCCACCCAGGCGAGGGCAGTGGCGGCCGCCTATGAGACCGCGTTCGCGATGACGGTGCCGCCACCGGTGATCGCGGCCAACCGCGCCCTGTTCGTGTTGCTGGTCGTGACGAACGTTGTTGATCAGAACGCGCACGCGATCACGGCCGCCGAGGCTCACTATGACGAAATGTGGGCACAGGATGCCACCGCGATGTACGGCTATGCCGCCTCCTCGGCGGCCGCGTCCACATTGGCGCCGTTCGTCCCCCCGCTGCAGACCACTAATCTGGCCGGGTTGGCCGGACAGACCGCAGTGGTCGACCACGCCGCCGGGATCCACGCCACACTGTCGCGGCTGATGTCGACGGTGCCCCAAGCGCTGCAGAAACTCGCTCAGCCGTCGCAGCCCACGTCGCCGCTGCCAACCCTGTCGACACTTCTGGGCGTGCCCGCGAGATCCGTGATGACTCCGATGACTCCCCTGACCGGGACGGGGGCGGTGGGGTCGGCGGGTTTAGCACGCCTTGCTGCCAGTGGAGACGCGCCGGTGGTGTCGGCGGGCTTCGGCCGGGCGGGTTCGGTCGCCGGGTTATCCGTGCCGCAGGGCTGGAGGACAGTGGCCATGGCGACGCGCCCGCTCGAGACGGTGTCACCCAGCTATAGCGTCGTCTCGGACGCCTCGACGGACATGCCCAGGATGCTGTCGACGGGTACGGCCGGGTATTTCGTTGGTGGTGCCGCCCCTCGATAAGAGTTCCGCCCCACAGTTATGGCCGTCCCGCCAGCCGGCGGATAGCCCAAGTGGGATTTCTGACCCGCGAACCGTTCGTTTCCGAGAAAATCGGTGCGGAAGCTTTGCCGGAACGGACTCGAGTAAGTAGAGGTGCAGTCAATGGACCCACTCGCGGCTCACCACCGTGCTCAAGACGCATTCGCCGGCGTCCTGGCCAACGTCAGCGCCGACCAGCTCGGCGCCCCCACGCCCTGCTCAAAGTGGACGATCCGGGATCTCATCGAGCACGTTTTAAGCGGCAACGAGCACGTTGGGCGATGGGCGGGCATCTACCAGCAGCCGCCGGCCCGACCCGACAACCTCGTCGACGCTCATCGGGCCACGGCCGCCGCCGCCCAAGGGGTGTTCGCCAGGCCGGACGGCATGACCATCACGTTCGAGCTGCCGTTCGCGCAGATTCCTGGACGTGTCTTCATCGGGATGCGCACCACCGATGTGCTGACGCACGCGTGGGATCTGGCAGCTGCCACGGGCCAGTCCACCGATCTCGATCCGGAGTTGGCGACCCAGCAATTGGCCGCCGCCCGCCAAGGTGTCGGCCCCGAGTTCCGCGGGCCGGGCAGACCCTTCGGAGAGGAGCAGCCGTGTCCCGTCGGCCGCCCGCCTGCCGATCAGCTCGCGGCGTTCCTTGGCCGAAAGGTCGCGTGAACGCGTATACCGCACGAAAATCCCGACGCCGCACCGGGAGTACGACGATGAGTGGTGCCCCTTCGCGCTGGTCTTAACGGCGCATGCCGACGTAGGAGGCCACGGGCGGAGCTGTGCTCGGGTGGGCCTACGAGTCAACGTCGAGGTACGCGGCAGGCTCACCCCCGGCGGTGGTAAACGCCGTCAGCGCCCGCACCAGCCCATGCCGTTCTGGCGGCGGCATTTTTTCCACGATGCGGGCGATCTCAGCGCGCCGGTGCGCGGTGACCTGCCGGACGACCTCTCGTCCGCGCTCGGTGAGCGCGGCCAGTAGCTCGCGGCGCGAAGTTGGGTGCGGCAGGCGGTCGATCAGCCCCGCCCCGACGAGTCGGTCGACCATCCGGCCGGTGGCCGAAGGTTGCACACCCAGCAGACCAGCCAGAGTGGCGAGATTGACCGGACCCCAATTGGACAAGATAACCAGGGTCCGGAACTGCGGGATGGTGATGGTCTCGTCGACCAGGGCGATTGAGTTCGCCGAGATGGCCATCAGTAACCGCGAGGCGGTCAGCAACGCATCGGTGACCGCATCCAATGACTCGTCGGTGGCCGTCACACTTTCGGTGGGCATCGTTCCTCCCGGTTTCCCAGTCGCCTCGCGATTTCCCAGCCGGCCAACTTCGTCGGTGTCCTGCCCAGGGTCCAACAGTGTAACAGATACTACTGTTGTAGACGTACACTATTTCTAGGTACTACTATAGTTTACTAGCATGATTTGAATATGGATGAAGAGGAACAACGATGAGGAAGTCATTGCGAATGGCGGGGATTGCTGGCGCAGCCACGCTGGCAATCTTGTGCGCAAGCGGCGGTGCGGAGCTGCTGGGCGTGGCCCACGCCGACAACACCACGCAGCGTGTCGCGTCACATGTCGAGCGCCATTGCCAGCCAGCCGGCCCCAAGCAGGGCGCCTTCTGCGGGGCCGACTGAAGTCGTGGCCAGGCGCAACCCCGCGGCGATGTCGCGGGCTTGAACGTGGCCATGTCACGAAGGACAGGGACATGGAAAAAAAGAAGCTTGCGGCGCGAAACAAGGTCTGTGCTGGAACTAAGGGTGACACCAACACAATTCATTTGGCTCCGGCACCGGCGACAACGATGTCGCGGCATACATCCCTTTGTCTTTCCCAGGAGGTCCTTCATGAGCATCGAAACGCCTATCGGCGAGGATCACGCCGTGGCGGCCACACATCGGGCGGTGTGGGCGATGGGCGATTACGCCCTCATGGCCGAGGAGGTGATGGCTCCACTGGGCTCGGTACTGGTCGGCGCCACCGGCATTGGCTTGGGCGATCGGGTGCTTGACGTGGCCGCCGGATCCGGCAACATTTCGATCCCCGCCGCCATGACGGGCGTCGCCGTCATTTCCAGCGACCTCACACCCGAACTGCTGCGCCGCTCGCAGCAGAGGGCCGCAGAGAAGGGTGTGATGCTCGAGTGGCGGGAAGCCAATGCCGAAGCCCTGCCGTTCGCCGACGGCGAGTTCGACGTAGTGATGTCGGCAATCGGGGTGATGTTTGCGCCCCGTCATCAGTGCGCGGCCGACGAGCTGGTTCGGGTCTGTCGCTCCGGGGGGACGATCGGTCTGATCAGCTGGACACCGGAGGGATTCTTCGGCCAGATGCTCGCCACCATCAGGCCGTATAGGCCGACGCTGGGGCCGGGTGTGCCCCCGGCGGCGTTGTGGGGACGCGAGGACTATGTGAGCGGACTGCTGGGCGACCGGGTCGGCGATATCAGCACCCAGCGGGCCATGTTGAAGGTGGACCGGTTCGACAGCGCCGAGGCGGTCCACGCCTACTTCAAGAACCATTACGGCCCGACGATCAACGCCTACCGCAACATCGGCGACAATCCCGTGTTGGCCGCCACACTCGACGCCCAACTCGTCGAACTCGCCCGGCGGCACCTAAGCGGCGGCGTGATGGAGTGGGAGTACCTGCTCGTCACCGCGCGAAAACGATGAGTCAGGACGAGGAGCCAGTGTCTTTCTTCTGGCACAAGCTACGTCGATAACGGATGCGGCCCGCTGGATTGGCCGCGTCGTGATGTGACCAACCGGTACGGCCCGGGATAGGTGGGTGATGTAGCGAGGGGCTTTGGCGCATTAAACCTGAAATCGACTCGGCCAGAACGTATTCCGGCCAGGGATCAGACTGCCGCTAGCCGTCGTGCCGCCTGACGGAAAGCGGCCTCGCGGCGATGAACAGTTGAGGGTTCCGCTCCGTTCGCGAATGTCTTTCTCCAGGGCGTGATTTGACAGGCTCTGCCGCTTTTACCCGATGTGCAGCGGGTCGATCTGCACCCGCACCGGCTGGTGAGTTTGCCGGGCGCTGAGCACACTCACGCCCCGCCGCAGACTCGCCGCCAGCGCCAAGCCCTGTTCACGGCGGACCCGTACCAGCATCCGGGTCACCCGCACGTCGGCGAGGGTACCTGCCGGACGGCGCGCGCCCGGCGGCAGCTCAACTGGGCCGAGCAGGTCTGCGCCGTCAGGCAGCCGGGCCTCCTGCAGCAGCGCCGTCACCGCTGCGGCGGTGCCGTCGACCGCGGCGATGTGCACACTGGGAGGCAGGCCGACTTCATCGCGGGCGGCCAGCTCGGTGTCGGCATGACCAACCGGATCCCACCGGATGAGCGATTGCACGGTCGGGATGGACGATTCGGCGACCACGATCACCACCCCGCCGTCACCGCGCGCACGCACCAGCGCCGCGGCGGCCATCCAGCGCCGCAGGGTGTCCTCGGCCGCGCGCAGATCCTGCCGGCCCAATAGCGCCCAGCTGTCCAGTAGCAACCCCGCCCCATACCCTCCGCAGGCGCGGGGTTCGGCGCCCGGAGTGGCGACCACCAGGGCCGGACCACTGGGGATCTCGGATACGACGGCGTCGCCGGAGGAGGTGATCACCGTGGTGCCCGGGAATGCGCGGCCGAGTTCTTCTGCGGTGCGCCGGGCGCCGACGATCACCGCGCGCACCGCATCCGACCCGCAGCGGCGGCAGCGCAGCGTGGGATCGACGCCGCCACACCATCTGCATGCCGCCGGCCCGCCACGGTCGGGCAGCGACAGCGGGCCGGTGCAGTGCCGACAGCGGGCGATCGTGCGGCAGCGCCCGCATGCCAGCGACGGCACGTAGCCACGCCGCGGCACCTGCACCAGCACCGGTGCCCCGGCCTCCAGCGCGGAGCGGGCGGCGCGCAGCGCGACCGACGGCAGCCGCGCGGTGCGGGCCGCCGGATCGCGCTCGTCGGCGTATCCCCTGTCGTCGAGGGCGACCACCCGCGGGGTGCAGGCACGAACGATTGGCCGCGCCGCCACCACATCATGCGCCCATCCGCTGCGCACCAATGCGTGCGCTTCCGCGGTCCGGGCATACCCGCCGATCAGCGCGGCGCAGCGCATCTGATGCGCGCGCAACATGGCCACCTCGCGGGCATGCGGATACGGTGCCCGCGGGTCGGCCAGGGTGTCGTCGCCGTCGTCCCAGACCATGACCAGACCCAGGTCGGTCACCGGCGCGAACACCGCACTGCGGGTGCCGATGACCACCCGTGCGCTGCCTCGCAGCGCCGCCAGCCAACGCCGGTAGCGTGCGGCCGGTCCCAGGCCCGCCGACAGTGCCACCACGCTGTGCTCGTCGACCCGTGCCGTCGCGGCCCGCCACAGCGCGTCCACATCCCGCTGATCGGGCACGATCGCCAGCACCGCACGTCCGGCCCGTAGCGTCTGCGCGGCGGCCTCGGCGAATCTTTCCGCCCACAGCTCGCTGGGCAGCGTCTGCCATACCGCGCGGGCGGCCCGCGACTCAGCCAGGGCGGCTAGGAACTGTGCGCCGCGGCCATACGCCTCCCAGCCCGCTGGGTCTACCGGCGCGACGACCGGCAGGGTCGGCGCCGTCGCGGTTTCGCGCTCGACCCTGGCATGTCGGGCCGGCACCGCCAGCCGCAGCACGTCGGCCCGGGTCCCGGCGTAGCGGGCCGCTACGGCGTCAACCAGGCGGCGGATTTCGGCGGTGAGCACCGGCTCGGCGGACACCACACGGTCAAGCCAGCCCAGCTTGCCGACGTGATCGGTGTCGGTGCGGCGCTCCAGTACAAAGCCGTCGACCAGCCGACCGTGGAAGCGGACCCGCACCCGCACCCCCGGGTGCGCGTCATCGGACTGCTCGGCAGTGACCAGATAGTCGAACTCGCGGTCCAGATGAGGCACCGACAGCATCGGCAGCACCCGCGCGATCGGCTCGTGCTCGGCGGCCTGCCTGGTCACGACGAACCGTCCGGCATGGTCACTAGCTCTCGCTTGAGTCGGCGGTGTGACCCAGGTCCTCCCGGTCGAAGAAGAACCCGGCCGTGATCAGGATCTGCGCCGCCGCGTATGCCCACCAGATCGGCACCGCCAACGCCTCGTTACCGAGGATGAACCGGCCGATGCCGATCATCGCGTCCGACACCGCGAAACACACCGCCCCCACAGCCGTCCAGATCGTTGGCAGCCGCGCCAGCAGGGCCGCGCATGCCATTGCGCCCACAACGACGATGTACACCGTCACTGGAATAGTCAGCCTGTCGCGGCCCAGCTGCGGCCAGAACCACACCAACAGCCCCGCGCACATCACGCACATCACGCCGACCGCCACCAAGCGCGGGACAGATGGCCCGGCCAGCGGGACCAGCGCCCCCAGAAAACACAAGTGCGCCAACAGGAATGCCGCCAGCCCGAGCACGAACGACGGCGGCAGCCACGGGATTGCCAGCAGCCAGTCGCCGGTCGCCGACAACACCAGCGCCAGCATCAGCCAGCGCCGCTCTCGAGCAATCGGATGGGCAACCGCGGCGACGGCCAGCAGCAGCGCCATCGATGACTTGAACGCTGGCTGGGCGATCCACTGCCCGGTCAGCTCCGCACCGGGCCGCGACCGCAACGCGGTCACGGTCAAGAACACACCGTAGGCGGCGCCTGCCCACCCGCCGACTACCCAGCCACCGACCACCCAGCGCGGTGCGTACGGTGTCCCTATGCGGGACGATGACGAGAAACCCGGCGTCGACGCCATCTTGCTGAAGGTACTGGATGCGGTTCCGTTTCGGTTATCGGTCGACGATGGGGTGGAAGTGGCGCGGCACCGGCTGCGTGAGCTGCCCCGCCGGCCGCTGCATCCCGAGCTGCGCGTGGAGAACCGCGTCATCGCCGGCCCGGCGGGTGAGATTGCTATCCGGATCTATTGGCCGCCAACCAATCCCGATCAGCACACCGCGCCGCCGGTGGTGCTGTATTTCCATGGCGGCGGCTTCGTCGTGGGCGACCTGGACACCCACGACGGCACCGTCCGCCAGCATGCCGTCGGCGCAGAGGCGATCGTGGTGTCGGTCGACTACCGGCTGGCACCCGAGCATCCCTACCCCGCTGCCATCGAGGATGCTTGGGCCGCAACGCAATGGGTGGCCGGTCACGGCGGCGAGATCGGCGCCGACCCCACTCGCCTGGCCGTGGCCGGGGACTCGGCGGGCGGCACCATCGCCGCGGTGATCACGCAACACGCCCGCGACAACGGCGGCCCGCCGATCGCCTTCCAGCTGTTGTGGTACCCATCCACGCTGTGGGACCCATCGCTGCCGTCGTTCACCGAGAACGCCACCGCGCCGATCCTCGACCGGTCCGCCATCGCAGCGTTTTCCCGTTGGTACGCAGGCGAAGTCGACTTGTCCGATCCGCCGGCCGGGATGGCACCGGGGCGGGCCGAGAACCTGGCCGGTCTGCCACCTGCCTACATCGGTGTCGCCGGTCACGACCCGCTGCGCGACGACGGAGTCCGCTACGGTGAGCTGCTCGCCGCCGCCGGTGTTCGCGCCCAAGTGCATAACGCCGAGACGTTGGTGCACGGCTATGTCGGCTACGCCGGTGTGGTACCGGCCGCCGCCGGGGCCATGGACCGCGGGCTGGCGGCGTTGCGCACCGCGCTGCACGCCTAGCCCGACGACGATGCGGTCCGCTCGGCGGACCGAGGAGGAGCCGGGCAATCGGACCTAGCCCGACGACGATGCGGTCCGCTCGGCGGACCGAGGAGGAGCCGGGCAATCGGACCTAGCCCAACGACGATGCGGTCCGCTCGGCGGACCGAGGAGGAGCCGGGCAATCGGGCCTAGACGCCGAGCTCGTACCGTAGGGCCCATGACGGAAACGACCACCGCCCGACCCGACATCGACCCCACCCTGAAAATGCTGCTTGACGCGCTGCCGCTGACGTTCACAGCGGCCAATGGGGTAGAGGTCGCGCGCTCGCTAATCCGCCAGTTGAAGGCGCCCCCGGAAATGCTGCCTGACCTGCGGATCGAGGATCGCACCGTGGGCGAGCTCACTGGCATCCCGGTCCGCATCTACTGGCCGCCGGTCACCGCGCACGACGACTTGCCAGTAGTGGTCTTCTACCACGGAGGCGGCTGGTCGATCGGCGACCTGGACACCCACGACCCGGTCGCCCGCGCGCACGCCGTCGGCGCAGAGGCCATCGTGGTGTCGGTCGACTACCGGCTGGCGCCCGAGCATCCGTTCCCGACCGGGATCGACGACTGCTGGGCCGCGTTGCAGTGGGTCGGTGAGCACGCGGCCGAGTTAGGTGGCGACCCCAACCGGATCGCCGTGGCCGGCGACTCCGCCGGCGGCAACATCGCGGCGGTGATGGCGTTGCTGGCCCGCGACAACGGCGGACCACCGCTGGCGTTCCAGCTGCTGTGGTACCCGTCGACCACCGGTGACCTGTCGCTGCCGTCGTTCACCGAGAACGCGGACGCGCCGATCTTGGACCGCGATGTCATCGACGCATTCCTGGCGTGGTACCTGCCGGGCGTCGACATCAGCGATTCCACCACGTTGCCTATCACCCTCGCCCCGGCAAATGCCGCCGACCCGTCCGGGCTGCCGCCCGCCTACATCGGCACCGCCGAACATGACCCGCTCCGCGACGACGGTGCCCGCTACGCGGAGCTGCTCACCGCCGCCGGTGTGCCCGCCGAGTTGCGCAACGAGCCGACCATGGTGCACGGCTACGTCAGCTTCGCGTTGGTGGTGCCGACCGCCGCCGAGGCGATGAACCGCGGACTGGCGGCGCTGAAGGCGGCGCTGCACTAGCGCGGGTATGCGCTGGGCGCCACGCCATACCAGCGTTTGAACGCGTGCGAGAAGGTCGAGACGTCGGTATAGCCCAGCCGCTTGGACACCTCCTTCACGGTTAGCCCGACGTTGCACAGCAGGTCGAGGGCCACGGTGAAGCGGGCTTCGTTCAGCAAGGCCCGAAACGACGTGCCTTCCTCGGCAAGTCGGCGCCGCAGCGTTCTCGGGTGAATGTCGAGCTCGGCGGCGACATCGGGAAGCGTTGGGAAGCCACCGCAATCACGAAACAGCTTGGTGCGCAGCACCGCGGTGATGCCGCGACGTTGTTCGTTGCGTTGCATGAGCACATCGCATTGCGCCATACAGATCTCAAGCGTGTGCCGGTCGGCCTGGGGCAGCGGCTCGTCCAGCATCGCCCGCGGCAAATGCAGTCGGTTGTGCGCGCGCCCAAATGCGACGTTCTCGAACGGGATCAGCTTAAGAAGCGGCCCCAGCACGTCCTCGTCGATCGCCACGTCGGCCGCGACCTGGTCGCCATACTTCTCCACTACGGGAAGCGCGAATCCGGTTGTGGTTGCGATGATTCCGGCGATGTCGCGCTCGACGAAGAAGCGGCGCACGTCGACGGGCAGGTGATCGGCGTTGAGTTCGAGCAGGCAGCGGTCCGAGCCTCCGAACAGCTGGACGTCGATGTGCAGCATCGTCAGCGCGAAGTAACGCATTGCGATCGTGAAGAGTTCGCGAAGCGTCCCACAGGACATAACGGCGAACCCCATCAGTCCCAGGTGGGTGAGCGTGAACCGGCCACCAACGTCGATACCCACACCGGCGTCATCGGATAATCGCGCGAGGAGCCTGCGCACCGAAATGATTTCGTCCCATGCGGTGACGACCGCGTCCGGGTCGTCCAGATCTGCCTGGGCGATGCCGGTGCCGGCGAGCACATCTGGCGTAGCAATCCCGCGCTCGTTGGCCACTTCGCACAGCAACCGGGTGGCGAACACCCGATGCCGCATATCAGCCGACCACGTCGTCATGCGATCCCCGGTGTCCTAAATTCCCAACTCTTTGTCCCATAGTCGCATTACGGACCGCACCGGCGCTACCTACAGTGGAGGTATGGCAACGGCGCCCATGTCGACTGCCGAGCGGCCCACGAGAGGCCCGGCAACCAGACTGCACACCTGGACGATGACACGCGAGGCGTTCACTGTCGGGTTCGACGCCGGCGACCGCTTCATTGGGCGGCTGCGCGGCAGCGATATCGCCCGGTTCCGTTGCGCCGGTGGATGGTTCGTCGCGCTGAGCCATCCCGACTACGTCGACCACGTGCTGCACCGGGCCCGGCTGAAATACATCAAATCCAACGAGTACGAGCCCATCCGGGCCACGGCCGGCATCAACCTGCTCACCGACGAGGGCGACTCGTGGTCGGCGCACCGGGGCACGCTGAACCCGGCGTTCGCCCGCCGCCATCTCAACGAGATGGTCGATCTAATGATCGACCCGATCGCCGACGTCACCTCGGCTCTGGTGGCCCGTGGCGAGCGAGTCGAGTTCGACATGCACGCGACGATGGTCGAGGCGACGCTGCGTGTGGTGGCCAACGCATTGTTCAGCCAAGACTTCGGGCCGTTGACGCAGCGCATGCATGATCTGGCCACCCGCGGACTGCGGCGCGCCGAGAAACTGGAGCGGCTCGGCCTGTGGGGGCTGCTGCCACCGCCCGTCTACGACGGGCTGATGTGGTGCACCTTCTCCGGTGTGCCGCTGCCACCACCGCTGCGCGAGATGCAGAAGATCGCGCTGGAACTCGACCGGGCCGTCAATGAAGTCATCAACGAGCGGCTGGCTCATCCGACAGATGCTCCCGACCTGCTCAACCTGCTGCTGCAGGCGGACAACGGGTCGTGGCCGCGCAAGCGGGTGCGCGACGAGGCGCTGACTTTCATGCTGGCCGGGCACGAGACCACCGCGAACTGCTTCGCCCTGATAGAAATGGTTCTGATGGCTGCGATCATGGGCCAGCGCTTCGTCTTCGACCTCGCGCCCGGCCATCCGGTCGAATTGGAGGCGACGCTGACGCTACGGCCCAAGCACGGGGTGCGCGTGACCGGACGGAGGCTGCGATGACAGCCGATTACCACATTCTCATCGTCGGAGCCGGGTTCTCCGGGATCGGTGCTGCCATCAAGCTCGACAAGGCGGGGTTATCCGATTACCTGCTGATCGAGGCTGGCGACGGAGTCGGCGGCACCTGGCATTGGAACACCTATCCCGGTATCGCCGTGGACATTCCGTCGTTCTCCTACCAGTTCTCGTTCGAACCGAGCCGCAACTGGTCGCGAACCTACGCACCAGGGCGCGAGCTGAAGGCGTACGCCGAGCACTGCATCGACAAGTACGGTATCCGATCCCGGATCCGGTTCAACACCAAGGTTCTCGGCGCCGAGTTCGACGACGACAGCTGTCTGTGGCGGGTGCAGATCGACAGTGGGCACGAACTCACCGCGTGTTTCCTGGTCAACGCCAGCGGGGTGCTGACCGTGCCGAAGCTTCCCGACATCGACGGTGTCGACTCGTTCGCCGGCATCACCATGCACACCGCGCGCTGGGATCACAATCAGGACCTGACCGGCAAGCGCGTCGCCGTCATCGGCACCGGCGCCTCAGCCGTGCAAGTCATTCCCGAGATCGCGCCAATCGTCAAGCACCTCACCGTCTTTCAGCGCACCCCAATCTGGTGCTTCCCGAAACTGGATGTGCCGTTGCCCAAACTGGCCCGCTGGGCGATGCGGATTCCCGGCGGCAAGGCCGTTCAGCATTTGGCCAGCCAGACCTTCGTGGAGGCGACCTTTCCGGTCCCGGCGCACTACTTCACCGTGTTTCCGCTGGCCAAGCGGATGGAGGCGGCGGGACGGGCCTACCTGCGCCAACAGGTCCGCGACCCAGTGGTGCGCGCACAGCTCACCCCGCGCTATGCCGTGGGCTGTAAGCGGCCCGGCTTTCACAACAGCTACCTGTCCACGTTCAACCGTGACAATGTGCGGCTGGTGACCGAGGCGATCGACAAGATCACGCCCACGGCGGTGACCACCACCGACGGCGCCAGCCACGAGGTCGACGTGCTGGTGCTGGCGACGGGCTTCAAGGTGATGGATACCGACAGCGTCCCGACCTACGCCGTCACCGGCAGCGGCGGCCGGTCGTTGAGCCGGTTCTGGGACGAGAATCGGCTGCAGGCCTATGAAGGGGTCAGCCTGCCCGGCTTCCCGAACTTCTTCACCGTGTTCGGGCCGTATGGCTATGTCGGGTCGTCATATTTCGCGCTCATCGAAGCGCAGACCCACCACATCGTGCGGTGCCTGAAACGGGCCCGCCGCGTCGGCGCAACGCATGTCGAGGTGACCGAGGAGGCCAACGCCCGGTACTTCGCGGAGATGATGCGCCGCCGGCACCGCCAGGTGTTCTGGCAGGACAGTTGCCGGCTGGCCAACAGCTACTACTTCGACAAGAACGGCGACGTGCCACTACGACCGACCACAACGATGGAGGCCTACTGGCGAAGCCGGCGCTTCAACCTCGACGACTACCGATTCACTTGAGCCGTCGTCACCAGACGCAAAAACGCCGAAAAGCTCGGCGTCCCAGGGGCTTTTGCGTCTGGTCGGCGGAGATTAGACGGCGCGCTTCAGGTCGTCGACCTTGTTGAGCTGCTCCCACGGCAGCTCGACGTCGGTGCGTCCGAAATGCCCGTAGGCAGCGGTCTGCGCGTAGATCGGGCGCAGCAGGTCCAGG
>Ga0187766_10000398_pt1 | contig 23949 bp, 13 predicted proteins | sample 0216_QUI02_MP05__4_FD_132971 | JGI IMG/M metagenome (GOLD analysis project Ga0187766, IMG submission 132971) | Tropical peat soil microbial communities from peatlands in Department of Meta, Colombia - 0216_QUI02_MP05_20_MG | ecosystem: Environmental > Terrestrial > Soil > Wetlands > Peat ... | reverse complement strand
CTCATGAGCAATTGCAAGAATTGCAGCACAACTTATTGCGAAGTCATGCTGCAGGTGTAGGCGAACCGCTCAGCGAAGAAGTCACACGTGCAATGATGCTCTTGCTCGCCGCAAGCCTGGCCCGAGGCAATTCTGGCGTGCGCATTGATGTGGTGCAATTACTGCTAGCTATGTTGAATGCCAAAATATATCCCTACATTCCCTCACGAGCATCGGTCGGATCGAGCGGCGACCTGGCTCCACTTGCTCATCTCGGGTTGATCTTAATTGGTGAAGGCGAAGTTTTCGTGGAGGGCAAACGTATTACCGGCAAAGAAGCGCTGCAAAAGGCGGGGCTAGCTCCACTTCAACTGCAAGCGAAGGAGGGGCTGGCGCTCATAAATGGAACACATCTGATGGAGGCAATAGCTATCCTGGCTCTTGCAGATGCTCGATTACTTTTGCGTGCGGCTGAAGTGGCCTGCGCCATGAGTATCGAGGGGTTAATGGGCAGCCATACTCCACTAGACCCACGTATTCACAAGCGTAGAGGCCAGGTTGGACAACAAATAAGCGCTGCACGAATACGAAATCTTGTAAGAGAAAGCGAAATCAATGTCAGCCATGAAGATTGTCCTAGAGTTCAAGATCCGTATACCATGCGCTGCGCTCCTCAGGTTTTTGGCGCTGCTCGTGATGCCCTGGAATATTGCGCAACTATTTTCGAACGTGAGCTAGACGCTGTAACAGACAATCCACTCGTTTTTCCAGAGGATGGTGAAGTACTCAGCGGCGGTAATTTTCATGGACAACCTCTTGCCCTAGCGCTGGATATACTGGCTATTGCGATTACACAGGTTGCGAGCTTCTCCGAAAGACGTATCTTCAACCTTATGGGTCCGCATGATTGGGATGAATCCGGCACGCCACTTTTTCTAGCACCCAATCCAGGGTTGAATTCGGGATTCATGATTACCCAATATGTTGCTGCGTCTCTCGTTAATGAAATAAAAGTGCTGGCACATCCGGCCAGTATCGATTCGATCCCAACCTCTGCAGGTATGGAAGATTTTAATAGCATGGGGGCAACTAGCGCTCATAAAGTATTAAAGATTCTTGAGCTCACATATCACATCATCGCTATCGAATTCATGTGCGCTGCCCAGTTGTTAGAATTTCGTAAGCCATTAAAACCCGGCAAGGGTGTACAACAAGCATTCGAAATCGTGCGCGCTCATGTAATGAAGCTAGAACATGATCGGGTACTCACACATGATATAGCTCATCTTGCCAGCGCAATCAAAAATAGGGAATTTGAAGTATTGGAATGAGTATACATATCTGGATAATGTTTCACGTGAAACATTATCCAGATATGTATACTCATAAGTTGTCTAGGCATCAACTTGTTGTTAATTCGTTTCAATATGCTACACTTCATGTAGCAAGTCGATGATGACTTCGCATCTTCCTCATATCTCGTGCACAAAGAAGAGCGCACCCGAAGGGAGTAACAGCATTGATAACCCACAAAACATCAGTTGATATCCCAAACCTTTCTGTTTATCCATCTTATACGTTGCAAGAGCAGCACAAATTAGTGAAACAACTACGTAGTAATCTGCTTTCTCGATCCAGAGCCACTATTCAGCAACATCCAAGTCCAATTCGCGTGATGGCTCGTATGGTTGCCGAGTTGGAGAAACAAAGCCGTGAACTGCATATTGCCGAAGAAGTGATTCAGTCCGAAATAGTCAACCGCACAATTGGCGACGTTGATTTGCGCAAGGTAACCGAATGTGAAGGCGAAGCTGGTGGCCCAGGAGATTACAGACTTCTGGCAGATGAATTAGGTGTGGCGCTACCCAATGAACAATTGCATGGTTATGTCGCCAGTGGCGAGACATATTTGTGGTTACGATATCAAATGCAGCAATGCGAAAGATATCTGCTTCAACAAGGCATTGACTTGCGTATCTATGACTTATATGCAGTTGGTAATCCCATACTACGCTCCTGGTTAGCTGCGGAAATGGAAACTCTGGGCTTATCTGTCACAGCCGAACAGCTCTACATAGCATTAGGAGCTATGGACGGTATCGATAAAGTTTTTCGAGGCCTTGGCCATATCTACCGGGAACAGCAACATATGACCTCTAGCGTACTTTTCCCTGAGCCTGGCTTTAATGTTCCAGAGTGGCAGGCACAATCGCTAGGGTACCGGTTGATTCGCTTCCGTACAAAGGCCGAGAATAATTTCAAACTAACGGCATCCGAGTTGGATGAAATATTGCAACAAAATCCAGATATACGCATCATTTATCTCATAGTTACCAACAATCCCACCACCTTTGCTTATTCAGCAGATGAACTTACCAAACTTTTTGAAATTCTACGACTATACTGGGAATCTGGACGGGAAATACATATTATTGCTGACCTTGCCTATATAGGCACTGCAAATCCTGAAGATGACCATACACGTATAAAGACATTTACAGCCCCTGACGTACTCTCACACACGATTTTTATCAGTACCTACTCAAAATCTCATACCCTGACAGGCGAAAGGTTTGGCTGGGTGACGGTTGGTGATCCAAAAATTGCCGCGGCGCTTACTCCAGGCTGGTTAAATACAATCGCTTCTTTGCCGGCAGAATGGCAACTCCGCTTTATGGCTTACTTCATGCTTCTACAATCGCGCCCATGGATAGTAGACAAATTGAGAGCTTTCTATCGCCTGCGCCGGAACAGGCTTATTGCCCAGTTGCAAAAATTCGACGATGAACTGCATTTATTCGCAAAAATTCACGTTGGAGACGATGCCACAGTCTACAATTGGAGCCAGCTAAGGCCTGGTGAAGATGCTTTTTCACTCTTCGAAAAAACGGGCATTGCCGGTGTCCCGGGTTTCGGCTTTGGTTATACAAATGATTATATCCGATTTTCCATTGGTGTCATTCCTGTACCAGCAATTGAATGAGATGTTCATATCACATATAGATCACAAGATTCCATGTCGCGGATTGATTGAGACCCAAATGTGATAATCAACCTTGATGATATATGCATGTTAATGATACTCTTTTAGTGGTAGTAAGAAGTCTAAGACACTTCTCAAACACATTGTTTCACGTGAAACAATGTGTTTGAACAGAGACCTCGTTTCCAATTTTATGGGAGTGTTATTTGAATTACATCAAAGGAGAATACCTGAATTATGGCAACACGAATAGGCATTAATGGTTTCGGGCGCATCGGACGTCAATCTTTAAAGGCAATGCTGGAGCGTTACCCACGAGACCTTGAAGTCGTTGCAGTTAATGATTTGACCGACACCAAAACGAATGCTCACCTATTGAAATATGATTCCACTTACGGACGTTTTCCTGGGGAAATTGAAGCGACGGCTGATGCTTTAATTGTGAACGGCCATGCAGTCAAAGTTCTTTCACAGCGAGACCCTGCACAGATTCCTTGGGGCGATCTAGGTATAGATATCGTTTTGGAATCCACCGGCCTATTCACTGATGCAGCAAAGGCCTCGGCTCACTTGCAAGGAGGAGCAAAAAAGGTCATCATTTCTGCTCCTGCTAAAGGAGAAGATATAACGATGGTGCTTGGTGTCAATGAAGACATGTATGACCCATCGAAACATACCATCATCTCGAATGCATCTTGCACAACGAACTGCCTTGCACCTGCAGCAAAGGTCATCAATGATGCGTTTGGTATTGAAAAAGGATTGATGAACACCATTCACTCCTATACAAATGATCAGCGCATTCTGGATCAAGTTCACAAAGATTTACGCCGCGCCCGCACAGCTGGTATCAATATTATCCCCACTTCAACAGGTGCAGCTCGCGCCCTTGCCCTGGTTATTCCCGAACTCAAGGGGCGCTTCGATGGTATGTCGCTACGCGTACCGACAGTAACTGTTTCAATGGTCGACTTTGTAGCAACTCTACGCAAAGAGACTACTAAGGAAGAGGTCAATGAAGCCTTCAAACGAGCCGCCGCTGGCCCACTCAAAGGCATTCTCGAATACAGTGATGAGCCTCTTGTATCAATGGACTTTCGTGGTGATCCTCATTCTTCGATCATTGATGGCCTATTGACAATGGTCGAAGGAGGCAACCTGGTCAAAGTCTTAGCATGGTACGACAATGAGTGGGGCTACTCCTGCCGCGTTGCCGATCTTATCAATTTTGTTGCTCAAAAAGGCTGGTAATATGTTGGGACCATCCAGATGGATGGTCCCTTTTTCATGTAGGATAAAGATTATGAATAAGAAAACAATTCGCGATATTGATCTCGCGGGAAAACGCGTTTTGGTGCGCGTTGACTTTAACGTGCCACTGGATGCCCAACAACATATTACAGATGATACCCGAATTCGGGCAGCTCTTCCAACCATCCGTTACTTACTCGACCAGGGCGCCTCTGTTATTTTGATGTCGCATCTTGGCAGACCAGACGGCAAAGTTGTCGAAAAATTAAGCCTGGCTCCGGTTGCACAACACCTGAGTGAGCTTTTAGGAAGGAACGTAGGAATAGCTGAGGATTGCATTGGACCAGAGGTTGAAGCTCAAGCAAAAGCATTACAACCAGGTCAGGTGTTACTTCTTGAGAATCTGCGGTTCCATAAAGAGGAAGAGAAAAATAATCCAGATTTTGCCAGGCAACTTGCAATGCTGGGTGAAGTGTATGTTAACGACGCCTTTGGTACAGCTCACCGGGCGCATGCTTCAACAGAGGGAGTAACCCACTACTTGCCAGGGGTCGCAGGATTCCTGATGGAGAAAGAGATCAACTTCCTCGGATCAGCGCTTGAAAATCCAAGGAGGCCCTTTGTGGCGATTATCGGAGGCGCTAAAGTTTCAGATAAGATCGCCGTTTTGGAACGCCTTATCAGCATGGTTGATACATTACTGATCGGCGGAGGCATGGCAAATACTTTCCTCAAAGCAGAAGGATATGAAATTGGAGACTCTCTGTTTGAAGAAACCAAACTAGATGTGGCCAAAGATCTTATTGCGAAGGCACGACAAAAAGGATTAACATTTCTTCTTCCAAGCGATGTAGTAATAGCGGATCGTTTCACTGCTGATGCAAATTACAAGGTTGTTGCTTCAAATGAGGTTCCCCAAGGTTGGCGTATTCTTGATATAGGACCTAAGACAGTCGAAGCTTTCCAAAAAGCTCTGTCTAATGCACAGACCATCGTTTGGAACGGAACACTTGGCGTTGCAGAAATGCCCGCATTTGCAAAAGGCACAGAAGCAATAATTGAGATACTCGCCAGCCGCACCCGCTCGGGAGCTACCACAATCATTGGTGGTGGAGATTCTGCGGCGGCTGTTGATGAGGCAGGCGCTGCCGAGAAAATGACACACGTCTCAACTGGAGGAGGCGCTTCTCTAGAATTTCTCGAGGGGCGAGTACTTCCAGGTGTTGCAGCTTTACAGGATAAGTAAGCCATGACTACACACAACCGCACCGCAATTATTGCCGGTAACTGGAAGATGAACTATGGGCCTATACAGGCTTCAGAATTTACTGCTGAAATCATTCCAGATATTGGACAATTGATGCACCAGTACCGCAACATACTCACGATTCTTTGTCCGCCAGCAATTTCACTGGCAGCCGTACGGGAAGTAATGGATGCCCATCCTTTTCCTCGTCTTGAGCTAGGCGCCCAGAACATGTACTTTGAAGAGAAGGGAGCTTATACCGGCGAAATATCACCAACCATGGTACAAGAACTCTGTTCAACAGTCATCCTTGGCCATTCCGAGAGGCGCACCTACTTTGGTGAAACAGATGCACTGGTGAATAAGAAAGCCATTGCAGCTCTGGAACACAGGTTGAGACCCATAGTCTGTATAGGTGAACGCCTTGAACAGTATGAAGCAGGCGAGACTGAAGAGGTTATTCGCTTCCAAGTAAAACATAGCCTGGAAAACTTCCCATCGTATCGAGCGAAAGAGGTTGTGATTGCCTATGAGCCGATCTGGGCAATCGGCACAGGTAAGGCCGCCACAGCAGAGGGGGCTGGAAAGGTGATACATCTTATTCGACAACTGTATAGTGAGATGTATAGTGACGAAGCAGCTACTGAGTTGCGCATACTCTATGGTGGTAGTGTCACCCCCACCAATATCAGCGAATTTATGGCTCATCCGGACATCGATGGGGCCCTTGTAGGAGGGGCAAGCCTCAAACTAGATTTTGTAGAGATTGTCCGAAAGACGATAGAGACTATTCGGCAGCAGTGATGTTACAGTAAATATGTAACAAAACACATGCAGCACTTTGAATGTCATAAACCTGATTTTTAAAGTGCTGCATTTATTTGGCACAAAAGGATACAGCATGATATACAAATCTTTGGGATGGATACACGAAAATGTACCAACATCATATCTGGCTGGGAATTAAGCAAAGGTTAATAGACATTTTATATGTTACAGTTAAAATGTTACATAAATCACGTCATACATTACTTCATCCCTTTTTGCTTTTCTCCTCGGCAAACGATAGATCCTTATGGTGAACAAAATCAGTATAGCAAGAGTTCGCGACGCCCAAGTGACTTTCCTGCAATCAGAGTAAGACCTATGATATAGACTCCAACCAGAAACATTCCTAAACCGACTGGACGCGTTGGCGCGCGTCCATTTTCCAGTAACCAGAGAGTTGAGCCATACAGGTGAGATAACTATAAGTCCAAAACTCATGCTAGGTTTAATGGTAAGTGTCAGATCGTCAAGCGCAACAGTACCCAGTCTGAATAAATAAAAGAGGGTGCGACTTTCTCGTCACACCCTCTTGCTAGTGAATTGCAACTATTAATCCAGGTAGTCCTTCAATTTGCGGCTGCGGCTAGGATGGCGCAATTTGCGCAAAGCCTTGGCCTCAATTTGACGAATACGCTCGCGCGTAACATGGAATTCTTTACCAACCTCTTCCAGAGTCCGGCTGCGGCCATCATCAAGTCCGAAGCGTAACTGGAGCACTTTCCGTTCGCGCTCTGTCAAGCTTTCAAGCACATCTTCTACCTGTTCCTTCAAGAGCTGATGGCTGGCAGCATCCGCTGGAGCAAGTGCGGTATGATCTTCGATGAAGTCACCCAGGTGGCTATCTTCTTCCTCGCCAATAGGCGTCTCTAGACTGACCGGCTCCTGGCTAACCTTGATGATCTCGCGAACCTTCTCAGGGCTGATCTCCATCTGCTCTGCGATTTCCTCGGACGTGGGTTCACGACCAAGGTCTTGCAAGAGACGACGGCTAATACGAATCAGACGGTTGATCGTTTCCACCATATGCACGGGAATACGAATTGTCCGAGCCTGGTCAGCAATAGCACGCGTTATTGCCTGACGGATCCACCATGTCGCATATGTGCTGAATTTGTAGCCCTTTGTATAATCGAATTTCTCGACAGCACGAATCAAGCCGATATTTCCCTCCTGGATCAAATCCAAAAGGCTCATACCTCGACCAATATACTTCTTAGCAACGCTTACGACAAGACGCAAGTTTGCCTCAGTAAGACGGCGCTGGGCATCTTCACCATCTTCGATAATACGGTAGTCACGGCTAAGAGGTGATTTTGTCAGTTCGATTCGACCACGCTCCATTCGACGGGCAAGTCGCACCTCTTCCTCAGCAGAAAGCAGAGGAACACGTCCAATTTCGCGCAAGTACATACGTACCGGATCATCTAAACTACTCTCGAGATCAGCGACAACAATTCCAAGACCATCATGCAGGTCATCCCATTTAGTGTGGGAATTGACTTCAGCATCTATATCGTCTTCGGGTGCAGGCTCCCAACCGGCCGGCGGTCCTTTGGTTGGATCCAGAGCGTCCATTGCTTCTTCGTCCTGTAGCTTGAACAGGTCAAATGACTCAGCATCACCGTTGGGAGTTACAAAACTTCCTGCGGGAGTACTATGTGCATCACCTATAGTATCAATATCAAAAACATCGTCTTTTCCGCCCAACAGGGACTCATCGAACGATCCAACAACAAACATAGAATCGCTTAAAGGTTCCGTGTGTACATGTTCATTTTCTACTAGTTCTAATTCCAGCACTTCTTGCTCCTGATTCACCATTCTTTCATCCCCCTTCAGAAAACAGGCGTTATAAAAACGGATAAAAAACGATAAATCCTGTCTCCTGATCATACGTCATAAGGTTAAAATGATTCCAAATGCACAAAGATAGATAGATTCGAATTTGGCAGGCATCTTGCGGTACATTACCCCTGCAAATGCATCGCCGAGTCAATTGTTCGCAACTGACGGTAAATATCCATCAATTGCTGTTGGAGTTGCTGCACACTTGCACCATTTCCAACTTCTTCAGCACCTCGTACGAGATACTGTAGCTCTATATTCGATTGTATTAAACGTGCACGTTTGAGCCGAGTAGCGCATTGGACTGCATATTTTTCCAGCCCTGCACCCTCAAGGGGAGATCTCGACTCAACACTCTTCCGCGCTCTGTCTACAGACTCCAACAGAGCAGAAGGCACAAACTGCTCAAAGGATTGAAATAAGGGGGAAGCATCACGTTGATAGACTGAGTTGAATATGCGGTACAACTCTCGCGTGTCTGTCCCTGCAAAGTCGCCATCGGTAATTATACCACAAACATGCGGGAATAACTTAGGATTCTGCAAGAGTAGCCCAATTAGGTAGTCCTCCCATTTTATCCTATCTCTAATACGTTTGTCAAGCCCAAAAGTTGTACGTGAATCTTCCCTAGAACGCCCTGATCTCTCTGAATAGACAAAATTGTCCGTTGATTGCGAATGTGTTGCGGATAATGATAGGTCCGATCCGGGCTCCATTTCACTACGAAATTGACCTGTTCGATCTGAGAATGCTGCTATGATACTAGTAGATAGCTGTCCCTTCATCATCTCTTGTAAGTCATTGAGAAGAGTTTTCTCATCGACTTTAGTCATTCCTGCCAGTTTCTTAGCATATGATTCTCTTTCAACACGATCACGAATCATGCCTATTAATGGAAGTAAACGTTTTGCAGCTTCAGTTCTACCACTTGGTCCTTGTAAATCAAGATCTGAAGTTTTTGCTAAAAAGTAATAATCTAACAATGGCAATGGATGAGATACAGCATTGGCCCATTCTGCAAAATCTTGTCGTATTACTTCATCGGGATCTTTACCAAGTGGAAGTTGCATCACGTTGATATCTACATCCACGCGCTCTTCCAGCCGGATAATACCACGTGCATTATTAGGATCTTTACTTGAGCGACCTGCTGGCGTAGCAGATAATGGCACAGGTACCACAGTTTTATCAAACGCTTTTAACGCTTCTTGTATTCCATGCTCAGTCGCAGCCATTCCAGCTTCATCCGGGTCCAACGCGAGCGTGACCTGTTTTGTAAGCTTTTTAATCTGTTGAATGTGCTTTTCAGTGATAGCGCTTCCAATGCACGCTACCGTCTGTTTTGTCCCATATTGATGGGCTATGACCGCATCCACATATCCCTCAACAATAATAGCTTGTTTTGCGATTTTGATCGCATCCCTGGCCATATCCAGTGCATACAGGACGTTGTTTTTTTCAAACAACAGTGTTTGTGGTGAGTTCAAGTATTTGGGGTGATGATCGCCAAGGGCACGACCTCCAAATCCTATCACTCTGCCCCTGATATCCCGGATTGGGAAAATGATACGATCACGAAAATAGTCATAGACCCCCCCACTTTGCTCCCGGCTCACTTCATCTACACCTGCCACGGCCCCTGCCTTACTCATTTCTCGGGGACGCGCCAATCCAGCTTGATCCAATTCGTACTCTGTATAGCCTTGCCCAAGCAGGTACCTGCTCAATCCATCCCAACCTGCAGGCGCGTAGCCTAGACTGAATGACATCACCGATTCGGCAGAAATCCCGCGACTCTGTATATACGATCGCGCTTCCGCTGCGTCTTTTGCACGGAGCAACACCTGGTGGAACCACAGAGCCGCCTCTTCATTGAGCTTGCGCAACTTCTCTTTTCGAGCGTACGTTTCACGTTCCTGCTCTGGATTAGAGTTGCTGAAATCTTCAACCGCGATCCCAGCTTTCTCAGCCAGATAGTGTAAAGCATCCCGAAAGTCCAATCCCTGCTGCTTCTCGACAAAGGTGAAAACATCGCCACCTTCATTGCAACCAAAGCAACGCCAGGTTTGTGATTCAGGAAACACATAGAACGATGGAGTTCGCTCATTATGGAACGGACAAAGCCCTTGAAGAGATTTTCCCGATTTCCGAAGAGCAACAACCAGACCCACCTCTTCAACTACATCCACTTTTGCTTTTATTGCCTCTATTGGAGATGTCATGCGAATCCTCTAGCAAAATGTAGTTGTTGAAGCTAATCAGTTACACTCACACAACATATAACGAGCAATAGAGCAGAAAGTCGCACGAATTAATAGAATTATGCAAAGTTGTCGCTACAACCATTCCAAATGTACTATCAGGTTATACGAAATGTACTAAATTTGGTTATTTGAGCTTCGAAGACTTTCTGCATATATTTGAATGCGAAATATATTACGTTTCTAAAGTCCCATCTCTCACAATTTTCCCAACTTCTGACTGATCACTCAGACAAGAGTGACTTTATCCACTTTGTCCACAAGTTCTATCTACTAAGATTCTTTGATTCACAAATATATAGATATTGTCGTAGTAGTAATAGGCGTGGTGGATATGTGGATATTGCTTTCAGGCAACAGAAATCTGGCTCTTATAATCTCAAAAATGAGCCTATAGAGAAACTTTATGCCTGGTGGATAAGTTACCCACATAATCTGTTGAGATGTATAGATTGGGGACAGGTCGATGTCTGGCGTGGAGAAACTTCGGGATAGTGGGGATGAGAAAATCGAGTTTAATCCGACCCACCATAAAGGGGGATAAGTTATCCATGTAGCAGGTGCATATCCAGGTTTCCTTATCCACAAGTTATATTGATGTTCATAACTCATCCACCTCTCTTGTTGATAAGAAAAGCCTTTGCTTGTCGTCAATTGACTGAAATGCACAGCGTTTGACGATTGTATGATCGCCCCCCTTTCATGGTTGTCACACAGTAGAAAACTGGTTCAAAAAGAACGAAACGAGTAATACAGGTGAAACGAAAATGAGCGACTTTTACACAATTCGCAGTAGTTGTCCACAAAATTGGCCGATTTATCCACTTTATCTGTCTAATAATCAGCTCTTTATAGATTCCTAATATATTTTTTTCCGTCAACGAATCTACAGGTTGGGTATTCTATCTTTCTGCCCAGCAGATGAGGAGAATTTGCTTTGAGGCGGGCAATTGTGGAGAATGTTGAAAACTTATCCTCAATTTGTGTGGGAAACCGGGCATTTACACAGATCAATTTGGTCATGTGCAAATATTATCTCCAGAAATATGTTGATATGTTGAAAACTTATCCTCATTTTCTGTGGAAAAATGACTGAATTGACATTTTATTTGAACTTTGTGGAGAACTTATCCCCATACAATGTGAATAACTTGAATATTTACAAAAGATAATCACTTTTCACAAACTTATCCACAATTAATGTGGATAAGTTTGTGAAAAAATGTGCAGAAATGAGGAAACCGATTAAAGAGTCAACACTTGATTCTCGTTTTTGATATGGAGATATGCTAAACGGTTGTAGACTCGAAGGAGTTCACCAGTGCTTGTAGCAGATGCAGCGAAACATCTGGTGGTATGAGGGAAATCTCCGTCGAACGCGCTGCCGAACATGCCCAGCATACCTTCATGGAGGTGCTGTTGAAAAGGTGCTAGCAGGTCAAGCCCTATCTGCCAGACTCGTTCACGATGAGAAACGTGATCCCCGGAGTTCTTTGTTGGATGAGCAGAGCTCTCGACGCAAAGCAATGCATCAACATATGGCCCTAGTAACCAGGGCCAGACACAGCCCTGGTGTATTGCGCCTTGTCGTGACTCAAAATTAGCTTCAAGCCGACCATGATAGGCGGCATCTTTTGGAGCCAGTGTTCGTAATCCGAAAGGCGTTACAAGTTGGCTTGTAATGAGATCCAGCACACTTCTTCTATGATGTTGATCAAGTACTGGAAAGCGCAGAGAAAATGCCAGCAGTTGATTTGGACGCAGACTTATATCATCTCCGTCGGGTCCATCTACGACGTCGTAGAGATAGTTCCCATCAGCGTACCAAAAACGTCCGTTGAAATTTTTCTTACACAATATACTTTGTTCTTGATAGCATGTAGTCTTGTGGCGGATACTACCTTTTTGATACAACAGTTGAGACCACTCATGCATTAAGCACAGGGCATGATACCACAAGGCATTTACTTCAACTGGTTTTCCGTATCGAGGTGTAACAGGCGTTTCGTGTACAAGAGCATCCATCCAGGTAAGTGGTGTGCCTTGATGCCGCGCTTCGAGCAATCCATCTTGTGCATTGGCATGTATATCATGATACGTGCCCTGCATATACCAGGAGATGACTTCGACAAGCTGCTGGTAGACATCAGCAAGTAGTTCCGTGTCGCCAGTAGTTTGAATATAGTGGTCAAGCGCGTAAAAATACCAGAGACTGGTATCTATATTCTGATAGTCATCGTCCTTGAGAGGAGAAGCAAGTGTTGGTAATCGATTCGGCAGTAATCCTTGTTTAAAGTAACGAGCAAGATAATGAAGTATGTGTCGGGCTTCAGAATGCTGTCCGGTAGCCAAAGCCAGGCCCGGTAGAGCAATCAGCATCTCACGAGTATTATCTTGCATATTGTAATAGCCAGGTATAAGGACGGGAACCATTTCAGTGTTGTTAAAAAAGAGAGATGGGAACTGATTTTCTGTAGGATCGCAATTGGATAATGCGCGTTTCGCAAAGAAGCGATGTGCATCTTGCAAGAGACATTGATTGAACTCCTCATCTGTATCAGATGGGTGCAATTTATCAAAGATAGGTAATATAGGAAGAGAATGTATTGTTTTTGCGGTTGCGCCAGAGTAGTGTTGGGTTTGCTTATGCATAAGCTGGTCTTCAACGGCACTCTTATAGGAAAGCTCGAACTGGTCAGAATCGAATGTTTGAGAGGATAGCTCCTCAGTTGTGACCATGATAGTTACTGTAGAATCTTTACCCGGCCATAATTTTGTGCGAAACACGCCTGGAAGATAAAGATCGTCAATGGCAGCTAAACCTGCCTTTCTATCCAAACGACGTAACAAATTCCAGTACCAAACGCCGGTAGGGAGGAAATTAGTCTCACTCCCTGAATTACCTACCGCGAAAATATGATAGGGATGGGCTTCCTCATTAGCTCGAATTGTACAGCCTGCAATCTCTTCGTATGTATTGCTGTTTTTCTGTTTCTCCACTTCAGTAGAAAAATCATCGGCCTGGTGCGTTTGCACCCGGAAATGCCATTCATTATTACCGTATTGAGGTTCGTTATAAGGACGATAAGCAGCAAAGGGTAATATCGTAAGGGTGAGAGCTCGTTGATCTTCGTCAGTATGCTCTTGACGTACTCGTCCATTATGTACTCGCGCATTTCTGCCTGAACTGCTCGAAAAGACATTTTTATGCATAAATCCATCAGGATTTTGTGGACGAGTGACACGATATTGAATGTAGGTTGTATTACGTTCCACAGGCATCCAGATGCGTTTTTCGAGTAATAGGCCATCAAATCCACCGATCCGATAGGTGAAATGAGGAAAACCTTCTTCAAGCCAAAAATTTTCGAGGTGAACGAAACCAGCAGGATTCATAGTTCCATCGCGGTATTCGTTGGTGCCTAAATAATAGGTGCGTTCATCAAATTGAATTTCTTCATCAATTTTAGCCAGCAAAAGCCGTGGAGATACTTCATCGCTTAATGAAGCCACCAGCAAACCTTGTTGCATACGAGTCAATGTCCCTGCAACAGTCCCAGATGCATAGCCACCGAGTCCATTTGTTATAAGCCATTCTCGTGAAATGGTCTCATGTATGTCACAGCAAATACTGCGATCAAATGTGATGGGCATCCATTCCTCTCAATCGTTATTAATATGCTGATCTGTCTTGATTGGCACGAGCAGAAGTTAATCAGGAACTCGTAATTTCAATGGGTTCAAAAACTGTGTTATATTTCACCTTACCCCATCTTTAGTGTATCATACTCGCTCATGAACGGGACACATTTCTTTTCGGATTCTTCCACCATTTCCTTCCAATATCAAAAAATTGTGATATTATACTGTCTATTTTTATGGACATTGTGATACACTGCTTGCCAGTAACGTAGTTACAAACAGGTACAACAATGGGTAAGTGCTCTGAGGCCTGGATTCGCGAATATATTACAGGCTTTGTGTGTACCTGTGTAATGAAGGCATTACACGGCAAGTCTTTTCTGTAAAGTAGACGTTTGAACTTAGAGGAGGTTTCTTTTGGAAGTTTATTCTCATCCAAAAAGAAGCAAAAGTGTTTCTAAGGGTATGCTGTGTGTGGGAGTATTGATTGTGCTTGTTATGCTACTTTCGGCATGTGGCAGTAATTCTAGCACGAGCAGTGGTAACGGCAGCTGTTCTACCCCAAGCCCTGCAGCGTCGACGGTCGCAGCTCCGAATGATCTGATTACTCCAGGGACATTGACAGTTGGCAGCGATACAACATATCCACCACAGGAGTATATCGATACAGCAACCAATCAAGCGACCGGTTTTGATGTCGATTTGATCACAGCTATTGGGAAACAAATGGGGTTGCAGACGAAAGTTGTAACAACGAGCTTTGATACAATCATCAACAGCTTGGTTGCAAAGCGCTTTGATGTCGTCATCTCCGCAGTAAGTATTACTCCAGATCGACAGAAAAAAGTTGATTTCGTGCCGTACTTCAATGCAGGTGAGTCACTATTGGTAAAGGTTGGTAATCCTCAGAATATTAAAAGTACAGCAGACTTGTGCGGGCAGGACGTTGGAGTGCAAAATGGAACCATAGAGCAGACCGATTTGAATACAGCTAATGATGCATGTAAAAAGGCCGGTAAACCTGCCATCAACATTACTGCTCTCACGAACCAGACCGATGTCATCCAGTTGCTGGCATCTGGCCGTGTTGTTGCAACGTACCAGGATTCACCCGTTACCGATTACTACAACAAACTGCATCCTGGTCAATTCACTGTTGGAGGCTCTGTAGTCAATGCGGGTCTGGAAGGTATTGTTGTACGTAAAGGGGATACCTCGATGTTCAATGCCGTCCAATCAGCTCTCAATCAATTGAAAGCAAATGGGACTTATAAATCTCTGATTGATAAGTGGGGATTAACCAACGAAGCAATCTCCTAGATTGATCGTCTTACCTTTCTAATTTAGAAAGGTAGAAGCGGATTTTGTAGGGGCTAAGAGCAAGATGATCGATCAGCTTTATGGTCGATGCATCGAACTACCATGCCCCTACAGGATTATTACAAGGAGCTTCCGGGTGATAAACTGGGAAATCGTTAGACAATTTCTCTTTTCAGGGCTATTTATCAAAGCTGCATGGACGACACTCTGGATTGCAGTTATCTCTCAAACCTGTGGGGTCATTATTGGTCTGTTTCTCGCCCTCATGCGTATGTCACGCTCTCGCTGGCTCTCGCTGCCAGCCCGCTTCTATATCTGGATTTTTAGGGGTAGTCCACTTCTGGTGCAACTCCTTTTACTCTATTTTGGTCTTCCTGAAATCTTTCCCGCTCTCGTTCCTTATATAACAGTATACACAGCCGCATTGATTGCCTTCTCTCTTAATGAAGGAGCATATATGGCAGAGATTATTCGTGCAGGCATTACATCAGTCGATCCTGGGCAGATGGAAGCGGCAAAATCTTTAGGAATGCGTTATGCTCTTGCCATGCGTCGCATTATATTGCCCCAAGCTGCAAGGGTGATTGTGCCGCCATTGGGCAATGAGTTCAATAATATGCTCAAGACAACTTCTCTGGCATACGCAATCGGTCTGGCTGAACTTACATACACTGCCCAGGTCTATGGGGCACAGACTTTCAGCTATTTTGAATTACTTATTGTTGCGACATTCTATTATCTTATTCTTACTACTCTATGGGGTTATGTACAGAGCTATATAGAGAGACGTATGGATCCGAATCGTTTGACAACCACCGAGCTAAAAGCACAAAAAGGTTGGACTCAACGTATGATGGGATTTGGTGGAGGCCGTGAAGGTGGTACATTGGTGAGCGGGCGCTAAGGAGAATAAACTTGGAGAAGCGACAGACAAATGGAGTCGAAATGGTGAGAGCCGAGAAGATTGTCAAACGCTTTGGCAGTTTAACGGTTCTTGATGGCATTGACCTGACTGTGAATCGTGGGCAGGTTGTGGTGATTATTGGGCCGAGTGGTTCTGGTAAAACCACATTGCTGCGTTGCATTAATCATCTGGAGAAGATCGATAGCGGCCGTATATATATAGAAGGCGAAATGATTGGTTATCGAGAAGTGAACGGGCGGTTAGTAGAAGACCGGGAAGCCACTATTGCCCGCATTCGCTCCCAGATCGGTTTTGTATTTCAACGCTTCAACCTCTTTCCGCATATGACTGCGCTAGAGAATATTATCGAAGCGCCCATACATGTGCTTCATCAACCTAAAGCTGAGGTGAAGGAAAGGGCGATGGCTTTGCTTCAAAAAGTGGGTTTGGAAGATAGAGCCGATGCCTATCCTCATAAGCTCTCCGGTGGCCAGCAACAGCGTGTGGCAATCGCACGAGCGCTGGCTATGAATCCCAAACTCATGCTTTTCGACGAAGCCACCTCAGCGCTTGACCCTGAGCTGGTTGGAGAAGTTCTCAAAGTAATGGACCAGCTTGCGAGAGAGGGCATGACCATGGTTGTAGTCACGCATGAAATGGGTTTTGCTCGTGAAGTGGCAGACGCAGTAATCTTCATGGATAAGTCCGTCATTGTTGAGGAAGGACCACCAGAACAAATTTTTGATCATCCTCAACATGAAAGAACACGTGAGTTCCTGGGGATGATTCTTTAGAATGAAAGCTTACAGTTCTGCCTGGCTGGTTGTATGATAAGTTGTTTTTACTGTTGATGGGATTGCGCAGAGCCGTTGTTGCAACGTGAAATTTGGGTTTGAATCAAGCAAGCTCAGGAAAGCACGTACAAGTAATGGATCAAAACTTGTCCCGGAGTCTGATAAAAGGCGCTCTCGTGCGGCCTCATTAGAGAGGGCAGCTTTATAAGGGCGCTGCGAAGTCAAAACGTCATAGACATCAGCTATTGTCAAAATGCGGGCACTCAAAGGAATCTCTTCCCCTCTCAGTCCAGAAGGGTAACCACTTCCATCCCACGCTTCATGGTGATAGAGCACGGTCTCAACATAAAAAGGATGTACATCGCAACCGATGAGAATGCGCGCTCCGATCAGAGGGTGGCGTTCCATCGTCTTACGCTCTTCTTGTGAAAGTGTATCCGCTTTCAGGAGGATATCATTCGCGATCCATGTTTTCCCTAGATCATGCACTAAAGCTGCCAACGCTAGGTCGCGTGCATCACGCCTGCTCCATCCTACATAACGGGCCAGGCGTTGGGCATAGGTTGCAACCCGGCGTGAATGATTGTAAGTGACGATGTCTCGTTCCTGAATACTTTTTGCAAAAGAAAGAAGTACATGTTTATTTTCACGTTCTCGGTCGAAACGAGCCTGCTTGCTCAGAAGGCTCTGGTCCTTGCGCACGTATAGATTTGTTATAATGTCATTATCATTCATGAGCAATATCTGCGCCTTTGCATCTTTTTAAGAAGAGTTATATATTTGACTCTATAGACATACATGCATAAATGTATTTACTACTGCGTTTAGCAAAATTCATTTGGATAGAATAGTTGCTCGTCTCTTTTGAGTCAAATGGTTAGGACTTCTGGCTAGAAGCCCCGACAAACGAAGCGTTGCGGCATGGAGAGTTTAAGATTTGGCACCTGGCTACTTCGAACTCATGGATTTTTTCTAAGCTCTACATATTAGAGCACTTTCTTTTCCTATGAGTTCCTTTATTGGGTTGAACTACTACTTTTGTACCACAAATTTGTGCACGAAAAGTTAAGCGTCTCCCTGACAGAATATTCCCCCAATAGTCCCTCTTTCTATGTTGCAAGTTTTTAATCTTCGCTGTTTATGATAGACTCGTCATATGTGACTTTAGAATTATGTGAGAAGATGCAAGAAACGTTTCATGAGGGTAACCTTCGCTTCTTCAATCATGGTTACCTCTATGTTCCTAATAGAACAATGGTGTAGACGATATGGAGAACAATCCAGAGCTTGAACAGACGGATAACGAACTAGAAGAACAGAAATTGGCAGATGGCGTTCTAACCCTGGTATTAACCGCAGACAATCACCTTGGATATACTACGCCTGGCCAACCTCCACGTAAGCGCGAACTTCGAAAGCAACAATTGCGCCATGCGTTTCAGCAGGCAACAGATTTTGCCATTGGACAGGGGGTTGATCTTTTCGTTCAAGCTGGCGATCTTTTTGATACCATCAATCCAGATGAACAAGATCGCAGCTTTGTCGCTGAGCGGCTTGCCCAACTGCGCCACGCAGGTATTAAGACATTCGCTGTTGGCGGAATTCATGATACATCGAATGAAGCCTCTTCCGCATTGGAGGGAGCAAAAATTGATTATAGTTCCTCTACTTCCTCGCCTCAGCTCAGTTATGCACGCCTGGGAGCAATGCACTATTTCTCACGACCTTTTGAAGGAGCAAAGGCTACGAATCTCGTTCAAGCACAGGATAACAGGCAACTCGAACCAGTCGTATTTGATGTACGCGGTATACAGGTTGGTATATGTGGTGTAAGCGTAGCGATTGGACAAGAGGGAGACCCTTTGGAATACCTACGCAAACCCGATGCGTTAGACGATGTGGCAATTGCTTTGCTCATATTGCATGCTTCAATAGAAGGCTTTACGACCGGGTCATCTTCCAGTGATATACGTGGTCAAGTGAATCGAGCCACTATCGCTAATCAATCGATTTTCCGCTATATTCTGGCAGGCTATCACCATGCATATCGGCATGTTTCGATTGGCCAGAGCGATCTTATTATTGCAGGCGCTACACAACATATCAACTTCGATGAACCCGACGATGAACCCGGTTTTGTCTTTTTAGGTCTTGCTACTGATGGTGTTCGTTGGTGCGAGCATATTCCAGTGGAATCCCTCCAATTACGGCGTTTAGTTATACCTGCTAAGGAATTGATGCAGAACCATACACATGACGAACAGGATGATGAAACAGATATAACTGAAAATATATTTCAGCGCTTGCGTCCCCTTTGCAGCGAAGACGCTATGGTACAGCTTCTCCTTGAGGGAGAATTAACGCGCGAGGACTATCACAAATTGGATCTCAACCAGATTCGGCACTATGGCGAAGAACATTGTTTTGCGCTGTCTGTCGATGATAGTGCCCTTTCATTCCTCTCTGAACATGAAATCACCTCCTCTGCTGATGGACATACACATGCGATGCGGAGAGAAGAGCGTTTTTCTCCTCGAGAAGAACTCATAGCCATGGCTGACCAGTGGATCGCTGCTGCCCCTGACGAAGATGAAAGAAAAGCCTTGCTGGCTACTAAAGAAGAACTAGTAATTGCCCTGAGACATATGTAGGTTGAACATTTCGTATCGACTAAATCTACCATCGGAGTAAAAATATATGATAATTCTTAAACATTTGACGGTCGAACGTTTTAGACTCTTGCGAGAGATTGACCTGCACTTTCCACAAAGAGGCAGTATTCTGATTCAAGGGCCAAACGAAGCTGGCAAGTCAACCTTGTTTGAAAGTATTTACTTTGCTCTTTATGGTGAATCGCTCTCTTCCAAACGAAAAAGCAGCGCTCAGGACGAACAAAAACACTTTGACGATCTAATTCTTTATGGCGAAAACCTGGCACAAGTTACTTTAAGTCTTACGATTGGCCCTACTGAGCTTATAATCAAGCGGAGCATTCATCGCGGGAAGGGACAGGAAGTTTCATTGAAGGTGCTCAGACTTGGCGTACCTGAGGAACATATCTCCGCATTGAATGCCGCCAATGCACGCATTATCAGCGAAATAGGTCATTTAGATGGAACCACCCTTCGCAACTCCTGCTTGATTGAGCAGAAAGCTTTGAATCGACTAGAGCAACTCAGCGGTAGTGAACGTGAAACCACTTTGCATACTTTGCTTGGGCTGGAGAAACTCACTCGCCTGGCTGAACAATTCAAAGTGACCGATAATGATGAGCATCTACTGATAGAAGCTCGAGAACTCCTTGACCTTGCCGAGATACAGAGCCGCATTCCTGAATTAAGTCTTCAGTTAAGTCAACTCGAGGCAGCACTTGATGCAGTCGCTGTTCGTGAAAGTCTGTTAGAAGTGGGGAGGCAGGAAGCTGACATAGAGGAACAGCAAAAAGCGCTAGAACAGATGCGGATCAAACGTGAAGCAATTAAGACCCAACAAAACCGCATAAAGCAACTGCGAAAAGCGCAAAACATCCTGGGAGAAATTATTGCTGCTTACGAAACGATCGCCCAGGCACAGCGTGAGCTACCACAGCTTGAGCGCCAGCTCAATGATATCGAACGGCGTGAAGCTGACGAGTTACCTGCTCTCGAGCAGCGTGTTCAGGTTCTATCGGATCTCACCCGATCTTTTGGCACGCTAGAACGCATGGCAGCAGACTTACTCGAGGCGGTCAATACTATCAAAAGCTTGGAACAAGAGCTGAAAGAAGATGAGAAGATTCAGGCTGAGTTAAATGAAATTGATAAACAGATAATACAGATACGCTTACTGATTGATAAGGTTCAACAATCTGAACAGGAATTGGAAGCACAACTTCGTACGGCACGACCCCAATTGGAAGCTCGTATGCAGCGATTGCAGACTTTATCTGATCGTTTTACGGCTCTTGAAGAAGTTGAGAAAACACACACGAAGAGATTAGAAGATCGCGCCCCGGCCAGTGAGAGTAGCTCTGAACTGGCAAAAATACAGGTAGATTTGCAGCAGGCTGAGGAGAAGCTTTCCCTCGTGAAGAGTGAAGCAAAACAAGCACAAGAGCATACCGATGTGATTGAGAGACGTTGGCGGCAATCAAATATACGTTTGCAGCTCGAAGAATGGCTGCGTGTAATGGTGAAGACCGGGGACGTGGCTAAGGCCGAACAAAATGTTAAGAACGCCCATGCTCAGCAGGAGCAGTTGACGCTTACGGTCCTGTCACTACGTCGAACAGCAACGATGCAAATTGGAATCTTTATAGCATGTGTTGTTTTGTTCATTTTGAGTGGCATAGGTGCGATTATTCAGGCTACCCATCATTCATTTTTTGCTGCTGTGATAGCTATAGTAGCTCTTCTACTGTTAATAGGAGCCGGGCTAAGTATCAGGAATTACAGGAAAACCCTGGAGAAAGAGCGGTATGCAGATCAGCAAATGCAAGAAGCTATTAGCCATGTAGGTATGATGGTTGCTGCACGCCAAACCGCTATGCGTGTGGCAGGGGGTCCTGAGGTGCTCAGTAAGATTGAGCAAGAGATTCGCTCTCTTGGCGGCACTGTCCCACGTACTCCTCAAGAGGCGATGAATGCACTGAAGCAGATGCCCGAAGTGAAAGATAGTTTAGCGGATTTACAGAAGCAATTGACGGAAAGCCGCAAACAATCTCTTTCAGTTCAAAGTCAGGTTGATGCTGCATCGGAAATTGTTGATGAACTACGTAAAAAACAATCACATATGCATGAAGAGCGCCATTCCAAAGAGTGGGACAACATTGACGAAAGAATCCGCGAGGATGAAGAAACAATCGCTCGCATACACAGTGAGATAACTACCGCCGCCGGTGAAGAAGGTTTATCAATTAACCCAATCCCCGCGCTTGAAGCAGAAAATAGCTCGTCAGCGTCGGAACCGAAAATCCATTACGACGCACAACTTCGTCACGAAGTCGAAGCAGCAATCAAAGCAACGCGGCTCGAAATTGCGAATATAGATAGTCAAAAGGATAAATTGCCCGAACTTGGACTAGAGCGTAAAGGCTACCAGACATCGCTTGAGGAGCTTCTTGCTCGTAAACTTGTTTTGGTAAAGCAATATGAGACATTACAAGCAAATGATCCGTCGCAACGCATCGAACGAGCCAGGGAACAACAGAGTGCCTTTCGTGATGCTTTGCGGACATTACAGGATTCTCTACGCCAGCGCGTCCAGACTTTGGGATTAGCCTTCGGGCAGACAACAATCAGTACTGCCGAAACTGCTGCTCGCAAGCAGCTTGAGTCCTTGCATCTTTCTTTGGCACGCAAACTTGAGATTCGGGATCGTCATATGCAGCAGACTACCATGCTTAAAGACAGCCAGGAATCGCTTTCAGAATATTATCGCCAGCTTGCGAAGTACAGTGGTGCGCTTGGAAGCTGGATCATACCACCCAATCCTTTTGCCGAGACACTCCAAAACTTGCATGCTCGCTGCGAACAGGAAATTCATGAGGCCAATGAAGCCGGGTTGTTGCAAGAGTTGGGAGATCTGAAAAAGCAGGAAGGCGCTTCTCGGAAGAAAATTGAACTCTGCCGGTTTGAAATTGGACGGTCACAGGAACACATTGCGCAGACGCTTGTGCACCGTAGTAGGCCACCTGCCAAAGCGTATACGCTTACCGATATCTCGACTGTCTGGCCACTTCTCAATGAGTATGTACCGGAGGATCGTGCACGACTAGAAGAACAAGTTACCGCGCTTGAGGAAGAAATACACGAATTTGAAGTCAAAGAAATGGAAGCAAGCATGCGGTTAAAGACAGGTAGTGAGAAAATTGACCTTGAACAAGCGCATCTACGCATGGAGCAGCAAGAACGCAATTATCAGACCAAAAAACATGGAGGGTTATTGATTGATGCCACAGTAAAGCAACTCATGCTCAAGATGACTCCACGTATAGAGTATTACATGCAACAACTATTGCCTGTGTTGACCCGTGGCCGTTATCATGATGTAACACTCACCACAGAGCCTGAGGAAGATGTTGCTAGTGGAGGGGCTTTCCAACTGAATGTTTGGGAACAGGCTGCGGCAGAATATATACCCCAATTAGCCCTTTCGGGAGGAACTGCCGATCAAATATCCCTTACATTGAGGTTGGCTTTCGCTATTGCCGCACTTCCTCGCGAATTGAACGCAGCACCCGGTTTCATTCTGCTGGATGAGCCATTAAGCCTGGCCAGTCATGATCGAATGCAGGCGCTGGTCGATCTGATCACGAGCCACCTGATCTCGGATCACTTTGAACAAGCTTTCTTTATCTCACATAATAGCGCTCTTGATGCGACTATGTTTACCCATCATTTCTACATTGACGATGGCCGCGTGGTGGAATCGAATCTACCTGTTGAAACCACCATTCAAGAGCAGTCTGAGCTTTCAAAACAAACACAAGCCAGCACAAATGGGCATAACAAAAATGAGAGTGTGGTAGAAGTCGCGTAAAGTGATCCCTGGAGCCTATCTTTATTTGATTGGCTTGGTGTCACTAACGTAGCCAGCCACATGCGCACCTTCGCTGCCCATCCCATCCTGGCGCTTCGCCTCTTCCTTCTCTCTCTGCAGAGAATCAAATAGCCCTGAACCCGCACTCGTGAGCACTCCACCTTCAGGGTGAGGCCATGTCCATGCATACCAGACAATGAACAACGTACAAGCAATTTCTATAATGCTAAAAAAGAGATAATAGCCTGTTGGTGACGATCCAAAAAACAGTGTTGAGAATTGAACGGCAGTCATAATTGTACCTGCAATGATATTTGCCCAGCGATTTGTTCTATACTTCAATACCAGGGACAGGGGAATCATAGCAATTGGAATCT
>Ga0187766_10000397_pt1 | contig 24079 bp, 18 predicted proteins | sample 0216_QUI02_MP05__4_FD_132971 | JGI IMG/M metagenome (GOLD analysis project Ga0187766, IMG submission 132971) | Tropical peat soil microbial communities from peatlands in Department of Meta, Colombia - 0216_QUI02_MP05_20_MG | ecosystem: Environmental > Terrestrial > Soil > Wetlands > Peat ... | reverse complement strand
GAACAGGTCGAGGTTCTCGTCCACCGAGCGCCCGCGCCACGGGCTCTCGCGGCCCGGCTCGGTGAGCGTGCCGCGGTGCTCGCGGATCTGGTCCGCGCTCAGATCGTCCACGTACGCTCGGCCGGCGCGAACGAGCTGGACCGCCCAGTCGTAGAGCCGGCCGAAGTAGTCGCTCGCGTAGTGGAGGTGCTCGCCCCAGTCGAAGCCGAGCCAGCGGACGTCGCGGGTGATCGCGTCCACGTACTCCTGGCTCTCCTTCGTGGGATTGGTGTCGTCGAAGCGCAGGTGGCAGCGCCCCTCCAGCTCCGCGGCCAGGCCGAAGTCGAGGCAGATGGCCTTGGCGTGGCCGATGTGGAGGTACCCGTTGGGCTCCGGCGGGAAGCGCGTGACGATCGGCGGCGCGAAGCGGCCCGTCCGGAAGTCCTCGAGCGCGGCGTCCCGGACGAAGTTCGAAGGCTTGGCGGCCTCGGTCATGGCCCCGATCGTAACATCGTGGCGCCGGTCCCGCTCACCCGTCCCGGGGCGGTGGCCGGGTCGGCGCGCGGGCCCGACCGTATGGATCTGGCCCCCCGGTCTCGGATTGATACAATGGAACGCGTATGTCCGAGTCGGTCCGCGTTCGCTTTCCTCCGAGCCCCACGGGGCACCTCCACGTGGGGGGCGCCCGCACCGCGCTCTTCAACTGGCTCTTCGCGCGCCACCACGGGGGCGTCTACGTCCTGCGGATCGAGGACACCGACCGCTCGCGCTCGACCGAGGAGTACACCGAGTCGCTGATCGAGGCGCTGCGCTGGCTCGGGCTCGGGTGGGACGAGGGGCCGCCGACGCCCGGCTACCGCCAGACGGAGCGCCTCGACATCTATCGTGCGCACGCCGAGCGACTGCTCGCGGAGGGCAAGGCGTATCGTTGCCGCTGCACTCCCGAGACGCTCGAGGCCCTGCGCCGCGCCGCCGAGGCGCGCAAGGAGACGTTCCGCTACCCGGGCACCTGCCGCGATGCGAACGTGCCGGCCTCCGAGCCCCACGCTTTGCGCCTGAGGATCCCGCAGGACGGCGAGACCGTGGTCGACGACGTGATCCGGGGGCGCGTCGTGTTCAGCCACGCCGAGCTCGACGACTGGATCCTCGTGCGCACCGACGGGACGCCGACCTACAACTTCTGCGTGGTGGTCGACGACGTGACGATGAAGATCAGCCACGTCATCCGGGGCAACGACCATCTCTCGAACACGCCGAAGCAGGTGCTCTGCTACCAGGCTCTCGGCTATCCGCTGCCGGTCTTCGCCCACATTCCGATGATCCTGGCCGCCGACAAGACCCGCCTCTCCAAGCGACACGGGGCGACGTCGGTCCTCGCGTTCCGCGACATGGGCATCCTGCCGGAGGCGATGCTGAACTACCTGGCCCGCCTGGGCTGGTCGCACGGCGATCAAGAGATCTTCTCTCGCGAGGACCTGATCCGTCACTTCGACCTGGCCCACGTGGGGGCGGCGGACGCGGTCTTCGACCTCGAGAAGTTCAAGTGGGTCAACCACCAGTGGATCAAGGCCCTGCCGGCCGAGCGGCTGGCCCGCGAGCTCGTGCCGTTCCTCCAGCGCGCCGGTCTCCCCGCGCCCCGCGACCTCGCCTGGCTCGGCCGGGTCGTGGAGACGCTCCGGGAGCGCGCGCGCACGCTGGTCGAGATGGCCGAGCAGTCCGCGTTCTACCTGCGCGCGCCCGCCGCCTACGAGCCGCAGGCCACCGCGAAGTTCTGGAAGGAGCACGCGGCCGAGCGCTACGCGCTCCTGATCAAGCGGCTCGAGGCCCAGGCCGCGATGGACCCGCAGGCCCTGGAGGAGCTCTACCGCTTCCTGGCCGCCGACCAGGGGCTCAAGCTGGTGGACCTGGCGCAGCTCACGCGCATCGCGCTGACCGGCAAGACCGCGAGCCCGCCGATCTTCGAGGTCGTGAGCATCCTCGGCAAGGGCGAGACGCTCGCCCGGCTCAAGACGGCGGCGGCCGCGGTGGCGGCGACCCGATGAGGCGGATGCTGCTCGCCCGTCACGGGCAATCGGTCTCGAACGCGGTACGGCGGTTCCAGGGCGCCCAGGACGTGGCGCTCTCGCCGCTCGGCGTGCGCCAGGCCGTGGCCCTCCGCCGCGCGCTGAGCCGCCGGTCGATCGCCCACGTCTACGCGAGCCCGCTCGAGCGCGCCCGGCGCACCGCCGAGATCGCGGCCGAAGGGCTCGGGCGGCCGCTGACGGTCCTGGACGACCTGCGGGAGCTCTCGCTCGGCGAGTGGGAGGGCTTCACGGTCGACGAGATCAGCGCGCGGCCGGGCGATCTCTACGCCCGGTGGGTGCGCGACCCGGTGGCCTGCCAGCCTCCCGGCGGCGAGCCGCTGCCCGAGGTGCAGGCGCGCGTGCTGCGCGCGGTGGCCGGGATCGCCGCTGCGCACCCCAACGGCGACGACGTGCTGGTGGTCTCGCACGGCGGCGTGATCAGCGCGCTGCTCGCCCACTGGCTCGGCCTGCCGCTCTCCTCGATCTGGCGCCTGGCCGTCGCCAACTGCTCGCTCTCCGAGGTCGCGCCACCGCGGGTCGTGTCGGTGAACGAGACCGGCCATCTCCGCGACATCGATGGGGGCGACGTCGACGTGTCGGCCACCGAGCCGATCCAGCCCTGAGATGACGCTGCTCGCCCTCTTCGGCGGCCTCGCCCTGCTGCTCTACGGCATGCAGCTGATCGGCGAGGGCCTGCAGCGCGCGGCCGGGAGCCGCCTCCGCCACCTGCTCACGGCCATGACCCGTACGCGGGTGGCCGCGGTGGGAACGGGCGCCCTGGTGACCGCGATCATCCAGTCCTCGTCGGCCACCACGCTCATGCTGATCGGCTTCGTCTCGGCCGGGCTCATGACCTTCCCCCAGTCGCTCGGTGTGATCCTGGGGGCCGACATCGGGACCACGTTCACGGTGCAGCTGCTCGCCTTCCACGTCCAGGAGCTCTCGCTGCTCTTCGTGGGCCTGGGCTTCGCGATGGCCTTCTTCGGCCGCCGCGGCCTGGTGAAGAGCCTCGGGCAGGCGGTGCTCGGCTTCGGCTTCATCTTCCTGGGCATGAAGGTCATGAACGACGGCCTCGCCCCGCTCGCCGGCAACGACCTGACCCGTCAGGTGCTGCTGGCGCTCGCCGGCAACCCCTTCCTCGGGCTCCTGGTCGGCGCGGTCCTGAGCGCGTCCATGGGCTCCTCGGCGGCCACCATCGGGCTCACGCTGTCCCTCGGCCAGCAGGGGCTGCTCCCGCTCGCCGCCGCGATCCCGCTGGTGCTCGGCGCCAACGTCGGGACCTGCGCCACCGCGCTGGCCGCGAGCCTGCGCTCCTCCTCCGACGCGCGCCGGGTCGCGGTGGCCCACATCGCGTTCAAGCTGGGGGGCGTCACGCTGGCCCTGCCCTTCATCGCCCCGCTCACGAGCCTCGTCGCCCACACCGCCGTCGACCCGGCCCGGCAGATCGCCAACAGCCACACCCTCTTCAACGTGGCGATCAGCGCCCTCTTCCTGCCCTTCGCCCCCTGGGCGGCCCGGGTCATCAGCGCGCTGGTGCCGGAGGAGGAGCGGGGCGACAATCCCTACCGCACCCGCTACCTGGACGATCGCTACCTGGACCAACCCGCGCTGGCCATCGGCCAGGCGACCCGCGAGGCGCTGCGCATGGGCGACGTGGCGCAGGGGATGCTGCGCGACGCGATGGTGGTGCTGCGGACCGACAACCAGGAGCTGCTGGAGGACGTGGAGCGGCGCGATGACCAGCTCGACTATCTCGAGCGCGAGATCAAGCTCTTCATGGCGCGCCTCGGGCGCGAGGCCATGAGCCCGGACATCGCCCAGAAGGAGATCGCGCTGATCTCCTTCATCGGCAACCTCGAGAACATCGGCGACATCATCGACAAGAACATCATGGAGCTGGCGCGCAAGAAGCTCTACCAGGCCCGCCGTTTCTCGGAGACCGGCGAGGCCGAGCTGATCGAGTTCCACAGCCTGGTCTCCAAGAACCTGGAGCGGGCGATCGCGGGCTTCGCGGCCAACGACCGGAGCCTCGCCCAGGAGGTGCTGGACCAGCGCCCGGTGGTCCGGCAGCGGGAGCGCGAGCTGCGCGACTCGCACCTGGCCCGGCTACGCCGGGGGCTCGCCGAGTCGCTCGAGACCTCGGAGATCCACCTGGACGTTCTCACCAACCTCAAGCGCATCTCGTCGCACATCACCGCGCTCGTCTACCCGATCCTCGAAGAAGAAGCCTGAGCGCGTCCCCGTGCCTCCGCGGCTCCGTGTCCTGCTGATCGCCTCCGAGGTGGCGCCCTTCGCCAAGACCGGCGGACTGGCCGACGTGGCGGGCGCCTTGCCCCGCGCGCTGCTCGGCCTGGGGCACGACGTGCGCATCCTGCTCCCGAAGTACCGCGGCGCGGAGGCCCACGCGGGCGAGACGCGCCTCGTGGTCCCGAACATCCGGGTGCCGCTCGGAGACCGCTCCGCCGAGGGCGCGCTGCTCGAGGGCCGGGCGCCGTCGGGCGTGCCGGTCTACTTGCTCGAGCACGAGCACTACTACAACCGGGACAGCCTCTACGGCACCGCGGCCGGCGACTACTGGGACAACTGCGAGCGCTTCGTGTTCTTCTGCCGGGCCGCGCTCGAAGGTCTCATCCGGCTCGACGGCGCCCGCCCTGGCACGCGCTGGCAGCCGCAGGTCATCCACGCCAACGACTGGCAGACCGGGCTCGTGCCGGTGTACCTGCACACGCTCTACCGGGATCACCCGCTGCTCGGCGGCCTCGCCACCCTGTTCACGATCCACAACCTGGCCTACCAGGGCGTGTTCTGGCACTACGACATGCCGATGACCGGGCTCGGCTGGGACCTCTTCACGCCGGCGGGGATCGAGTTCTACGGCAAGCTCAACTTCCTCAAGGCCGGGCTGGTCTTCGCCGATCTCCTGACCACGGTGAGCCGCACCTACGCGCGCGAGATCCGCACCGCGGCCTTCGGCAACGCGCTCGAGGGCGTGCTGGAGGAGCGCAGCCAGGACCTCCACGGCGTGATCAACGGCCTCGACTACGAGACCTGGAACCCACGGAAGGATCCGGCGCTGGCCCACCCGTTCTCCGCGGAGGACCCCGAGCCCAAGGCGATCTGCCGCGAGAGCTTGCGACAGGAGCTCGGGCTCGCTCACGCGCCGGGCCCGGTGCTGGGCGTGGTCGCCCGTCTGGCCGAGCAGAAGGGGATGGATCTGGTGCTGGAGGCCCTCCCCGGTCTGCTCGAGGAGGGCTGCCAGCTCGTGGTGCTGGGCTCGGGCGACGCCCGTCTCGAGGAGGCCTTCCGGGCCGCCGCGGCCGCGCATCCCGAGCGGGTGGCGGTGCGCATCGGCTACGACGACGATCTGGCCCGGCGCATCTACGCGGGGACCGACGCGTTCCTGATGCCGTCGCGCTACGAGCCCTGCGGCCTCGGGCAACTCATCGCGCTCCGCTACGGGAACGCGCCCATCGTGCGGCGCACCGGCGGCCTCGCCGACACCGTCACCGAGTTCGACCCGGCCCGCCGCACCGGCACCGGGTTCGTGTTCGACGCCTTCAGCCCGGAGGCCCTGCTCTCCGCGGTGCGGCGCGCCGCCTCGACGTACCGGCAGCCGGCGGTCTGGAAGGCGCTGGTTCGCAACGCGATGGCCGAGGACTTCTCGTGGGACGCGTCGGCGCGCGAATACGTTACCCTCTATCGCAAGGCGATCAAGGCGCGCAGCGCCCGCTAGGGCAGGGAGGCCCCCATGAAGAAGATCGAGGCGGTGATCAAGCCGTTCAAGCTCGACGACGTCAAGGAGGCGCTGAACGAGCTGGGTATCGTGGGGATGACCGTCACCGAGGTGCGCGGCTTCGGACGCCAGAAGGGCCACACCGAGCTGTACCGCGGCTCCGAGTACACGATCGACTTCCTGCCCAAGGTCAAGGTCGAGGTGGTCGTGCCCGACAACCAGGTCGACAAGGTGGTCTCGGTCATCTGCCAGTCGGCCAAGACCGGCTCCATCGGCGACGGCAAGGTCTTCGTGCTCTCGCTCGGCGAGGCGATCCGAATCCGCACCGGGGAGAAGGGCGAGGCCGCGATCTAGAGGTGGCGCCGGGTCACCGGGCGCGCCGGTTCTCGGGGGGCCCCCCGGGGCATCGCCCGGCGGTTCGAGTCACGGGTCGCCCGCCGCTGGGGGAGTGCGGGGGCCATTTCCGGGTCGCCCGCCGCTGGGGGAGTGCGGGGGCCATTTCTGGGCCCCCGCAGATGAACAGACTCTACCGGTGGCTCGCCGCTCCCCCGCCCGCGCGGGCAACCCGTGACTAATTTACTCTCAGCCTCCCCCGATGATCGGGGTGCGCTCCGGCGGCTGCGTCGGGCTGGCTTCGCCGATCCGGCGGCGGCGCTGCGGAACCTGCACGCGCTCACACCGACCCCGCGCGATGCCGAGCTGCTCGCGCCGGCGCTGCCGCGGCTGCTGGCCGAGCTGGAAGCCGCCCCGGATCCGGACATGGCGCTCAACAACCTCGAGCGCCTCGCCGGTCAGGGCGACCGGGCCGCGTTCCTCCAGCTGCTGATCGCGCATCCGGGCGCCATCCCGCTGCTCGCCCGGCTGGGCGGCACGAGCCAGTTCCTCGCCGACACGCTGCGCCGCCACCCCACGCTGCTGCCGTGGCTGCTCCAGGCGCGCACGATGCGGCAGTGGCTCGCCGACGAGCTGGCCGACGATCTGGCCGCGAGCCTCGCGAGCCTGACGCGCCCGGAGGCGCGGCTCAACGCCATGCGCCGCTTCAAGTACCGCCAGCTCCTGCGCATCGGCTGTCGCGACATCCTGGGCGACGCCGACCTGACCGTGACCACCGAGGAGCTGTCACACCTGGCGGATGTGTGCCTGGCGACCGCGCTCGAGTGGGCGCGCGAGCGACTCCTGCGCCGGTACGGGGCGCCGATCGGGCCCGACGGGGCGCCCACCGGCCTCACCGTCATCGGCATGGGCAAGCTCGGCGGGCTCGAGCTGAACTACTCCTCGGACATCGATCCGATCTTCGTCTACGGCGACGACGGGGAGACCTCGGGCGGGGAGAACGGACGGACCGCCAACGGCGAGTTCTTCGCCCAGGCGGTGCGGAGCATCGTGGAGACCCTCGAGGCGGCCACCGAGGAGGGCCACGTCTTCCGCGTCGACCTGCGCCTGCGCCCCGAGGGCCGCGCCGGGGCTCTCGTCCTCTCGGTCGACGGCTATCGCCGCTACTTCGCCGACCGCGCCGCGCTCTGGGAGCGGCAGGCGCTCATCAAGGCCCGGGCGGCCGCGGGCGACCCCGCGGTGGCCGCGCGTTTCTTCGAGGCGGTGCGCCCGTTCGTCTACCGACCCGGGCTCGATCCGGCGATCGTGGGCGAGGTGCGCGAGATGAAGACCCAGATCGACCGGTCGCTGCGCGGCAAGGACGCCGAGCGCCGCAACGTCAAGCTCGGCCGTGGCGGCATCCGCGAGGTGGAGTTCCTGGTGCAGGCGCTGCAGCTCCTCTACGGGGGCGACGATCCATGGCTGCGGGAGCCGAACAGCCTGCGCGCGATCTTCCGTCTCACCGAGCGCGGCTATCTCGCGCCCGCGCTCGGCCGCGAGCTGGGCGACGCGCTCGTCCACCTGCGCACCGTCGAGCACCGCCTTCAGATCCTCCACGAGTTCCAGACCCACACGCTCCCCGACGAGCCGCACGCGCTCGGGCTCCTGGCCCGGCGCATGGGCCTCGCGCTCGCCCCGGCGGCCGCGGCGCGCCGCTTCCTCGCGAGGCACCGCCGGATCACCGCGCTGGTGCACCGGGCCTTCCGCGAGTTCTTCGCGGCCCCACCGCGGGCGGCCGCGCGCCCACCCCGGATCCCGACCTACACCGCGCTCAAGGCGACCGGCTTCACCGATCCGGATCGCGCACGCCAGAACCTGCGCCGCGTGCTGGAGGGCCGGCCGCTCGTCCCGTATCCGGCCGCGGCGGGCCGCGCGATCGCCCGTCTCTTCCCGATTCTGCTCGACGCGCTCTGGCAGAGCCCGGATCCCGACGAGGCCCTGGGCCAGTTCGAGCGCTTCGTGGCGGCGGCCGGGCCGCGCACCGCCTATCTCGAGCTGCTCGCCGACCGGCCCGAGCTGCTTGCGAACCTGGTGCGCCTCTGCGCCCGTGGCGAGCTGCTCACCGAGCTCTTGATGACGCAGCCCGAGCTACTCAACGGGCTCGCGACGCCGGAGACGTTCCGGGCGCACAAGACCGCGCGGCAGTTCCGCCGGGAGCTGGCGCCGGTCCTGGGCCTCGGGCTCCAGCCGGCCGAGCGGAAGGATCGCCTCCGGCGGCTCAAGCAGGCGCAGGAGCTGGGGATCATCTGGCGCATGCTGCTGGGCGTGACCGACGCCGAGCGCTTCTCGTTCGAGATGACGGCGCTCGCCGAGGCCGCGCTGGCCACCGCCTGGACGATGGCGCTGGAGGAGGCGAGCGGGCAGTACGGCGTGCCCCGCGATTCGGCGGGCCGCTTCATCCCGGCGGCGATCATCGGCCTCGGCAAGTTCGGCGGCCGCGAGCTCACGACCGGCTCGGACCTCGACCTCTTCGTGATCTACCGCGCGGCGGGCTTCACGGACGGGGCGACGCGGGTGGAGGCGCACGTCTTCTACGATCGCGCGGTCGAGTCGCTCACCGGATGGCTCGGCGACATCACCGCCGCCGGCATCGCGTTCGCGGTGGATCTGCGCTTGCGGCCCGGCTCGAAGGGCAGCGGCTTCGCGACGAGCGAGGAGGCGCTCGGGCGCTACTACCGCGAGTGGGCGGACCCGTGGGAGCGCCAGACCCTCACCCGTGCGCGGCTCGTGGGCGGCGATCCCGGGCTCGGGCGGGTCGTGCGCCGCCGGATCCGCGACCTCCTCTACGGGCCCGAGGCGCTGCCGCCCGACCTGAAGGAGATGCGGACCCTGCGCGAGCGCATGGAGCGCGAGCTGGGCAAGGAGACGCCGGGACGCTTCCACGTCAAGTTCGGCCGGGGCGGGCTCGTCGACGTGGAGTTCGTCACCCAGACGATCGCCATGCGACACGGCGCCCGCCACCCCAGCCTTCGCCGCGCCAACACGGGCCGGGCCCTGCGCGCGATCGGCGCCGCCGGCTTGCTCTCCGCCGAGGAGTGCGAGCAGCTCGCCGGGCAGTATCGGTTCCTGCGACGGGTCTCGCTCGGGCTGCGGCTCTTCGGCACCCGCCCGTCGGACACCCTGGAGCTGGCCGGGCCGAACCCGGCCCGGTTGGCGCGGACGCTCGAGTACCCGTCGCGCAAGGACTTCATCGACGACTACCGGCGCCGCACCGCGTGGGTGCGCGCGCTCTACGACCGCGTGGTGCCGGCCTAGCCGTCGCGCGTGATCCGCGCGCCCAGCGCGCGCAGTCGCTCGTCGATTCGCTCGTAGCCGCGGTCCACCTGGTGGGCGTTCATGATCACCGAGGTGCCGCGCGCGCAGAGGGCGGCGCCGATCAGGGCCATGCCGGCGCGGATGTCCGGGGAGACGATCGTGGCGCCGCGCAGCTCGGCGGGGCCGACCACGATCGCGCGGTGCGGGTCGCACAGCACGATGCGCGCGCCCATCGCGATCAGGCTGTCGACGAAGAAGAGGCGGCTCTCGAACAGCTTCTCGTGGATCATCACGGTGCCGCGGCTCTGGGTGGCCAGCACCAGCGCGAGCGAGGTCAGGTCCGCGGGGAAGCCCGGCCACGGGGCGTCGTCGACCTTGGGGATGGCCCCGCCCGCGTCGGCGGCCACCTCGAGGACCTGCGGGCCGGGGACGAGCAGCGTCGTGCCCTCGAGCGCGGTCTCGACGCCGAGCCGCCGGTAGGCGAGCCGGATCATCCGGAGGTGGTCCGGGGCCACGTCGCTGATCCGCACCTCGCCGCCCGTCATCGCGGCCAGCGCGACGAACGATCCGATCTCGATGTGGTCGGGGTCCAGGCGGTGGCGGCCCGGCGCGAGCTCGCGCACGCCCTCGATCGTGAGCTGGTTGGTGCCGACGCCGCCGATGCGCGCGCCCATCGCGTTGAGGAAGCGGCACAGTCCCTGGACGTGGGGCTCGCTGGCCGCGTTGAGAATCGTGGTCGTGCCCTCGGCCAGGGCCGCCGCCATCACCGCGTTCTCGGTCGCGGTCACGCTCATCTCGTCGAGGAAGATCTCCGCGCCCTTGAAGCGGCCGTCGAGCGCCAGGCGGAGCGTGGGGCCGGCCTCGATGCGGACGCCGAGGCCACCGAGCGCGATGAGGTGCGTGTCGAGGCGCCGGCGGCCGATACGATCGCCGCCGGGCGTCGGCAGCGCCGCGCGACCGGTGCGCGCGAGCAGCCCGGGGGCCAGCAGCACGGAGCCGCGGAGCTGCGACATCACCGTCGGGTCCGGGTCACGGCCGGTCAGACGGCTCGCGTCGAGCCGGACCGCGTCCGCCTCGACGTCCACCCGCACGCCGAGGTGGCGGAGCCCCTCGAGCAGCACGGTCACGTCGCGGATGCGGGGGACGTTGTCGATGGTTACCGGGCCCTCGACGAGGAGACAAGCGGCCAGCACCGGCAGCGCCTCGTTCTTGTTGCCCGCGGGCGTCACCGTCCCGTGCAGCGGATGGCCGCCTTCCACCAGGAATCGATCGCCGGTCACCGCCGTCTCCTCGTCACGCGCTCACCGTGCCCGTTGCCCAACGTAGACGGCGGGCCCGCGCTCTGTCGAGGGAAATCGGCCGTCGGGCGCGGCCGCGGGCCCCGGTGTATGATCGCGTCGTACCCGCATGACCGAGCGGCTCTTCGTTCTCGACGGACCGGGATTCCTCTTCCGCGCGTACCACGCGCTGCCCTTCCTCTCCACCTCGCGCGGGGTGCCGAGCCACGCGGTGTTCGGCATGTCGACGATGCTGTGGAAACTGCTGCGCGAGGACGCGCCCGAGTACTTCGCGGTCGCGTGGGACCCGCCGGGCCCCACCTTCCGGGAGGAGCGCTTCGCCGCGTACAAGGAGACGCGCGCGCCCACCCCGAACGATCTTCGCCCGCAGATCCCGCTGGTCAAGACGCTCTTCGAGGCGCTGCACCTGCCGGTGCTGGAGGTGCCGGGCTTCGAGGCCGATGACGTGCTGGGTACGGTGGTGGAGCAGACGCGCGACCTGGCCGTCGACGTCGTGCTGGTCACCTCCGACAAGGACATGCTCCAGCTGGTGAGCCCGCGCGTCCGCGTCTTCTCGACCACGGGCCGCGGCGGCGAGCGGGTGGTGTTCGACGAGGCGGCGGTGAAGGCCAAGTGGGGCGTGGAGCCCAGCCAGATTCCGGACGTCCTGGCCCTCATGGGCGACTCGATCGACAACATCCCCGGGGTGCCGGGGGTGGGGGAGAAGACCGCGGCCAAGCTGGTCGGCCAGTTCGGCTCCGTGGAGCGCCTGTACGAGAACCTCTCGCTGGTGCCCGGCAAGCTGCGCGAGACGCTGGCCGCGAACCGCAAGCAGGCGCTGCTCTCGCGCGAGCTGGCCACCGTGAGCACGCGGGTGCCGATCACGGTCGATCTCGAGGCGTTCCGGCGTCGCGAGCCCGACTGGGACAAGCTCCGCGCGCTCTGGACCGAGATGGAGTTCCACACGCTGATCCGCCAGCTCCCGGCCCCGGCGGCCGCGCCCGCCGTCGGCGGCGACGTCGTGACGCTCGCCTCGGCGGAGGACCTGGCTCGCTACCTGGCTCCGGTGCCGCCGGGCGATCCGATCGCGATCGAGGTGGTTGGCGACGGCGGGCCGCCCGACCCGGCGATTGCGTCGCTTGGGCTCTATCACCCGGTGGCCGGGACGGCCCTCTTTGTATGCGGGGGCCCAGAAATGGCTCCCGCACTCCCGCAGTCCGCGGGCGCTCGGGGGATGGCCCCCGCACTCCCGCAGTCCGCGGGCGCTCGGGGGATGGCCCCCGCACTCCCGCAGTCGGGGGACGCGCGGGCGGTGGCCCTGATGGCGGCGCTGGGCGGCCACACGCTGATCGGCCACGACATCAAGGCCCTGGTCGAGTGGTGGCTGGCCCGCGGCGGTGCGCCGCCCTCCCACGAGGACACGGCGGTGGCCGCGTACTTGCTGAACCCGGCCCGGACCAACTACAAGCTCGAGGAGGTCTGCGCCGAGCTACTCGGAGAGGGGCCGGGTATCGCGCCGCCCGGCACGCGGGGGAAGTGGATCTGGGACCTCTGGGCGATGGCCCCGCGCGCCCTGGGTGAGGTCGGGCTGCTCGGCCTGTACGAGGACGTCGAGCGGCCGCTGATCGCGGTGCTGGCCGAGATGGAGCGCCACGGTGTCCGCGTCGATCCGGCGCGGCTCGGGGAGTTCTCCCGCGAGCTGGAGGTGCACCTCGACCGGACGACGAAGGAGATCTACGGCCTCGCGGGCGAGGAGTTCAACATCGGCTCGCCGAAGCAGCTCGCGTACATCCTGTTCGAGAAGCTCAAGCTGCCGCCGGTGAAGCGCACGAAGACCGGCTACTCGACCGACGCCGACGTGCTCGAGCAGCTCGCCCTCGGCCACGAGCTGCCCGCGCGCATCGTCGAGCACCGCACGCTCGCCAAGCTCAAGTCGACGTACGCCGACGCGCTGCCCACGCTCATCAATCCCACCACCGGTCGCATCCACACCTCGCTCAACCAGCTGGTGGCCGCAACGGGGCGTCTATCGTCGAGCAACCCAAACTGCCAGAACATACCCGTGCGCACCGAGCTGGGACGTCGCATCCGTGCCGCGTTCGTGCCCGAGCCCGGCTGGCGCTTCGTGGCCGCGGACTACTCGCAGATCGAGTTGCGTATCCTCGCGCACGTCTCGGGCGAGGAGAGCCTGATCGAGGCCTTCCGCCGCGGAGAGGACATCCACGCCCGCACCGCCTCCGAGGTCTTCGGGGTCGCGCTCGACGCGGTCAGCCCCGAGCAGCGCGACATCGCCAAGACCACGAACTTCTCGGTGATCTACGGGGTGACCGCGTTCGGCCTCTCGCGCGGGCTCGACATCACGCCCAAGCAGGCCCAGGAATTCCTCGACCGCTTCTTTGCGCGCCACCCGAAGGTGAAGGCGTACCTGGCGCGCACCGTGGCGGAGGGCCGCGAGCGGGGCTTCGTCACCACGCTGCTCGGCCGCCGGCGCTACCTGCCCGAGCTGCGCAGCGGCAACCCGAACCTGCGCGGCTTCGGCGAGCGCATGGCTACCAACGCGCCCATCCAGGGCACCGCGGCGGACCTGGTCAAGATCGCGATGGTGCGCATGGCTGGGCAGCTCCACGCGCAGGGGCTCGCGAGCCGCATGCTGCTCCAAGTGCACGACGAGCTGCTCTTCGAGGTGCCGGAGGCCGAGGTGGAGCGTCTCCGCACCCTGGCGGTACAGGTGATGGAGTCGGCGCTGGCCCTCGACGTGCCGCTCAAGGTGGACGTCAAGACGGGCCTCGACTGGGCGGCGGTGTGAGGCGCTTCCTCCTCGTCGGCCTCACCGGCGGCATCGCCACCGGCAAGAGCACGGTGCACGACATGCTGGCGAGCCCCAGCGTCCGCGTGGTGGACGCCGACGCGCTCGCGCGCGAGGTGGTCGAGCCCGGCACGCCCGCCCACGCCCGGATCGTCGCCGAGTTCGGCAAGGAGGTGCTGCAGCCAGACGGGCGGCTCGACCGCGCGCGGCTGGGCGAGATGGTCTTCCCGGACACGGGGAAGCGGAAGCGGCTCGAGGCGATCACCCATCCGGCCATCCGCGCCCGCTTCGAGAAGATCATGGCCGACCTCGAGCGGGCGGGCTTCGACGGGATCCTGGTCTGGGACGCGGCGCTGCTCGTGGAGTCGGGCGGCAACAAGAACATGGATCGCGTCGTGGTGGTGACCACCGATCCGGCGACCCAGCTGCGGCGGCTCATGGCGCGCGATGGGTGCTCCGAGGAGGCCGCGCGGGCTCGCACCGCCAGCCAGATGCCGCTGGCCGTGAAGGCGCGCTACGCCGACTACGTCGTCGACAACTCGGGCACGCCGGAGCAGACCGAGGCCCGCGTGCGCGAGGTGTACCGGGCGCTCCTCGAGGATCTGCACCGCTTCCAGGCCAAGCGGTGAGCCCGCGGCGCAACGCGCGCGCGGCGACCCCGCGTGCGCCGGTGCACCGGGCCGCCACGCGGGGCCGGACCCGCGCGCTGGGCCAGCACTTCCTCCGCGATCGCGCCGCGGTCGCTCGGATCGTCGAGCTGGTCGCGCCCACGCGGCGGGATCTCGCGGTGGAGATTGGCCCCGGGCGCGGCGCCCTCACCGAGAGCCTCGCCGCCTGCGCGGGACGGCTGCTCGCGCTGGAGATCGATCCGGAGCTGGCCACCGAGCTGCGGCACCGCTTTGCCTCCGCGCCGTCGGTGGAGGTCCGCCACGCCGACGCGCGCCGGTTCGACTACGCCGCGCTGCGCGCCCAGGTGCCCGATCCGGCGGGGCGCGTCCTCGTGGTGGGCAACCTGCCGTACAGCGTCGGCAAGCCGATCCTGGCCGCCCTGGTCGAGGCCGGCCCGGCGATCGACGAGATGGCGCTGATGCTGCAAAAGGAGGTGGCCGAGCGGGTCGCCGCAGCGCCCGGCGGACGCGCCTACGGCGCGCTCTCGGTCCTGACCCAGATCGCCGCCTCCGCGCGCCTGGCCTTCACGGTGCCCCCGGGCGCCTTCAGCCCGCCCCCGCAGGTGGACTCCGCCGTGCTGCATCTCAGACCCCATCGCACGGAGCCGGTGCCGCTCGGAGATCGCGCGCGCTTCTCCTCCGTGGTGCGCGCGGCGTTCGGCCAGCGGCGCAAGAGCCTGGGCAATGCGCTGGCCGCGGGCTTGGGCCTGGCCGTCGAGCGCGCACGGGAGGGCGCGACCGCAGCCGGCATAGACCCCGCGCGGCGCGCGGAGACGCTCTCGCTCGCGGAGTTCGCGGCGCTCGCGGCCGCGCTTCCGGCGCGCTGAGGCCCGCCTGCCGCTCCCCGCCCGACCCCCATTCCTTGGGCCGGGCCGGGGGCCGGTGGTAGGATCAAAAAGCTGCCGTGAACGTCACTTACAGACCAGAGCCCGTCCCGATCGATGCGCCCGGCGAGCCGGCGATCCGGCTGATCCCCCTGGGCGGCCTGGGTGAGATCGGGCTCAACATGATGCTGGTCGAATACGGGTCCGACATCATCGCGGTGGACTGCGGCCTGCTCTTCCCCGACGACGAGATGCCCGGGGTCGACTTCGCCATCCCGGACTTCTCGTACCTCCGCGAGCACCGCGAGGCCTTCCGCGCGGTGATCCTCACCCACGGGCACGAGGACCACATCGGGGCGCTCTCCTTCCTCCTCCGGGAGTTCCCGGTGCCGGTGTACGGGACGCCGCTCACCCTGGCCATCGCCCGGCACCGGCTGGCCGAGAACGGTCTGCTCGAGGAGGCGGAGCTGCGGGCCTACGCCCCCGGCGACCGGCTGATCGTCGGCGCCTTCACGGTGGAGCCGATCCGGGTCACCCACTCCATCGCCGACGGCATCGGGCTCGCGATCGAGACGCCACTCGGCACCGTGGTCCACACCGGCGACTTCAAGCTCGACCCGACTCCGGTGGATCGCCAGCAGCCGGACTACGCGCGGTTCACCGCGCTCGGCGAGCGCGGGATCCTCGCGCTCTGCTCCGACTCGACCAACGTGAGCCGCCCGGGTCGGACCGGGTCCGAGACCGAGGTCGGCGCCGCGCTGCTCGGGCGGTTCACCGAGGCGCCGGGCCGCATCATCGTGGCCACGTTCGCCTCGCACATTCACCGGATCCAGCAGGTGCTCGACCTCGCGGTGCGCTGCGATCGGCGCGTCGGCCTGCTCGGCAAGAGCATGGTGAGCAACGTGACGGTGGCCGCCGAGCTCGGCTACCTGCGGCTGCCCGACGGCCTGGTGCAGCCGCTCGAGGACCTGGCCGAGCTGCCGCCGCAGCGCCAGCTGATCCTCTCGACCGGCAGCCAGGGCGAGCCCAACTCGGCGATCGCGCTGATCGCGGCGCGCGAGCACAAGCTCGTGCAGGCCGGCGCGGGCGACCTCGTCGTCTTCTCCTCCCGGGTGATCCCGGGCAACGAGCGCGTCATCGGGCGCGCGATCAACGCGCTCCTGCGCCGGGGCGCGGAGGTGCTGTGGGAGGACGTGGCCTTCGTCCACGTCTCGGGCCACGCGAGCCAGGAGGACCTCAAGGAGATGCTCGCGCTGACCCGGCCGCGCTACTTCGTGCCCGTGCACGGCGAGTACCGTCACCTCCTCCAGCACGCCCGGCTCGCCGAGAGCGTCGGCATCCCCAAGGACCGTATCTTCCTGATCGAGGACGGCCTCGGGCTCGAGATCAGCGCCTCCGGCACGCGGGTCCTCGGGCGCTATCCGGCGGGCCCGGTGCTGGTGGACGGCAAGGGCGTGGGCGACGTGGGCGCGGTCGTGCTCCGCGACCGCCAGCTCCTGGCCGAGGCGGGCATGCTCGTGGTGGCGCTCACCATCGACCGGGTCACCGGCTCGATCGTCGCGGGGCCGGAGATCGCCTCGCGCGGCTTCGTCTACATGAAGGAGGCCGACGCGCTGATGGACGAGGTGAAGGCCGCGGTGCGCGAGGCGCTGGCCTCGCGGCAGGAGCCCGAGGTGTTCGATCGCGAGCTGGTCGGCGCGACGGTGCGCAGCGCGGTGCGCCGCTTCGCGAACCAGCGATTCCAGCGCAAGCCGGTGGTGCTGCCCGTGATCCTGGAGGTGTGATGGCCGAGAAGGTGACGCTGGAGAAGATCCTGCCGGAGAAGTCGGGCGAGAACGGGCACGGTCCGCGCGAGGCCCGCGAGGCGTCGCGCGAGCCGGCCAAGCGGCGCGGCCCGCGCAAGCCCAAGAGCGAGCCCGGTCGCTGGGTGCGCGAGGCCAAGGGCATCCTCGCGCTGGCGCTGGCCGGCTTCGGCTTCGTGGCGCTCTACGCCTACGACCCCACGCTGCACCCGCTGGATCAGTCGAGCCCGGTGGGGCCGGTCGGCGCGTGGCTCGGCTGGGCGTCGTTTCACTGCTTCGGCTACGCCGGCTATCTCTTCCCGATCCTGCTCGTGCTCTATGGCGTCTCCGCCTTCGTCCGCCCGCGCGTGGCCCACGGCTGGCCGGCGGCGGTCGGGCTCGGCATTCTCCTCGTCAGCGCCACCGGGATCCTGGCCCGCGCCTCCGACACGCTCGCCGAGTTCCGGCTGCACAAGGGCGGCGCGGTGGGCTGGGCGGTCTCGGAGGCGCTGCGCGTCTCGGTGGGTACCGCCGGGACCTGGATCGTCCTGCTCGCACTGATCCCGCTGGGCGTGCTCTTCGTCACGCGCATCCCGTACAGCGTGCTCTCGCGCGGGCTGCGCGCGCGCCTCGGCCGCATGCGACGGCAGGAGGCGGCGCGGAAGGGCAAGAGCGGGGCGCAGGGCGAGCTACCGCTGCTGGCCGCCACGCCGCCGGGTGGCTGGCCCAAGCCCGAGGCCGCGGCGCCGACGGTGGCGCCCCCGCTCGTGGTCAAGGAGCCGCCCAAAGCCAAGTCCGGCCTCGCCGAGAAGGGCCTCGCCTGGCAGGAGACGTTCGACTTCGGCAAGGGCGGCGCGGAGTCGTTCAAGCTGCCCGCGGTCGGGCTCCTGGCCGCGCCGCCCGCCTCGTCGCTGTCGCGCACGCGCGAGGAGCTCGAGACCAACGCCCAGACGCTCAAGAAGAAGCTCCATGACTTCGGCGTGGACGGCCACATCGTGCAGGCGAGCCCGGGCCCGGTCATCACCTCGTACGAGTTCGAGCCCGCCTCCGGCGTGAAGGTGAGCCAGGTGGTGAACCTGGCCGACGACCTGGCCCTGGCCATGAAGGTGGCGGCGGTCCGGATCATCGGCCCGATTCCCGGGCGTGGCACGGTGGCGGTCGAGGTGCCGAATCCCGAGACGGCGACCGTGTACCTGCGCGAGATCCTGGTGAGCCAGGAGTTCGTCGCCACCAAGGGCCGGCTGCCGCTGGCGCTCGGCAAGGACACCACGGGGAACCCGGTCATCTCGGACCTGACCGCGATGCCGCACCTGCTGATCGCGGGCTCCACCGGCAGCGGCAAGTCGGTCGGGCTCAACACGATGATCTGTTCCCTGCTCTACAAGGCCACGCCCGCAGACGTACGCTTCTTGTTGATAGACCCCAAGCGTCTCGAGCTGGGCGTCTACGAGAAGATCCCGCACCTGCTCGCCCCGGTCGTCACCGACGCGAAGGAGGCCTCGGCCCGGCTCAAGTGGATCGTGGGCAAGATGGACGCGCGCTACAAGCAGCTCCAGGCCAAGGCGGTGCGCAACATCGAGGGCTACAACAAGGAGGTGCCGCCGGAGGAGCGGCTGCCCTACTGGGTGGTGGTGGTGGACGAGCTGGCCGACCTCATGATGGTCTCGGCCGGCGAGGTCCAGAACTCGCTGATCCGCCTCGCCCAGATCGCTCGCGCGGTCGGCATTCATCTGATCATCGCGACGCAGCGGCCCTCGGTCGACGTGGTGACCGGCCTCATCAAGGCCAACTTCCCGACGCGCATCGCGTTCCAGGTGGCCTCGAAGGTGGACTCGCGGACCGTGCTGGACGGCAACGGCGCCGAGCAGCTCCTTGGCCGCGGCGACATGATCTTCGTGCCGCCGGGGGCGAGCCGGCAGATGCGAGTGCACGGCTGCTGGGTCTCCGACAAGGAAGTGAAGGCCATCTGCGAGTTCCTGCGCACCCAGGGCTCGGCGGTCTACGAGCACGTCGAGCTGCCCTCCGAGGAGGCCGGCTTCGGCGGGGGCGGCGAGGACCGCGACGACGTCTACTGGGACGCGGTGAACCTGGTGGTCGCGCAGCGGGCCGCCTCGATCTCGTTCCTGCAGCGGCGGCTCGGCCTGGGCTATCCCAAGGCGGCGCGCTTCATCGACATGATGGAGCAGGACCGCATCATCGGTCCCGGCCAGGGCGCCAAGCCCCGCGAGATCCTCGTCGGGCCGGAGTATCTGGAGAGGCGCCGTGGCAGTGCGTGAAGCCCAAGGCGACGCCGTGCGAGCTGAAGCCGAAGGCGAGGCGAGCAATAAGAATAGAGGAGCGCGTCAGGCCTACCTCCCAAAAGGAGGTCCGCATTCTCTTTTGCTGCTCCTCCCCGCCCTCCTCCTCGCGCTCCTGTTCCCCACCCCCGCTCCCGCCCAGACCCTCGACGACGTCGTCAACGGCGTCGAGGCCACCTACGGCAAGATCATCGATCTCCGCGCCGAGTTCTCCCAGGTGGCGCGCAACAAGAGCCTGGGCCAGGACATCAAGGCGGAGGGGACCGTGCTGCTCAAGAAGGGCGGCAAGATGCGGTGGGACTACAAGAGCCCCGCCCCGCAGCAGATCGTCTCGGACGGGACCTCGCTCTGGGTCTACACGCCCGAGCTGAACCAGGTGAACAAGGGCAACGCGCCCAAGGCCCTGGCCGGCCCCGCGGGCAGCTTCCTGTCCGGACTCGGCAGGATCCGCGAGGAGTTCACGGTGCGGTTCCTCAATCCGGCGAATCCGCGGGACAGCGCGGGACGCTTCGTGCTCGACCTCACGCCCAAGCAGCCCACCCCGCTCCTCACCCGCTTGGTGCTGTCGGTGGATCCCAAGGACTACGTCGTCCGGCAGGCGGTCATCTACGACCAGTTCCAGAACACGGTCACCATGACGTTCACCAAGGTGGCCGTCAACCAGGGGCTCGCCGACTCGCTCTTCGCCTTCACGCCGCCAAAGGAGGCGGTGGTGGTGCCGCTCGAGCCCCGCTAGCGAGGCGCTCACGCCATGGCCGCCGAGAACAGCTTCGACATCGCCTGCAAGATCGACATGCAGGAGGTCACCAACGCGATCGACCAGGCGCGCCGCGAGATCGGAACGCGCTACGACCTCAAGGGCAGCAAGCACGAGATCACGCCCGAGAAGATGGACATCGTGCTGTCATCGAGCGACGACATGAAGCTCCGGGCGGTGCTCGACATCCTGCAGTCCAAGCTGCACCGCCGCGGGATCGATCTCAAGGCGCTCACCGTCCACGATCCCGAGCCCGCCGGGGGCGGCCTGGTGCGCCAGAAGATCACGCTGCAGGACGGCGTCCCGATGGAGAAGGCCAGGGAGATCGTGCGACTCGTCAAGGACTCCAAGCTCAAGGTCCAGGCCTCGATCCAGGAGAAGCAGGTGCGGGTCAGCGGCAAGAACCGCGACGACCTGCAGGCGGTGATCGCGCTGATCAAGGCCAAGGACCTGGGCATCGCGATCCAGTTCACCAACTACCGCTCCACGTAGCAGCGAGCCCCTTCCGGGAACCCCGGGCCGCCGGCCCGGGTTGAGTCGCCGGGATGCTCGCTCCACGCGCCGCCGGCGTCGTCTTGACAACCCGGAACCCCACGCGCAGAGTGGGCCCGCACCGACACGTCATGGGCCGACGTCACCTCGGGTCGAGCTTTCTCCTCGCGCTGATCCTGGTCGCGCTGACGCTGGCGCTCGGATCCGGGCCGGCGCTGGCGCGGGGGACCGGGCTCCCCCTGCTCGATCTGCACGCACGGGAAGGGGGGCACGCTCACCACGAGCCAGCGGCCGCCGCCCCCACACCCGACCTGCCGCTCTCCCCCGGGTTCCCGCTCGCCGCCGGGCTGGTGCTGCTCGCCGTCGTTTGGATCGCGCGGCAGAGCGGTGTGCGGGTGCACGCGCTCGCCCTCGCCCTCTCCGTGACGGTCGGCGTCTTCGGGCTCGAGTCCGCCGTCCACTCCGTCCACCATCTCGACAACCCGGAAACGGCCGCCTCCTGCGCGGTGCTCGCCGGGTCCCAGCACGTCTCGTGGGCCGACGACGCGCTCGTGTCGCTCGACGCGCCGACCCTCTCCGTGTCCGAAGCACCCCAGGCCGAGTTCGACCGGATCCCACCGGTCCGGATCCACGCTCCGCGGCTCGGCCGGGCCCCTCCCGCCTGATCCTCCCCCGTCAGTTCGTTCCTGCAGCTCACTGACTGGCGCGCCCGCGCCCGGCCATACCGGGTTCCCGTGCGCGCGGAGGGGACATTTCATGAGGACACGACGATTCACCATCCTGCTCTGGGCGCTCGCGCTCGGGCCGGTCGGGGCCGGGCCGGCGTCCGCGCACGGCCTGATCGGCCAGCGCTTCTTTCCGGCGACGCTCGCCATCGACGACCCGTTCGTCGCCGACGAACTGTCGATGCCGACGGTGTCCAGCATCCGCCTGCCGGGCGACGGGACCCTGGACAACCGGCCGACGAAGCAGACCGACATCAGCGCGGAGTTCTCCAAGCGCATCACCCCGGACCTGGGCATCTCGCTCTCGCCCACCTATTCGTTCTTCGATGAAGAGCACGGTCCCCTGACGAAGGGGTTCGACAACCTGGAGGTCTCGCTCAAGTACGTCTTCTGGAAGAGCGCCGAGCACGAGACCTTGCTCTCGCTGGGCGTGAGCTGGGACGTCGGCGGGACCGGCAGCAAGCTGATCGCCGACTCCTTCGACACGGCCACGCCGCAGTTCTTCTTCGGCAAGGGCTTCGGCGACCTGCCGGATGCGATGGAGTTCTTCAAGCCCGGGGCGCTGACCGGAGCGATCGGCTTCGGGATCCCGACCCGCCGCTACACGAAGCACTACGTCCTGGACGACAACGACATGGTCCAGACCACGCGGGACATCAACCCCCAGACCGTCAACTGGGGCTTCTCGGTGCAGTACAACCTGCAGTACCTCCAGTCGTTCGTCCGCGACATCGGGCTGCCCGCGCCGTTCAACCGGATGATCCCGCTGGTGGAGTTCGCGATGCAGACGCCGATCGAGGGGCCGCAGAAGGGCCACACCACCGGCACGATCAATCCGGGGATCATCTGGTTCGGGCGCTACATGCAGCTGAGCCTGGAGGCGGTCGTGCCGGCCAACAGCCGGACCGGCCGGAACCTGGGCGTCCTCGGGCAGATCCACTTCTACCTGGACGACATCGCGCCCCAAATCTTCACCTGGACTCCGTTCAGCGGCATCCTCGGGCCGACGCAGCCCCGGTGATGCGAGCCGTGCCGCTGACGGTGGTGGCGTGTCTGGCCGCGGCGAGCGCGGCCTGGGGCCACGCGTTCCCGGACCACTCGGATCCGCGGGTGGGCCACACGCTGGACGTCCCACCGTCGGCGGTACGGATCTGGTTCGACGGCGCGATCGAGCCGGTCTTCAGCACGCTGCGCGTGGAGGATAGCGACAAGCATCGGGTCGACCGGAACGACGCGCGGGTGGATCCGGGCGATCGCACGCTGCTCGAGGTGAGCCTGCCCCCGCTGCCTTCGGGCCGTTACCAGGTCTTCTGGTCCGTCATCGCCCGCGACGGCCACCGGACCGAGGGCAGCTTCCCGTTCCGGGTCAAGTGATGTCGGCCGCCGCCTGGATCACCCGCTGGATCGGCTTCGTGGCGCTGGCCGGCCTCGTCGGCGGCTTCGTCGTCGACCTCGTGGTGCTGCCGCGGGCTGCGCCCGCGCTCGAGGACCTGCGCCGCCGCCTGCGCCTCGTGTGCTGGCTCGCGACCGCCGTGCTCGTCGTCGCGGCCGCCGCCGAGCTCTGGCTGCGCGCGGCGGTCATGAGCGGCTCGCCCGCCGCCGCGACGTCCGCGATTCCCACCGTGCTGGCGAGGACCCACTACGGCGCGGTCTGGATCGCGCGGCTGGCCGGCCTCGTCGTGCTCCTGCTGATCGCGCGGGCGCCGGTGCGGCCGCGGCGGGCCGCGGGCGCGCTGCTCGCGCTCGGCATCGCCCTCACCGTGAGCCTGACCGGCCACGCCGACGACTTCGGAGACCTCTCGCCGACGGTCGCGATCGACTGGGTCCACGTGGTCGCCGCCTCGGCCTGGACCGGAGGGCTGCTGGTCCTGGCCGTGGTGGCGCTGCGAGGCCCCGCGCGGGTGGGCGAGGGCGCCCTGCCCGACGTGATGCGGCGCTTCTCGCGCCTGGCCGGCTGGTGTCTGCTGGCGGTCGTGCTGACCGGCGCGTACCGGGTGTGGGTCGAGGTATCCGCGCCGTCGGTCATGTGGCGGACGCCGTACGGCCGCGCGCTCGCCGCCAAGCTGGCGCTGGTGCTGGCGCTCGCGTGGTGCGGCGCGCTGAACCGCTACGTCATGCTCCCGGGCCTTGGCGTCGGTCGCCGTGCCAGCTGGCCGGCGCGGCTCCTGCGGCTCGGCCGGCTGGCTCTGCTCGGGCCGTCCCGCGCCGCGGAGACGGCGCGGGACGCGCGGCTGTGGCGCTCCGTCGCCCGCGAGGCGGGGCTCGCGCTGGCCGTCTTCTGGTGCACGGCGATGCTCGTCGAATCGGCTCCGGCCCGCCACGCGCAGCATCTCGCGCACATGGCCGCGGCGCCGGGGCCGGTGCACATCACGATGGCCGATCTCCACCGGGCCGGAGGTGTGCCGCCGGGCTGGCTCTTCACCCCGCCACCCGGCGATGCCGCGCGCGGTCGCCAGGTGTTCGTCGACCTCGGCTGCCCGGCTTGCCACCGCGTCGACGAGGGATCTCAACGGGCGGCCGGGCCCGGTCCCGATCTCACCGACGTCGGCGCGCATCACCCGCCCGGCTACCTGCTCGAGTCGGTGATCAACCCCGACGCGGTGATCGTCGACGGACCCGGCTACACGTCGCCGGACGGTCACTCGATCATGCCGAGCTACGGCGACCGGCTGACCGTGACCGAGCTGCTCGACCTCGTCGCCTACCTTCGCACGCTCTGAGCGATCAGTCGTTCACGACCGGGTTGCGCCGCACCGTGGGCACGCCGATCTTGATGAAGGGGTGCGCCTCCGCGGCGTGGCACGCGGTGCAGGCGGCGCGCATCGCCTCGATCCGCTGCTTGAACAGCGCCACGTCCTTCGCCTTTATCGCGTCCATGACCTGAGGGTACGGGCCCTTCAAAAAGAGCGCATCCACGTTCTTCCGGTACTGCGGCCGCCGCTCGAGACCGTTGGTGAGCGCGTCCGCCAGCGTCTGGCCCATGTGCTGGGCGTAGCCCCAGTTGCCGTCGATCGCGCCGAAGTACATCTCGGTGTAGCGGTACGACACCT
>Ga0187766_10000396_pt1 | contig 24101 bp, 22 predicted proteins | sample 0216_QUI02_MP05__4_FD_132971 | JGI IMG/M metagenome (GOLD analysis project Ga0187766, IMG submission 132971) | Tropical peat soil microbial communities from peatlands in Department of Meta, Colombia - 0216_QUI02_MP05_20_MG | ecosystem: Environmental > Terrestrial > Soil > Wetlands > Peat ... | reverse complement strand
GGCTCGATCCGCTCAAGCAGCTCCTCGTCGAGCGCACCGAGGGCAACCCGTTCTTCCTCGAGGAGAGCGTGCACACGCTGGCCGAGACGAAGGTCCTCGCGGGGACCCGCGGCCACTACCGCCTCACCCGAGAGGTCCAGAAGGTCCAGGTCCCGGCCACCGTGCAGGCGGTGCTGGCCGCGCGGATCGACCGGCTTCCCATCGAGGGCAAGCGGCTGCTGCAGGCGGCCGCCGTGATCGGCAAGGACGTGTCGCTGGCGCTCCTGCAGGAGATCGCCGACATGTCCGAGGAGACGGTGCGCCGCAACCTGACCCAGCTCCAGGCCGGTGAGTTCCTGTACGAGATCAGCCTGTTCCCGAGCGTGGAGTACACGTTCCGGCACGCGCTCACCCACGAGGTCGCGTACTCGAGCCTGCTCCAGGACCGACGCCGCGCCCTGCACGGCCGCGTGGTCCAGGCCATGGAGCATCTCTACGCGGACCGGCTGCCCGAGCACTTCGAGCGGCTCGCCCACCACGCGGTGCGCGGCGAGGTGTGGGCCAAGGCGGTGTCGTATCTCCGCCAGGCCGGGACCAAGGCCGCGGCCCGCTCCGCCAACCGCGAGGCGGTCATCTTCTTCGAGCAGGCGATGAACGCGCTGCAGCGCCTGCCGGAGGGCCGCTCGACCACCGAGCAGGCCATCGACCTGCGGCTCGACCTGCGCTCGCCGCTGCTGCAGCTGGGCCAGCTCGAGCGAGTGCTGACGCTCTCGCAGGAGGCGGAGGCGCTGGCCGAGAAGCTCGGCGACGAGCCGCGGCTGGCGCGCGTGTACACCTACCTGATCAACTATCACTACCTGAAGGGCGAGCCCGACCTGGCCATCGAGTACGGCGAGCGCTGCCTGCGCATCGGCGACGCGGCCGGCGATCTCTCGCTCCAGGCGCTGGCTCGCGGCTACCTGGGCTACAGCTGTCACGCGCAGGGGCTCTATCGGCGCGCGCACTCGATCCTGCGCGAGAACGTCGAGGCGCTCGAGCTGGTGCAGGGCGAGGCGCCCGGCGGCCAGGCCGGCGTCTCCTACGTCACCTCGAGCGGCTGGCTCGCCTTCACCCTGGCCGAGCTGGGCGAGTTCGACTCGGCCGCCATGTCGCTGGACCGTGCCCAGCGGGCGGGCGAGGCGAGCGGCCACGCCTACACCCAGACCATCGCCCGCACCATGGCCGGGCTCGCGTGGCTGCGCCGCGGCCAGCTCGAGCGCGCGCTGCCCGCGCTGCAGCGGAGCCTCGACTCCTGCCGCGAGAAGAGCCTCGACGTCTGGCGCCCGATCCCGTCGTCCCTGCTCGGGCTCACGCTGGTCCTGCTGGGTCGGGTGGAGGAAGGGCTCCGCCTCCTCGAGGACGGCGTATCGCTGACCGAGGAGCTGGGCGTGCGCGCCTACCTCGCGCTCTGGACCGCGAATCTCGGCGAGGGGCTGGCGGCCGCGCACCAGCTCGATCGCGCGAAGACGGTGGCCCAGCGTGCGCTCGACCTGGCGCTGCGCCACAAGGAGAGGGGACACCAGGCGTGGACACTCCGGCTGATGGGCGAGCTGGGAGCGCTCTCGGAGCCCCCGGCGGTGGGCGAGGCGGAGGCCTACTTCGCCCAGGCGCTGGCGCTGGCCGAGGAGCTGGAGATGCGCCCGCTCGTGGCCCGGACGCACCTGAGCTTCGGCCGGCTCCTCCGCCTGATCGGGGAGCGCGACCGCGCCGAGGATCATCTGGCCACCGCGCTGGGCCTGCTGCGCGAGATGGACATGCGCTTCTGGCTGTCGCGGGCTGCCGAGGAGCTGCTGCACCTGGGGCACCTCTTCGTGGTCGCGCGCCACAACATCCAGCTCTACGACTATCTCAAGCGCGAGTACGCGGGGGAGCCCGTCACCGTGATCCTGGATCGGCGCCACGCCGAGCGCCGGGAGCGGGCCGAGGCGACGGCGACCGAGCGTCGTCAGGGGCAGTCCGATCGGCGCCGGCAGGGCCAGTTGGACGAGTCCATCCGCGTCCACGGCTTCGCGGTGGTTCCCGAAATCATCGGGGGGGCCTGAGGCCCGAGACGAGCGGCCTCACGGGCCCCGACGCCGGCTCGCGCCCCACTGGCGCGAGCGCTCGCCGTACCAGTCGCGCCTCCGCCGCGCGCTTGCCATCCGGCGTACTCTGCGACTCGAACGATACGCGCTCGCCCACCCGCGGCCAGAGCCCGCTGCCGTCGCGTCCGCGGATGACGTAGAGCTCCTGGTCGTCGCCCATGATCAGTCCCCAGGCGGTGGGCCGGTCGAAGAACGCGATCTGCCCGGTCTTGAGCTTGACCACGTTCGGATGCTACGGAGCTCCCACGCCGCCGACAATGCCCACAAACTCGGACAGGCCGGGCCCGCACCGCCCACCCGCTATCCGGGATTTCGGTCTAGAATACCGGCCGACCGCCGGGCGAGGCGCCTGCGATCCCCGGCTCGGAGACTGACCGATGCGATACGACGAGTTCGTCCGCTACGACGGGCTGGGGCTGGCCGAGCTGGTGCGGCGAAAGCAGGTGAGCGCCGCCGAGGTGCTGGAGGCCGCGATGGCCGCGGTCGAGGCGCGTAATCACGAGGTCAACGCGGTGGTGTGCCGGCTCTACGATCAGGCGCGCGCGGCCATCGCGGCCGGCCTGCCCGCCGGGCCGTTCACCGGGGTGCCGTACCTGCTGAAGGATCTGGGGGCTCACTACCAGGGGGCGGTCACGAGCTACGGCGGCGTGCTCTTCAAGGACAACGTGGTCGATCACGACAGCGAGATCACGATACGTCTGAAGCGCGCCGGACTCGTCGTCTTCGGCAAGACCAACACGCCCGAGCTGGGGCTGGCCAGCTCGACCGAGCCACGCCTCTTCGGGCCCACGCGTAACCCGTGGCAGCTCGGCCACAGCGCCGGCGGCTCGAGCGGCGGGTCCGCGGCGGCGGTGGCCAGCGGCATGGCGCCGATGGCCCACGCGACCGACGGCGGCGGATCGATCCGGATCCCCGCCTCGGCCTGCGGGCTGTTCGGGCTCAAGCCCACGCGCGCCCGCAACCCGCTCGGGCCCGATCAGGGCGAGGGCTGGGGCGGTGCCTCGGTGGGCCACGCGGTCACGTGGAGCGTGCGCGACAGCGCCGCGCTGCTGGACGCGACGTCGGGACCGGATCTGGGCGATCCATACTGGGCGCCGCCGCCCGCCCGCCCGTTCCTCGAGGAGGTCGGGCGAGATCCGGGTCCCCTGCGCATCGCGATCACGACGCGGCCGTGGAACGGGCAGGCGGTAGACCCGGAGTGCGCGGCGGCGGCGCAGGCCGCCGCGCGGCTCTGCGAGCGCCTCGGGCACCACGTCGAGGAGGCGCGGCCCGAGGTGGACGCGAGGGCGCTCGGCGCGGCCACGCTCGTGATCATCGGGGCCAACCTGCGCGCCGCGCTCGAGGCCCGGGCCGCGGCGCTCGGCCGCGAGCTGGCCGAGGGGGACGTCGAGCGCATCACCTGGCTGCGCGCGATTGATGGCCACGTCGCGCGGGCGGCCGACTACGCTCGCGCCGTCGGGGTCATGCACCGGACGGGACGGGTGGTCGCCCCGTTCTTCGCGCGCCACGACGTGTTGCTGACGCCCACCATGTGCCGCCCGCCCCACCCGCTCGGCGTCATCGACATGATGACGTCGGATCCGGCGGCCTACGGCCAGGCGGTGCTCGGCACGATCGCGTTCACGTCGCTGTGGAACGCGTGCGGCAACCCCGCGATGTCGGTGCCCCTCGGCACCTCGCAGGGTGGTCTACCGCTGGGCGTGCAGTTCGTCGGACGCTTCGGGGACGAGGCGACCCTCTTCCGTCTGGCCGCGCAGCTCGAGGCGGCCGAGCCCTGGGCAAACCGCCGGCCGCCGATGCCGCGCCGCGCGTGATCCGTGGCGAGCCGGTCGCCTCGCCGAGCGCCTTCGCGCGCGGTGAGCGCGTAGGCTCGAATCTCAGAAGAGCAGCGGGCGCTCCACCCGGACGAGGTCCGCGGGGGCGACCACCATCGAGTGGTGCACCGCGCCCGCGTTGAGGTAGATGCTGGCCTCGGTCAACAGCTCGCGGTCGACGAGCAGCCGCAGGCCGAATATCGAGCCGATCGGCGGGAGCGCGCCGAACTCGCAGCCGGTGATCGCCGTGAGCTGCTCGCGCGCGGCCAGCTTCGCGCGTCGGGCCCCGGTGAGGCGGGCGACCGCCTCCAGGTCGAGCTTCTTGCTCGCCGGGATCGCCGCGATGACGTGCTCCTCGGTACCGCCCGATTGGCTGAGCTTCACGAGCAGGCACTTGGCCTGCTGCTCGTAGCGAGTGCCGAGCGCCTGGCTGTACTCCTCGGTCCGGGCGGCCGGCGGATGAGTGATCTCGCGGTGGGTGATGGCGTGGGCCCGCATGTACTCGCGGATCCGATCGAGGACCGTCATATGGCCAGGATACGGGGGCGAGGCCCGGCCGTCTCGTCTGGACGCAACCTGCGTGGGACGGGCCAAGCCTGTTGACCGCTCGCCGCGGGGCGGTAGAGTGTGCGCATGCCGACCCGGCTGGCCCCCGGTCACTTCTACGCGGACGTGGCGCGCGCCTCGCGGTGCGCCGGGCTCGTCCTCACCGAGACGCGCCACGCCGCCGCAAGACGGATCCCGCCGCACGCGCATGCGCTCGCCTACTTCTGCTTGCTGCTCGACGGCGGTTACCGGGAGCGCTACGGGCCGCGGACGGTCAGCTACGACACGCCGTCGATCGCGTACCACCCGCCGGGCGAGGAGCACCACGGCGAGATCGGCCGGGTCGGTGGCGTCTGCTTCAACATCGAGATGGAGGCGGAGTGGCTCGCGCGCGTCGAGCCCCACCTGCGGCTGCCGAGCGGCACGGTGGACGCGCGTGACGGCGAGCTCGTCTGGCTCGGCCTGCGCGCCCACCGCGAGTTCCGTCGCGCCGACTCCTGCACGCCGCTGGCGCTCGAGGGGATCGTGCTGGAGCTGCTGGCGACCGCGGCGCGCTCGCGACCGCGCGACGAGCGCGGCGCCCCGCGGTGGCTCGCGCGGGTGACCGCGCGTCTCGAGGCCGACTTCCGCCGGCCGCTCGCGGTCGGCGATCTGGCGTCGGAGGCCGGTGTGCATCCGGTCCACCTGGCCCGCGTCTTTCGCCGCGTGCACGGCCACACCATCGGCGAGCACGCGCGCCGGCTGCGCATCCGCTACGCGTGTCGCCGGCTCGCCGAGCCGGACGCGACGCTCGCGAACGTGGCGCTCGACGCGGGCTTCGCGGACCAGAGCCACTTCGGCCGCGTCTTTCACGAGATGACCGGGCTCACTCCCGGCCAGTACCGGGCCGCCCAAGGAGACAGACCATGACCGTCAGCCAGAGCGACAAGGCCGTCCGGTTCCGCGCGCTGCACGAGGCGCCGGGCTCGTTCGTGATTCCCAACCCGTGGGACGCCGGCTCCGCGCGCGTCCTGGCCGCGCTCGGGTTCCGCGCGCTGGCCACCTCGAGCGGCGCCTCCGCGGGGACCCTCGGGCGCCGCGACGGCAAGGTCACGCGCGAGGAGGCGCTCGCGCAGGCGCGGGCCATCGTCAGCGCGACGGACCTCCCGGTCTCCGCCGACCTGGAGAAGGGCTTCGGCGACGCGCCGGCCGTCGCGGCCGAGACCGTCCGGCTCGCCGCGTCGGTGGGCCTGGTCGGATGCTCGATCGAGGACGCGACCGGGGACAAGCAGAAGCCGTTCTACGACATCGGGCACGCCACCGAGCGCGTGGCCGCGTCGGTCGAAGCGGCGCGGGGGCTGCCGTTCCCCTTCACGCTCACCGCGCGGACGGAGAACTTCGTGCGCGGTAACCCGAGCCTGGACGACACCATCAAGCGGCTGCAGGCCTTCGAGAAGGCGGGCGCCGACGTGCTGATGGCGCCCGGACTCCCCGACCTGGCCGCGGTGCGTGCGGTGTGCTCGGCGGTCTCGAAGCCGGTCAACTTCATGGTCGGCATCCGGGGCAAGTCGTTCACGGTCGCCGAGCTGACCGCGGCGGGCGTCAAGCGGATCAGCCTCGCCACCTCGCTCTACCGCATCGCGATGAGCGGGCTGATCGACGCGGCACGGGAGGTGGCGGACAAGGGCACCTTCGGCTACGTCGATCGTGGCGTCTCGTCGCCGGATCTGGCCGCCTTCATGGAGGGATAAGGCGTACACTGAGCCTCACGGGAGGACGGGTCATGATTGGCAGCCAGGATCTGATGATCGGTCTGGTGATCGCGTTGTTCTTCTTCGGCGCCAAGCGATTGCCGGAGATCGCGAAGTCGGTCGGCAAGTCGATGCAGGAGTTCAAGAAGGGCGTGGCGGGGGACGGAGACGACGAGCCGGCGAAGGCGTCGGCCGCTCCGCCGGCGGCGGCGCCCGCGGCCGTCGCGGTTGCCGCCCCGGCGCGGACCTGCCCGGGATGCCAGGCGCCGATGGAGGCGGACTGGAAGCTCTGCCCCCGGTGCGGGGCCTCCCCCAGCAGTCCCGCGGGCTCCGGCACTCACGCCTGAGCGCCCTCTCCCGGGCGCTCCCCGACCCCACACGCGCTCAGGCGACCGCGCCGAAGGTGATCAGCCGCTCGAGCCGCCTCAGCTGATCGCCGGTCCCCAGCGCGAGAAGATGGTCCCCGGCGGCCAGGGCCAGGTCGCCGGGTGGGCTGGCCATCGGGCTACCGTCGCGCAGGATCGCCAGCACGGTCGCTCCGGTGGTTCGCCGGATGTCGAGCGTATCGAGGCTCTGGCCCACGCTGGGGCTGTCCGCTGGCATCGCCAGGTCCTCGATGTTGAGCGCGTCGCTGCCCCGTCCGAGGGCGGTCTCGAAGAAGTCCACCACCGCCGGGCTCAGCATCAGGTGGGCCAGCCGGTGCCCGCCGATCGCATAGGGGCTGACCGCCCGGTTGGCACCGGCCCGCGCGAGCTTGGTGACGCCGGCCTCGTCGGCGGCCCGCGCGACGATGTAGAGATCGGGCTTCAGCACGCGCGCCGAGAGGACGATGTAGGTGTTGGTGGCATCGTTGCCGGTGGTGGCGATCAGCCCACGCGCCCGCTCGATCCCGGCTCGCTTCAGCACCTCGTCCTCGGTGGCGTCGCCCACCAGCGTCAGGTATCCGCGCTCGGCCGCGTGCTGGGCCGCCTCCTCACGCGGGTCGATCACCAGGAAGGGCGCCGCCGCCTCGTGTAGCTCCACCGCGGCCTGGCGCCCGACCCGGCCCATGCCCGCCACGATCACGTGCCCCTCGAGCCGCTCGATGCGACGCTCCATGCGACGCCTCCCCATGGGATCGGCCAGGCGCACACTGACCAGGTACTCCATCACCACGCCCAGCGTGTAGAACAGGCTGCCGATGCCGGTGAACGCGAGGAAGATCGTGAAGAGCCGCCCCGCGGTGGTGAGCGGGCGGACCTCGCCGTAGCCGATCGTCGTGATCGTGGTCACGGTCATGAAGAGCGCGTCCATCCAGGTCCCGCCGGTGTCGTGCCAGAGCACGTAGTAGCCGAGCGTGCCGACCGCGACGATCGAGAGCACGAGCGAGAGCGGCAGGAGCAGCCGCACCTTCAAGGACCGGCGCGCGAGGCTGTCGGTCGGCATCGTCTGCCACCAGCATAGCCGCGAGGGCCCGCCTTGACCGCAGACTCCCGGCGGGGCACGATGACGCGGGCTCCGGACAACCGAGAGACCCAGGTGTATTCGCCAGGCGCATTCGAAGGAGTGACCGTGTGATCATCGGCGTCCCTAGGGAGATCAAGTCCGGCGAGCAGCGGGTGGCGTTGACTCCGGCCGGCGCCCGCGCCCTCACCCGGGCCGGACACCGCGTGGTGGTCGAGCGGGGCGCCGGCGCGGGCAGCAGCGTCCGCGACGAGGAGTACGCGCGCGAAGGCGCCACGCTCGCGCCGGTCTCCGAGGTCTGGGCGCGGGGCGAGATGATCCTGAAGGTGAAGGAGCCGCTGCCCGAGGAGTACGGCCGGATGCGCTCGGGGCAGATCCTGTTCACCTACCTGCACCTGGCCGCGGTGCCCGAGCTGGCGCGTGCGCTCCAGGCCGCCGACGTCATCGCGGTCGCCTACGAGACGGTGCAGCGCGCCGACGGGAGCCTGCCGCTCCTGGCCCCGATGAGCGAGGTCGCGGGGCGCCTGTCGGTCCAGGAAGGCGCCTTTTACCTGGCCAAGGCCCACGGCGGCCGCGGCATCCTGCTCGCGGGCGTTCCCGGCGTGCCGCCCGGGAACGTGGTGGTGGTGGGTGCGGGCGTGGTGGGCGTCAACGCCGCGCGCATCGCGCTCGGTCTGGGCGCCGACGTGTCGATCCTGGACGTCAACCTCGACCGACTCCGCGCGGTCGACGATCTCTTCCACGGCCGGGTGATCACGCTCGTGTCCAACAGCTTCAACCTCGATCAGGTGCTGAGGCGGGCCGACCTGCTGATCGGCGCCGTGCTGATCACCGGCGCCCGCGCGCCCGTGCTCGTCAGCAAGGAGAGCGTCGCCTCGATGAAGGAGGGCGCCGTCATCGTGGACGTGGCGGTGGATCAGGGTGGGAGCGTGGAGACCATCCATCCGACCACGCTCGCCGACCCCACGTACATGGTCTCGGGGGTCGTGCACTACGGCGTGGCCAACATGCCGGCCCTGGTGCCTCGCACGTCGACCTTCGCCCTCACCAACGCCACGCTGCCGTATGCGCTCGAGCTGGCCGGCGCGGGCGTAGCCGCCGCGGTCCGCCGCAACCCGGCGCTGGCCCGCGGAGTCAACGTCTGGCGCGGTCGCATCGTGCACCCGGCGGTGGCCGAGGGGCTGGGGGAGGCGGCGACGCCGCTCGAGGCGCTGCCCGGCTGAATCCCGACTACAGCGTCGCGACCATCCCGACCGTGGCCGCGGCCATGACCACGGCCGTGATCCAGCCGAGCCATCGCAGGAGTGGGGGATTCACGCGCTTGCCCATGACGGTGCGATCACTCGTCAGCAGGACGACCAGGACGATGAGCGGCGCAGCGAGGACCCCGTTGACGACCGCCGACCAGAAGAGCCAGGCCACCGCGTTGAAGCCGGCGAAGTTCAGGCCGAGCCCCACCAGCATGGAGACTCCCACCACCGCGTAGAAGCGGCGAGCGAGGCGGGGCTTGTCCTCGAGCGAGCCGCGCCAGCCCTCCGCCTCCGCGATTGCGTAGGCGCAGGAGCCGGCGAGGACCGGGACGCCGAGCATGCCGGTCCCGATCAATCCCAGGGTGAAGAGCCAGTACGCGCCCTCGCCGGCCAGCGGGCGGAGCGCCTCGGCGGCCTGGCGCGCGGTCTCGATCTGCGTCTTGCCGTGGGTATGCAGCGTGGCCGCGGTCGTGAGAATGATGAAGTACATCACGAGATTCGAGAAGAACATGCCGGTCAGCACGTCGGTGCGGGCGCGGCTCAGCTCCTCATCGGTGGAGCCCTGGCGCTGCTTGAGTGTTCGCCGCCCGGCCGCCCGGTCCTCCTCGACCTCCTGCGCGGCCTGCCAGAAGAAGAGGTAGGGCGAGATCGTGGTCCCCAGGATGCCCACGAGAGTGGCGAAGTACACGTTGGACCACTCGACGCGTGGAACCGTGGTCGCGACGAGAACGGCCGCCCAGTCCGGCCGGGCGAGGAACGCGGCCAGCACGTACGCGAACAGGACGAGCGTGAGCCACTTGAAGATCCGCGCGATCGTGCGGTACGAGGACCAGAGGAGCAGCGAGACGATGAGCCCCGTGTAGACCGGGGTCCACACGATGGCCTTCACGCCGGTCACGAGCTCGCTCACCTCGGCCATGCCGCCGAGGTCGGCGCCGATGTTGATGACGTTGGCCACCGCGAGCAGGACGCATGCGCCGAGGAGGACGGGACGAGGATAGCGTCGGCGGATGACGCCCGCGAGCCCGCGGCCGGTGACCATTCCGAGGCGCGCGCACATGAGCTGGATGGCCGCCATCAGGGGAAAGGAGAACAGCGCGGTCCACAGCGGCGCGTAGCCGAAGGCGGCGCCGGCCACTGAATACGTGGAGATTCCGGAGGGATCGTCGTCCGCGGCGCCGGTGATGAGGCCCGGTCCGAGATCGGCGAAGAACCGGAGCGGCCACCGAGCCGGCTGCGGTGACGGCTCGGGGACGGGTGGGCGTTCGTCGCTCAGGCCGAGGGCTCCCCTGTTTCAGAAACTCCGTCTCGTCCAGAGGCGGGGCACCGGGTCATCTTACCCAGAATCCTGGTCTTGCGGGTTGCCGGAAGGTACTTGACCGGAGTTTTCTTTCGTCGGATCCTCGGCCGATCGGACGCTTGGCGTGATACCCCATGGGCCCGGGCGGAGAGAAGCGGCATTGCATCGATGCGGTGCTATCACGTGCTGCGCGCTGCTCGTCCTCGCCATGCTTCATGTCGCGGTCACCGTCGTCGACGCCCGTGAACCCCGACCTCTGCCGACGGAAGTCGTGTCGAAAGCTCCGGGCATCAGACCCCTGGGGCGCGGCCGCCATAGCTGGTGGGGAATATCGGTATACGATGCCACGCTGTGGGTCGTGGGCACCGCGTGGTCACCGTCGCGGCCGCACGCGCTCGACGTGGAGCCGAGCCGCAAAGTCGCGGCCGGCACGCTGGTGAACACGGCGCTTTCAGAGATGCGAGATCTCAAGCTCGGCGACGAAGAACGAATGAAATCATGGCAGCGGGAGTTGGAACAGGCGATTCCAAGCGTGCAGCCGGGCGACCAGGTCGTGATTTTCTGTCCCGACCTCGACAGAATGATCGTGTACTACAACTCGGCGGTCTATCGAGAAACTAAGGACCCAACGCTATGCCCGGCCGTCATGAACGTGTGGTTGCATCCCGAGGCCAAGCACAGCCAAGTGAGGAAAGCTTTGCTGGGCCACTGAATCAACCGGACGCGACCGTGGCGCAACCGGAAACAGCAGCGGGGCTACGGAGGGCTCCGTAACCCCGCGTGAAGATTTGGTGGAGCTGAGGGGGCTCGAACCCCTGACCCCAAGACTGCCAGCCTTGTGCTCTCCCAACTGAGCTACAGCCCCACCGCGCCGCCCAGCTTATCGAGTGGGCGCGCTTTTGTCAAGGTTGGCCAATACTTGCGTTGTGTCTTCAGGAGCCGGCGGCCTGCCGGGCCGCGCTCAGCGCCGCGTCGTAGTTGGGCTCCGTCGTGATCTCTCGCACGTACTCGACGTGCTTGACCTTGCCGTCCTTGCCCACTACGAAGACCGCGCGCGCGGTGAGTCCGGCCAGCGGGCCCTCCTTCACGAGCACGCCGTAGCCCTGGGCGAAGGAGTGGTCGCGGAAGTCCGACAGCGTCTTGACCGCGGTGGCGCCGGCCGCGCCGCACCAGCGCTTCTGCGCGAACGGAAGGTCCATGCTGACGGTCCACACTTCGACGTTGCCGCCGAGCTTGCTCGCCTCCTGGTTGAACCGGCGGGTCTCCGTGTCGCACACCGGCGTGTCGAGCGAGGGTACCGCGCTGAGCACGATCACCTTGCCTCGTGCCTGGCTGAGCTTCACCGGCTGCAGCCCGTTGTCCACCACCGTGAAGTCGGGCGCATCGCCGCCCGGCTTGATCTCGGGACCACTCAGCGTGACGGGATTGCCCTTGAACGCCACCGCGCCTGCTCGTTCGGCCATGGGATCCTCCAGTCGAGAAAGGTTCCGCCCGAGGTGCTTCGCCGTGCGGCCAGAGTATACAGGCGCCGCTTGTCGTATCATAGGCAGGCGGCGGGGCACGTGCCGGAGTGGCGGAACTGGCAGACGCGCACGACTCAAAATCGTGTACCCGTAAGGGTGTGTGGGTTCGACTCCCACCTTCGGCACCACCTGTTCCCGGGCGCGCAGACGACGGTCCACTCGAGCGAGAATGGTCACGGCGACGCGTAGCGCGCTCCATCTGCCCCTCGCGGGTCGCGTCGCGGTGATCAGCGGAGGCTCCCGCGGGATCGGCCGGGGCATCGCGCTGCATCTGGCGCACGCGGGTGCCGACTGCGCGATCACCTATCGGCGCAACGAGGCCGCCGCCGCGGAGGTGGTGGCCGCGCTCCGGGGGCTCGGGCGTCGCGCCCACGCCGAGCGGCTCGATCTCGCCGAGAGCGAGCAGGTCGGGCCCGCCTTCGAACGGATCGCGGCCACGCTCGGGCGCGTCGACGTGCTGGTGGCCAACGCGGCGGCCACCGCGTTCCGTCCGCTGCTCGAGCAGAAGCCGCACAACGTGCGCCGCACGTTCGCGATCTCGGTCGACTCCTTCGTGGCGATGGCGCAGGCCGCGGTCCCACTCATGGCGGGGCGACCGGGTCGCATCGTCCTGATCTCGGGTATCGACAGCTTCCAGGCCATGGGCGGGCACGGCGTGCTCGGCGCGGCCAAGGCCGCGGCCGAGGGGCTCGTCCGCGGTCTGGCGCTCGAGCTTGGGCCGCTCGGGATCACGGTGAACGCGGTCGCGCCGGGGTTCATCGCGACCGACTCGTCCACCTACTACGTCACGGAGGGTCTGGGCGTCGACTACCAGCGCGCCACCGCACGGCTGCTCGCGGCCATCCCGGTGCGCCGGCACGGGACGGTCGAGGACGTGGCGGCGCTGGTGGGCTATCTGGTCTCCGACGCGGCCTCGTTCCTCACCGGCCAGTGCATCGTGATCGACGGTGGGCTCACGATCGCCTCGCCGATGACGCGGATGGAGGAGTCCTAGAGCCTCCGTCCCGCCGGGCGGATCGTGTAGACTGCCCTCGTATGCGTCCGTCATGGTTCGAGCCGCTCCAGGTGCGGGCCACCGAGCACGCGGAGGCGGTCATCGACAGCCGTACCGTGCTCGCCGAAGCGGCGGCCGCAGCGTGCTCGCGCGCGGCGCCCGCTCTCCTCGGGATGCAGAAGCCCGAGGGCTACTGGGTGGGCGATCTGCTCGCGGACACGACGCTCGAGTCCGACTACGTGTTGCTGCAGCTCTGGCTCCACCCGCCGCACGACGGTGAGTGGAGACCACCCAGCTGGGCTCGCATCCAGCGCGCCCGCCGGGCCATCCTCGATCGCCAGCGGCCGGACGGGGGTTTCGAGATCTACCCAGCGGGGTCCTCCGACGTCAATGCGACCATCAAGGGGTACGTCGCGCTGAAGCTGGCTGGCCTCCGGCCCGACAGCGAGCCCTTGCAGCGCGCCCGCGACTGCATCCTGCGCCTCGGCGGCATCCAGGAAGCCAACAGCTACGTCCGCATCAACCTGAGCCTGTTCGGGCTCTACCCGCGTCGTCACGTCCCGACGATCCCGGTGGAGTTGGCGCTGCTGCCGGGCGGGCTGATCTACGAGATGTCCTCGTGGACGCGCGCGATCGTGATGCCGCTCTCGATCATCCAGGCCAAGACCGACACGCGGCCGGTCCCGGCCGGCTTCAACCTCGAGGAGCTGGTCGTGGCGGGCAAGAGCTTCAAGCTGCCCAAGCGCGACCGCCTCTCCGCGCTCTTCCGGCAGATCGACGTCGCGCTCAAGGTCTGGGCGAGCCGCGGGCCCGAGATGATCCGTCGCCCCGCGATCCGCGAGGCCGAGAAGTGGGTCCTCGACCGCACCCGCAACAGCGACGGCCTCGGCGCCATCTTCCCGTCGATGATGTACCTGATCATGGCGCTCGACGCGCTCGGCTACCCGCGCGATCACCCCGATCTCATCGAGGCGATCCGCCAGTTCGAGGGCCTGATCACCGAGACCGAGCAGGTCTTCTACTTCCAGCCGTGCGTCTCGCCGGTGTGGGACACCGCGATCGCGATGTTCGCGCTGGGCGAGATGGGCGCGGTCGCGCCCGAGTCGATGCGGCGCGCGGCGGACTGGCTGATCGCCCGCGAGATCCGCCGGCGCGGGGACTGGTCGGTCAAGCGGCCCGATCTGGAGCCCTCGGGCTGGGCCTTCGAGTTCGCCAACGAGCACTACCCGGACATCGACGACACCGCGATGGTCCTGCTCGCCCTGCAGCACGCCGAGGCCTCGGATCGGGCCGCGCAGGAGCGCTGCGAGCGACGCGCGGTGAGCTGGCTCATCGGCATGCAGTCGCTCGACGGAGGTTGGGCCGCCTTCGACGCGGACAACAACTGGGCGTTCCTCAACCGGGTGCCGTTCGCCGACCACAACGCGATGCTCGACCCCTCGTGTCCAGATATCACCGGGCGCGTGCTGGAGGCCCTGTGCCGGCGCGGGTTCAAGCTGGCGGACGCGCCGATCGAGCACGGCGTGGGCTTCCTGCTCGGCTCCCAGGAGCGCGACGGCAGCTGGTACGGCCGCTGGGGCGTGAACTATCTCTACGGGACGTTCCTCGCGCTCCGGGGCCTGCGCGCGGCGCAGGATCCTGGCGCGTCCAAGGCGGTGTGGCGGGCCGGGAAGTGGATCCTCTCGGTCCAGAACGAGGACGGAGGCTGGGGCGAGAGCTGCGCCAGCTACAACGAGGGCCGCTTCGTGCCGGCCCCGAGCACGCCCTCGCAGACCGCGTGGGCGCTGCTCGGGCTGGTCGCGGCCGGCCAGGGCGACAACGAGGCGCTGGCGCGCGGCGTGCGGCACCTGGTGGACACCCAGAAACCCGACGGGACCTGGGACGAGTCGCTCGCCACCGGCACCGGATTCCCCAACGTGTTCTACCTGTGCTACACGCTCTACCGGGACTACTTCCCGCTGCTGGCCCTCTCGCAGGCGCGCCGTGCCCTCGACGAGGCCGCCCGTAGCCTGCGCCTCGTCCAGGAGTCCGGGCCGCCGCGCCCGATCCGCTGACCGGAGCCCGGCGGGCCAGCGCCGGGCTGTCGAACCGAGGCCTCAGGCCTTTCGGCGGGCGTCGGAATCGAGCGCCGCGAAGACGGCCCGGGCCAGCGCGGGCAGCTCGGGGTCGCGCGCGCCCATCAGCAGCACGGTGTCTCCGGGGCGGGCCTCGCCGCGGATCCACTCGATCACCGCCCGGTGGTCCGGCGCGTAGGCAGAGTGGAGCCGAGCCGGGAGATCGTCGGCGAGCATCCGGCTCGAGATGTCGCGAGCGACCGTTCCGCCTGCGTAGAAGATCTCGGCGTAGCAGAGCCGGTCTTGGGGACGGAGGAGACGCGGCATCATCTCCTGCAACTCCGACCTCAGGAAGCGGGCGGGGCCGAAGCCGTGGGGCTGGAACACCGCGAGCACCCGGCGGGCTCCGGACTGCGCGGTGGTGATCGCAGCGCGGAGCTTCTCGCCGTTGTGCGCGTAGTCGTCCACCACCCGGATCCCGTCCGGCGTGACCCCGATCACCTCGAAGCGTCGCGCAACGCCGGGAAAGCGGGCCATCAGCCGCTCCACCGTGGCGGGAGCGATGCCCAGCTCGAGCGCGATCAGCGCCGCCGCGGTCGCGTTCTCGAGGTTGTGCAGGCCCGGCTGCGGCACCTCGAGCTCGAGCGTGGTGGGACCCACGGTGAGCCGCCCGGCCGCGCGCTCCGGTCCGGTGCGCTCGACCTCCAGACGGGCGTCGGCGGGACCGACCCCGTACGTACGTGCGCCCACCGCGCGGCCCAGCTCGAGCGCCTCGGGCGAGGCCACGTTGACGAGCAGCCGGCCGCTACGCTTCGCGAACGCCTCGAACTGCGGCCGCAGCGATTCCACCTCGCCGTGATCACGGCTGATGTTGTGGATCAGGCCGATCGCCGCGTGATAGCCCGTCAACGTCCCGTCGGACTCGCACGCCTCGGCCGCCACCGGACCGTCGACCGGGCCGGGGAGGAAGCACCCGCTGCCGCCCTCGCCGGCCAGCGCGGCGCCCCCCAGCACGGTGGCCGGCACCCCAGCCTCGCGGGTGAGCCAGCCCACCATCCCGGTGATCGTGCTCTTGCCGCTGGTGCCGGCGATGGCCACCCCGGGGTGGCCCGCGTCGACGACCTGCGCGAGCAGCGCGGGGCGGGGCACGCGCTCGATCCCGAGGCGGCGAGCCGCCAGGACCTCCGGGGTCTCCGCCTCCACCGCGGTCGAGTAGATGAATCGATCGAGGTCGGCGGTGATGGCCGAGCCGTCCTGGGGCTTGACGACGATCCCGAGCGCGGTGAGCCGAGCCACGACCTCGCGATTCTTGCCCTGGTCGAAGGAGCGGTCGGAGCCCTGGACGAAGTGGCCCTGCGACCGCATGAGGCGGGCGAGCGGGTTCATCCCGACGCCCGCGATGCCGGAGAAGTGAAAGTGCACGATTCATCCTGCCACGACTGGCCGGTCGATTATTCGGCGGATTTTCGCCCGGCGGCCCAAGGGCGAACCGCCCGATGCCCAAGTCCAAGCCATTGATAAGGCGGGTTGATGGTCGTGGCACCGCAATTGCGAAGAAACTGCGCCCGAGGAGGGACGCCATGGACGCTGCCGAGGCGACCGGGATGATCGTGAAGGGTCGGTTCTGCGGCTTCCCGAACCACGCCAGCTCCGGGTACGTTGCTGGGCTGCTCGGTCGGCAGCTCGACGGGCCCGCGACGGTGAGCTTCGAGCGCCCCGTGCCGGTCGACCGTCCGCTCGGCATCGAGCGCCCCCCCGACGGCACCGTGGTGCTCGCGGAGGAAGGCGTGACCCTCGCGCAGGCGGCCGCGGCCACGCTCCAGCTGGAGCCGCCGACTCCGGTGTCGTTCACGGACGCGGAGTGGGCGTCGGAGCGCTACCTCGGCTTCACCGAGCACGCCGCGCCCGGCTGCTTCGTGTGCGGCCCCGCCCGTGAATGGGGCGACGGACTCGCCATCTTCCCCGGGCCGGTGCCTGGACGCCACCTCGTCGCGGGGACGTGGGCCCCGGATCCCACGCTGATCGACCGCCGCGGGACCGTGCGGCCCGAGTTCGTGTGGGCGGCGCTCGATTGCCCGATCGGCTTCGCGCTGCTCGAGGCCTTCGGCCGCCGGACGATGCTGCCGCGTCAGCTGACGGTGAGCGTGCTCCGCCCGCTCCAGGTCGGGGCGCGGTGGATCGTGATGGGCTGGCCGTTCGCGGCGGAGGGCCATACGCTGCTCGGCGCCTCCGCGATCTTCTCGGAGCGCGGCGAGCTCCACGCGCTGGCGGCCGCGGCGCTGGCCTCCTAGGCGGGTGCCGCCGGTCGGCGCTTGACGAGCTGCATGCTCGTCATCGTCAGGACCGGCTCGGAGCGCTGGTTGATCGTGCTCCAGTGCAGCCGCACGATCCCACGGTCCGGTTTCGTCGAGGACGGGCGCTGCTCCATCACCTGGACCGTGGCCCGCAGCGTGTCCCCGGGCCGGACCGGGCGCAGCCAGCGGACCTCGTCGATGCCGGGGGAGCCGAGGCTGGAGGCGGCGAGCGCGCGCGTCTGGGCGAACAGCCGGAAGGTCAGCGCGATCGTGTGGAACCCGCTGGCGATCAGCCCGCCGAAGATCGACTCCTTCGCGGCCACTGCATCCATGTGAAACGGCTGGGGATCGAAGCGGAGCGCGAAGTCGAGGATCTGCGCCTCGGAGACCGTCACCCCTTCGGTTCGGAACTCGCGGCCCGGGGTGAAGTCCTCGAAGTAGAGATCGGTCGAGGTCACGGAGCTAGGCGGGAGGGACGGCGCCGGTGCGCTCGACGATGAGCCGGTAGTGCTCGGGCCGCCGATGCCGGGCGAAGTTGAAGATCGTCTCCTTGTAGGAGCGCGTGAGATCCAGGTCGCAGGCGGCCGTGATCAGCTCGTCGCCGAGCGTGACGGCCTGGGCGACGATCTCGCCGGACGGAGCGATGATCGCGGACTGCCCGATCATGTCGCAGCCCTCCTCGCGGCCGCACTTGGCCACGCCCACCACCCAGGTCCCGTTCTGGTAGGCGCCCGCCTGCATCACGAGATGATTGTGGAAATTGGAGAGCGCGTCGTGTTCCGGCGCTGGCGGGTTGTGCCGCGGCGTGTTGTAACCGAGCAGGATCATCTCGACGCCCTGGAGCCCCATCACCCGGTACGTCTCGGGCCAGCGCCGGTCGTTGCAGATGCAGAGGCCGAGCAGCCCGCCAAGGGCGCGCCACACCGGGAAGCCGAGGTCCCCCACGTCGAAGTAGCGCTTCTCGAGGTGCTGGAACTGGCGTGACGGCTCGTGCTGGGCGTGGCCAGGCAGATGCACCTTGCGGTACTTCCCGACGAGACGGCCCTCGCGGTCCACGAGGATCGACGTGTTGTATCGCCGGATCCGATCGCCCTCACGGCTCAGCTCCGCGTAGCCCACGCAGAAGGCGAGCCCCAGGCGCCGGGCCTCGTCGAACAGCGGCTGGGTCTCCGGACCGGGCATCTCCCGCTCGAAGAAGGCGTCGATCTCGGCCTGGTCGTCCATCCACCAGCGCGGGAAGAACGTGGTCAGAGCCAGCTCGGGGAAGACGACCAGGTCGGCGGCGCGGTGGTGGGCCTGCTCCAGCAGGACCAGCATCCGCTTGACGACGTCCCCGCGGCTCTCGACACGGGCGATGGGCCCGAGCTGTGCCGCCGCCACCGTGATCGTGCGTGCCATCGCTCGGCGAGCCTAGCACGCCTGTTCGCAACGGGGGAAAATTGGAGCGGCGAGAGGACAGCCGGCCGGGGCCGGCCGGCTGCGCGAGCTACTTTGCCGCGACGGCGCTCAACTTGGCCTGGATCTGGGGCTTGGGCACCGCGCCCACCAGCTGATCCTGGACCTTGCCGTCCTTGACGAACAGGATCGTCGGGATCGACCGGATGCCGTACCGAGCGGCCAAGCCGGGATTGTCGTCCACGTTCACCTTCGCGAGCGTGACTTTCCCGCCGGACGTGCGGGCGATATCCTCCAGTACCGGGGCGACCGCCCGGCACGGACCGCACCATTCAGCCCAGAAATCCACCATCAGGACGCCGTCCGCGGCCACCAGGGCCTCGTCGTAGTTCCTCTCGTCGAGATGCAACAGCCACGGGGTGTCTGCACTCATCGCTTTCTGTCCTCCCGCCGTTTGGATGTCCGGATGGGCCCGGGCGATGCAGGGGCCCCGACGGCCTCCGGGTAAGATGGAGGCCGCCGATGTCCCCGATCCGGCTCGATCATATCGCCATTGCCTTGCGCGCGCTCGCCCTCGCCGGCGACCGGCCAGGCGTCCGGCTCACGCGGCAGTCCGCCTGAACTCAGACCAGACCACGTGGCACCAAGGAGGCATCCGATGGACTTCATTCCGAGTGATCTCCGAGCGCTGCTGTCCGGCATGGCCACGACCGTCGCTCAGTCGGCATGGCGCTCCGGCGTGGTCCTCGTCGGCGGTGTGATCGCCGCACGCATCCTTCGCGCGCTGATCGGCGAACTCGAGACGGTGCTGGTGAAGACGGGCCAGCGCACTGGCGCGCTGGCCTCGGTCACGCAGGCGCGCGTCGCCACGCTCACCGGCCTCCTCCGGACGTCCGCCCTCGTGGTGCTCTGGTCGGTGGTCGTCGTGATCTGCCTCTCCCAGCTCGGCCTCGACGTGCGTCCGATCCTGGCGGGCGCCGGCATCGTCGGCCTCGCGGTCGGCTTCGGCGCGCAGTACCTCGTGCGGGACGTGATCGCGGGATTCTTCCTCGTGCTGGAGGATCAGGTGCGGGTCGGCGACGTGGCGGTGGTCAACGGGACCGGCGGCGTCGTGGAGACCGTCACCTTCCGCACCATCGTGCTGCGCGATCTGGCGGGTACCGTGCATATCTTTCCGAACGGCAGCGTCAACACGCTGGCCAACATGACCAAGGGCTGGTCCGGCTACGTCGTGGACGTGGAGGTCGGCTACCAGGAAGACCCGGACCGGGTCATCGGGATCATGCGGCGCGTCGCCGACGAGCTGCGGCGCGAGCCGGCGTATGGCCCGCTCATCCTGGAGCCGACCGAGATCTTCGGCGTCGACGCCTTCAAGGAGTCGAGCGTCGTGGTCAAGGCGCGGCTCAAGACCATGCCGATCCAGCAGTGGACGGTGGGCCGTGAGTATCGTCGGCGCCTCGTCGGGGCCTTCGCGGCGGAGGGCATCGAGCCGCCGCATCGAAATCTCCAGGTGGCCGAGCCAGGAAAGCCCCTTCCGGTCCTCCTTCTCGGGGGAGGCGATGCGGCCGTGGCTTCGACTGCCGTAGCGGGCCCAAGGGCCTGACAGTCACCGTCACTCGGCTGCCGGGGATGCCACCCTAAAACTCAGATTCCATTGGCAAGGATCGTGGTCCGCTTCTTGTATTTCTGCCGAGCCGCGGCGGGAGGGCCACGACCGAATGAAGCTGAACGTGCTGGGGCGGATGTTCTCGAGCGATCTGGCGGTGGATCTCGGGACCGCGAACACCCGACTCTATGTCCGCGGACAGGGCGTGATCCTCGACGAGCCGTCGGTCGTCGCGGTGGACATGGACGGGAGGGTGCAGGCCGTCGGCAACGACGCCAAGGCGATGCTGGGCCGGGCTCCCGGCTCCGTGCAGGTCGTGCGCCCGCTCCGCCATGGGGTCATCGCCGACTTCGATCGGACCCAGAAGATGTTCCGCTACTTCATCGGCAAGACCCGGCGCCGGTGGGGATTCGTCCAGCCGCGGCTCGTGGTGGTCACGCCGTCGGGGATCACCCAGGTCGAGCGCCGCGCGGTGCGCGACGCGGCCATGCAGGCCGGCGCGCGCGAGGTCTACCTGATCCAGGCCTCGATGGCTGCCGCGATCGGGGCGGGTCTGCCGGTCACGCAGCCGGGTGCGAGCATGATCGTCGATATCGGCGGCGGGACCACCGAGGTCGCGGTGATGTCGCTGTGCGGGATCGTTTACTGCGAGTCGATGCGCACCGCGGGGGACGAGATGAACCAGGCGATCATCCAGTACCTGCGCCGGAGCTATGACCTGCTGGTCGGCGAGCGGCGCGCCGAGGAGGCGAAGATCCGCCTGGGTTCCGCCTACCCCAAGGGCGACGACTACGAACCCATGGAGGTGCAGGGCCGCGATCTGCTGGACGGTCTGCCTAAGACCGTGGTCGTGACCGCGCTCGAGGTGCGTGAGGCGATGCGCGAGCCGGTCGCGGCCATCGTCGCCGCCGTGCGCGCCTGCCTCGAGCAGACACCGCCGGAGCTGGCGGCCGACATCGGGGACAACGGCATCGTGCTCACCGGCGGCGGCGCCCTGCTCCGGGGCCTCGACGCGCTGCTGCAGCACGAGACCGGGCTCACCATCACGGTGACGGAGGATCCGCTCACCTGCCCCGCCCGGGGCGCCGGTGCCGTCCTCGATCAGCTCGCGATGCTCAAGCGCGTCGCGATCCCCGCCTAGCCCACTCCGCGCCCGCCGCGGTTGCCTGCCACCCCCGGCTGAGGATAGGCTCGGGGGAGTCGACGCCACCCTCGAGGAGGCAGGCCATGACCACCCGTTCGCTCGCGCCGTTGCTGCTCGCCTTCCTCCTGGCCTCTGGCTGCTCCTCCCAGCCGGCTCCGCACGCGCACGAGGCCGCGCCGTCGACCGGTGCCGCCACGAGGCCCGTGCGGTTCGACGACCTGGGCGACTACCATCGGGCGATCACCACGAAGTCACCGGACGCGCAGGCCTACTTCGACCAGGGCCTGCGGCTCACCTACGGCTTCAACCACGCCGAGGCCCAGGCCGCGTTCCGGGAGGCCGCTCGCCTCGATCCGAGCTGCGCGATGTGCTACTGGGGCGTCGCGCTGACCTACGGCTCCAACTACAACAGCCCCACGGACGTGGAGCGCGAGCGCGGGGCGCTGGAGGCGGTGACCCGGGCTCGCGCGCTCGTGGCCGCGTCCGGGACCGACTCCGAGCGTGCGTTCGTCGAGGCCCTCTCCGCGCGCCACTCCGCCGCGTCCGGGGCCGACCGCGCCGCGCTCGATCGCGCCTACGCCGACGCGATGCGGGAGGTGGCGCGCCGCTTTCCCGACGACGCGGATGCGGGTACGCTGTTCGCCGACGCATTGATGAACTTGCGTCCGTGGAGCCTGTGGACGGCCGAGGGCGCGCCGCAGCCCGGGACCGCGGAGATCGTGGCCACGCTCGAGCGCGTGCTCGTCTCGAACCCGCGCCACCCGGGCGCGAATCACCTCTACATCCACGCGGTCGAGGCGAGCCCGGATCCGCGACGTGCCGAGGCCGCCGCGGACCGGCTGCTCGGGCTGATGCCGGGCGCCGGACACATGGTGCACATGCCCTCGCACATCTACTACAGGGTCGGGCGCTACGCGGACGCGACCTCCGCGAACGTGGCCGCGGTCGCGGCCGATCGGGCGTACTTCACGAAGAGCACGCCGAGCCCGATCTACCGGATGATGTACTACCCGCACAACCTCGACTTCATCTGGCAGTCGGCCGCCATGGAGGGCCGCGGTGCCGAATGCGTGCGGGCCGCCCGCGAGTTCTCGGCCGCCGTGACGACCGAGGCGGTGCTCGAGATGCCCGACATGGAGACCGCGCCGGCCGCCCCGCTGCTCGCGCAGGCGCGCTTCGGGCGATGGGACGCGCTGCTCGCCGAGCCCGCGCCGCCGACTCGCATGCTCTACGTGACCGGCGCGTGGCGCTACAGCCGCGGGCTCGCGTTCAGCGCGCAGGGCCGGCGCGAGGAGGCCGTCCGCGAGCTGGACGCCCTGCGCGCGGTGCAGGCGAGTGTGCCGCCGGAGCGGACCCTGAGCTCCTTCTTCAAGATGGCGGAGATGCTGGAGCTCGCATCGCAGGTGCTGGAGGGCGAGATCGCCGCGCGTGGCGGCGACGCAAACGGCGCGGTTGCGCATTTCGCGGAAGCGGTGCGCATCCAGGACGGCCACTGGTTCACCGAGCCGCCCCCGTGGTACTTCCCGGTGCGGCAGGCGCTCGGCGCCGCGCTCCTGCAGGCCGGACGGACCGTCGAGGCCGAGGCGGTCTACCGTGAGGACCTGCGGCGCAATCCCGAGAACGGCTGGTCGCTCTTCGGCCTCGCCCAGAGCCTGCGCGCGCAGGACAAGACGGCTGAAGCGGCCGCGATCGACGTGCGCTTCCGAGCCGCCTGGCCGCGCGCCGACGTCACGCTGGCATCGTCCCGCCTCTAGGCCCGCATCCGATGGCGCACGATCGCTATGGCCTGCCGCTCGCGACCCAGTCGCCGGTCGCGGCGGAGGCGTACGTCGAGGGAGTCGATCGCTTCCTCGCCGCCCAGGCAGGTGCCGAGGAGTCATTCGAGCGAGCGCTGGCCGCCGATCCCGACTTCGCGCTGGCCCACGTGGGCCACGCGCGGAGCTTGCAGCTGATGGGCAAGGGCGCGCCCGCGCGCGAGTCCGCCGCGCGAGCGGAAGGGCTGACCGCCGGACTCGACCGCCGCCAGCGGCAACACGTCGAGACCCTGGGGCTGGTGGTCACCGGTCCGGGCGCCCGTGCCCTCGCGGCGATCCGCGAGCACCTGGCCGAGTTCCCGCGCGACGCGATGGCGCTCGCCGCGGCCAACGGCGTCTACGGTCTGATCGGCTTCAGCGGGCACCAGGAACGCAACGAGGAGATGCTGGCGCTGCTCGACGGGCTCGCGCCGGCCTACGGCCAGGACTGGTGGTTCCTCGGTGCGCACGGTTTCGCCCAGACCGAGGCGCTCGGCTGGAGGGCCGGCGCGCCTGTGGTCGAGCGGGCGCTCACCCTCGCCCCGCGCAACGCGCACGCCGCGCACGCCTGGGCGCACGTGCTCTACGAGCAGGGAGACGATCGCCAGGGCGTGGCCTTCGTCGAGCGCTGGACGCCCGAGTATTCGCGCGCCGCGCCGCTGCACTGTCACCTCTCGTGGCATCAGGCCCTGTTCGAGCTCGGCCAGGGCCGGCCCGATCGGGCGCTCGCCCTCTACCAGGATCGTATCCGCCCCGGCCGCTCGCTCGGTGCGCCCTTCTCCACGCTGGTGGACTCGGCCTCGCTGCTCTGGCGACGCGAGCTGACCGGCGCGTCGAGCCCGGATGATGCGTGGAGCGCCGTCGCCGCGCACGGCCGCGCCTCGTTCCCCGCACCCGCGCTCGCCTTCGCCGACGTGCACTGCGCGATGGCCCTGGCCGCGGCGGGTGACGCGGAAGGGCTCGAGCGCTGGGTCGGCGAGCTACGGCGGGCCGACGCGGAGGGCCGGGTTCCCGCTGGCTCGGTGGTGCCCACCGTGGCCCAGGCGATGGGCGCCTTCGCGCGCGGGGACTACGCGGAGACGATCGCGGCGCTGGCCCCGGTGCTCGAGCAGG
>Ga0187766_10000394_pt1 | contig 24147 bp, 36 predicted proteins | sample 0216_QUI02_MP05__4_FD_132971 | JGI IMG/M metagenome (GOLD analysis project Ga0187766, IMG submission 132971) | Tropical peat soil microbial communities from peatlands in Department of Meta, Colombia - 0216_QUI02_MP05_20_MG | ecosystem: Environmental > Terrestrial > Soil > Wetlands > Peat ... | reverse complement strand
TGCCCTTCCCGCCACCGCCGGCCGCCGCCTTGATCATCACGGGATAGCCGATTTTCCGCGCGATCATTGTCGCCGCCTCGGGGTCCTCGACGACGTCGTTGTGACCGGGGATGACATTGACGTTCGATTTAAGGGCAATCTTTTTCGATTCGATCTTGTCACCCATTGCGGCGATCGCCGCTTGCCCCGGGGCGATGAATACGATCCCCGCTTCATCGAGCGAGCGCGCGAATGCGGCATTTTCGGAGAGGAACCCATAGCCGGGATGGACGACTTCGCAGCCCGTATCCTTGGCCGCCGCCACGACTCTTTCGATATTGAGATAGCTTTGCGCCGAAGGAGCGGGCCCTATCGCGATCGCCTCATCTGCCATGCGCACGTGGAGCGCTTCGGCGTCCACATCCGAATAAATGGCGACGGTCCTAATGCCCATTCGCCGTGCCGTGCGAATAATCCGGCATGCGATTTCGCCGCGATTTGCAATGAGGATTTTCTTGAACATCGCTGTTGAGCGTCCGTCCCTCGATCCGGATCCTGTTCTGTGGATCTCCACGAGACCATGACCCAATTATGACGGCTTATAGCAGGGGAGCAAATCGCGAACCAGGGGCGAGCCGGAACTGAACCAGGCCGACCGTCTTTTGGCGACAGTCGACGGAGCGCCCTTCCCCGGCTGCTTTCGGTGGCGCGATGCGTTTCGCATCGCTCACAATAAGCATTTGATCTATCGCAAATTTATTAACCAATGGCATCACGTTTTCAAACTGCGCAGGTATTCGATATCGACTGGGAGCTTTTCGCCGAGCCAGAGAGCGTACTCCGAGTGGTCGATCGGATCGTCGCCCGTCTCCGGGTGGATGAGGACCGAAAGGCCCTTGTGATTGAGCGAGAGCCAAGGAACGAAACGGCCGAAGAGATCCGTTGCAAACGCAACTTGAAACATTGGACGCGTATGGGGCCCGACCGGTCGGTCGTGAACGCGGCCAAGTGCAACCGGAAATCGCGCACCGATCTCCTCACGGAGTTCAACCGCCAAGGCACGGGTCCGGACGTCGTCGAAATAAACGTGTGCGTGATAGTCGATTATTCTGGAAGGATCCACTTCGGTCATGGCGACCCCCTAGCCTTCTCCCCGTTCGCCGAAAATGCCCATCACGTAAGCGGCGTGGATTGCAAGTACCCCACCCCATCCCACAATTGGCCACACGAACCAGATCGTCGTCGGCGTCAGCAGCAAATTCAACACGACAAACACCGCGCTCACTGCGAAATAACCGATGAGGTGCTGACGAAGTCCGGTGAGCCGACGGCGTCCATGCTCGAGCTTGTTCCGATCGTCAAGCATCCGCCCGCACCTCCGGCGTGGTTCAATCAACCGCCTCGTGCGGTGGATTTGGAGTTCCTAGCATTTTGGTGGCATCCGCGTTTAGGAACTTCAAATCCGAATACCACGCGAAATACAATATATTCCTCGTGTGGCTTTGAATCCGAAATTTGCCCCCGGTCCCGCCCCCTAATGTGGCGAATTTCGGATTCGCACACTAGAGCGGAATGTTGTCGTGCTTCTTCCAAGGGTTTTCGAGCTTCTTCGCGCGCAGCATGGCGAGCGAGCGGCAAATGCGCTTGCGCGTTGAGTGAGGCATGATGACGTCGTCGATGAAGCCGCGATGACCTGCGACGAAGGGGTTCGCGAATTTCTGGCGGTACTCCTCCGTACGTTTCGCGATTTTCTCCGCGTCTCCGATGTCCTGGCGGAATATGATCTCGACCGCACCCTTGGGGCCCATGACCGCGATCTCCGCCGTCGGCCAGGCGTAATTCACGTCGCCGCGTAAGTGCTTGGAGCTCATGACGTCATAGGCGCCGCCATACGCCTTGCGCGTGATCACCGTCACCTTCGGTACGGTTGCTTCCGCGTAGGCAAAGAGGAGCTTGGCCCCGTGCTTGATGATGCCGCCGAATTCCTGCGCGGTGCCGGGTAGAAAGCCGGGAACGTCGACAAAGGTGACAATGGGAATCGAGAAGCAGTCGCAGAAGCGAACGAAACGCGCCGCCTTTTTTGAGCTATCGATATCGAGGCAACCCGCCAGCACCATCGGTTGGTTGGCGACGATTCCAACTGTGGCCCCTTCCATGCGGGCGAAACCGACAACGATATTTTTTGCATAGTCCGGCTGAAGTTCGAAGAAGTCCCCGTCGTCGACGACCTTGCTGATGAGCTCTTTCATTTCATATGGCTTGTTGGGATTTGCCGGCACCAACGTGTCGAGCGACATCTCAATCCGGTCAGGAGAATCGTCCGTCGGTCGCGGCGCCATCAGCTCCCGGTTGTTTGCGGGAAGGAAGTCAATGAATCGGCGGAGCTCGAGGAGCGCCTCGACATCGTTCTCGAAGGCGCAATCCGCGACGCCGGATTTCGTCGTGTGCGTCACGGCGCCGCCAAGCTCCTCCTGGGTTACCGACTCGTGGGTCACGGTCTTCACGACATCGGGGCCCGTGACGAACATGTAGGAGCTATCTTTCACCATGAAGATGAAGTCAGTCATCGCCGGCGAGTAGACCGCACCGCCGGCACATGGCCCCATGATAAGCGAGACCTGCGGCACCACGCCGGATGCAAGCACATTGCGCTGAAAAACTTCGGCGTAACCCGCAAGCGATGCCACACCTTCCTGAATCCGTGCGCCGCCCGAGTCGTTCAGACCGATCACCGGCGCGCCCACCTTCATCGCTTGATCCATGATTTTGCAAATCTTCTCGGCGTGCGCCTCTGAGAGTGCGCCGCCAAAGACGGTGAAGTCCTGGCTGAAGACAAAGACAAGACGACCATTCACGGTGCCCCAACCGGTCACCACACCGTCGCCGGGAATTTTCTGCTCCGCCATGCCGAAATCGTTGCAGCGATGCTCCACGAACATATCCCGCTCCTCGAACGAGCCCGGATCGAGCAGAATATCGATACGCTCGCGCGCGGTGAGCTTCCCTTTCTCGTGCTGTACGGCAATCCGGCGTTGGCCGCCGCCCGCTCTTGCACCCGCGCGCTGTTTTTCGAGTTCTCGCAATATCTCCTGCATGGGGCCTCTCATCCGCCCGATGTTTTTACCCGAAGTACTTTTGCGACCCGGGCCGCGATGGGACCGGGCCTGCCCTTGTGCGGTGGATTTGAAGTTCCTGTCACTTTGACGGCACCCGCGTTCAGGAACTTCAAATCCGAATACCGTACTGGATACAATATATTACCAGCGTGGCCTCGAATCCGAAATTCGCTCACAGTCGCGCACCCAGACGTGGCGAATTTCGTATTCGCCACACGAGGACGATTGCAGATAGCATGCGGTCACCCCCAAGGCCAGCCTGGAGCGGAGCGCTAAAGGGCGTAGACGGCCCCCGAGGGAACCTACACTTCAAGCAGACGGAGAAAATGTGCCGCGGCCGCGATGTCGGCCTTAAGGATGTTGCGCCGAGCGGCTGCCTCCGGGTCTTCGCCCCATAGCTCGATCTGGTAAGTTTCATCGAGTTGCGAAAGTTCGAAGGCGGTTTCCGCGTCGATCTCACGCTCCGCCAGGGCAAGCGCCAGGACGAGTGAGCCGCACTCGGCCGTCGCGGCCGCGAGCGCAGTCAGCCGCATATCGTCGAAGGAATCGACGGCCAGCGTCAGCGCACGAAGCGTCTCCTCGGGCTGATCGACCGCCATGATTCCGCGAGTGATCGCGAGCGGAGCACTGAATCGACGTCCCGCCCAGTCGATCAGCGGTTGCCAGCTGCGATCCTGACGTTCCATGAGCGGTCGCGGTCCCTCTGCTCGGTAACAAAGTAGATCGGTCGCCGCGTAGGCGGCCGTACGCTCGATAACTTCTGCCCGATTTGGTGCAACGAGGTCGATTGCCGACCCGGCCAACCGTGTAAGCGGCATCGTTTTGGGATCGACATTCTCCCTTTGGGCCTGCCACTCCGCGGCGATCGCGTCCGCAAGCGGCCGGGTCGGAAGCCGCAGGGCATGCCGTTTGGGCGTACGCACGCTTTTCTCATCGAGGAGTATGCCGTAGCCGTCGTCGAGCTCGGCAACAGCCACATCTTTGAAGAGACGCTTGCCACCGACGCGAGTCACGGCACAAGCCTGTGGACGGTGCGGGGGACCTCGAGGAAAGTGGCCGCGATCGCGTGAGCGCCGGCGGCTTCAAGTTCATCCACGTCGTGGTAGCCCCAGGCGACGCCAACGGCCTTGGCGCCCGCCGCCCTCGCCATCTGGACATCGAAGACCGTGTCGCCGATCATGGCGCAGGCGGGAGCCTCCACGCCCGTATCCGCCATCGCCCGCAAAAGCATGTCGGGATTGGGCTTCCCGGGGCCAACATCGCTCGTTTGCAAGGTGACGAAGCGGCCGAGAATATCATGGCGGCCGAGCGTTCGTTCGAGTCCCCGAAGGCCCTTGCCGCTCGCGACGCCAAGGAGAAAGCCGTCCGCCTCGAGGGCGTCGAGCGCTTCGATGGCGCCGGGGAAAAGCGGCTCTTCGACATCGTGCCGCGCGCGCGCCGCGGCGAATGCGTCCCTGTAGCGCTCGGCCAACAGTGCGGGGTCAAGCCCCGAGTCAGGCAAGGCTAGGGCGGCTAGGGCCTCCCGAAGCGGTAGGCCAATAACGCGCCGCGATTGTTCGGGTCGCGGCGGTGCTGCCCCAAGCGACTGAAACGCCGTACTCACGGCCTTGAAGATCGTGTGTTGGCTATCGACAAGTGTGCCGTCGCAGTCGAATACGGCGAGGCGCAAGGAAGACAAGGAACGCATGGCCTATTTGTGGTCGAAATGCTGCTGCAAGGGAAGTCCCGGATTTCGCGCCGCTCGCGCAATGCGGCAATCGTCAGCCGATCCGGCAGCTAGCCCGCCGGGGAGAATGCGCCGTTGCGCCCGGCTGTCACCCCATCATAGACTGCCGCCCGGCCAGCATGGACACTTCGATCGACACTCCCCATAGAATCGAGACGCCTGAAACGCCGATCCGAAGTCGCGGCGCCCTTTTGGCGTGCAGCGGGGCACATGTCCTCCACGACGGACTGAGCAATGTGCTCTATGTCTTGCTGCCCATTTGGCAAGGCGAGTTCGGTCTATCCTTCACGGAGATCGGCCTCTTGAAGACGGTCTACTCGGGGGCACTTGCCGGCCTCCAAGTCCCGTCGGGCTACGCATCGGAACGCCTTGGCGAGAGCGGGATACTCGTTGTCGGCACGGCACTCGCTGGCCTCGGCTTCCTGCTTGCCGGATGGGCAGGTGCCTTTGTGGCCGTTGGGGCGTGCCTGGCACTTAGTGGCGCCGGGTCGAGTGTCCAGCATCCGGTCAGCTCGTCCCTGATCGCCCGCCAGTTCGAGGGTCCCCGCCTCCGCGCAGCACTCAGCGCCTACAACTTCGCGGGCGACGTCGGGAAGGCGCTATTGCCGGCACTTGCAGCCTGGGCGATCTCCCTATCCGATTGGCGATTCACGGCGAAAGCCCTTGGCGCGATTACGATTGCGGTGGCGCTTGCGATGGTCTGGCTGTTGGCACAGCTTGGCCGACGCCAGCCTCACGCGGCACAGAAGTCGCAAGACGCGACCGCATCGAAGGGTAGCGCGTGGTTAGCGGGTGCCCGGCGCGGCTTTTTGGCGCTTTGCGCAATCGGCATTGTCGACAGCGCCACGCGCGGCGGCTTTCTGGTCTTCCTCCCATTCCTGCTCGGCGAGAAGGGTGCTTCGCTGACGACTGTCGGCCTGGCCATGACGTTTGTCTTCGTTGGCGGTGCCGCCGGTAAATTCGTATGCGGAGTCATTGCAAATCGCGTTGGAATTCTTCGAACGGTCATCATCACTGAATGCGCCACCGCAGCGGCGATCCTGATGCTCCTGCCCCTGCCCGTGACCGCATCCTTGATGTTGCTTCCGTTCGCGGGCATGGCGCTCAATGGCACGTCGTCGGTCTTGTACGGTACGGTTGCCGATCTTCTTCCCGCGGACAGACGTGCCCGCGGCTTCGGGATCTTCTATACGGTTGGTATCGGGGCAAGTGCGGCTGCGCCTACAATTTACGGCGTATGCCGCGACGCAATCGGCATGACGCCCACCCTCGTTGTCGTTGCGGTTATGGTGCTTCTCGTGGCGCCGCTAACGCTTCCGTTGCGCACACCACTTCGCGTCGTCGGCGCTGCTTAATCGGCAAGTGCAGCGAAGGGATCTTCGCTCCAATTCGGATCGAAACCGAAGAGCCGCCATGTCGCTTGCATATGGCTCGGCAGTGGAGCCGTCACGATAATCGGCCGGCCCGTCCGCGGATGGGGCAGTGCGATGGCCCTAGCATGGAGGTGAAGCTTGCGGGAAAGCCCACCTCCAGCGAGAAACGCGACCGAACCGCCGTATTTTCGGTCGCCTTGAATCGGCGTTCCGACTTCCGCCATGTGGACGCGAAGCTGATGTGTGCGTCCCGTGACGGGCCAAAGCGCAACCCAGGCCGCTTTTCGCCCGAGATTTTCGACGACGCTGTAGTAGCTGACCGCGTGCTTGCCGACTTCGTCGTCCGGCATCATGCGCTCCCCGCCCTGACCCGGGTGCTTGGCGATTGAGATGTCGACTTTCCCTCGCAAGGGCCTTGGAACGCCAACTGTTATCGCCCAATAGATCTTACGGGTTGTTTTGCCGCGAAAAGCCTCGGCGAGTTTTGCCGCAGCGGCGGCAGTCCGGCCGAGCAGAAGCACCCCACTCGTGTCCCGATCCAGTCTATGAACGAGGCGCGGTCGTTCTGACGACCCGAAGCGCAAGGCATCGAGCATGCCGTCAATGTGACGCTCGGTGCCGGTACCGCCCTGGACGGCGAGTCCGGGCGGCTTGTTGAGAGCAATTATTTCGTCATCGCGATAAAGCACGAGTTGTCTAATCAAATTGCGGTCGGCCGCCGAGATCGTGTCACGGCCTTTGTCGGGCGGACGGGCGTCGTCTGAAATGAACGCACCCAGAGGCGGAATGCGAACACTTTGTCCTGCCTCGAGGCGCGCACCCGCCTTGGCACGCTTGCCATCGATGCGGATCTGGCCGGTACGCAGGAGTTTTTCCAGGCGCGCGTGACCGAGTGCTGGAAATCGGTGCTTGAACCACCGGTCAAGGCGCTGCCCCGCCTCCTCCTCGCGAACGGCAAGTATCTCGACCATGCCCCTCACGAATCTCCGCCCTGTTTTTTCTCGCGCAGGCGCGCCCAATATTCGAGGCGTTTCTTGATCTCACGTTCGAAACCGCGCTCGGCGGGCATGTAAAAAATCTGCCTCGCCATACCATCCGGGAAATAGTTCTGGCCCGAAAACGCATCGGCTTCGTCGTGATCGTAGGCATAGCCCTTGCCGTAGCCCAAGTCCTTCATGAGTCTGGTTGGCGCATTGAGGATGTGCATGGGAGGCGTGAGCGATCCCGTCTCCTTGGCCGCGCGCATTGCGGAGCCCATCGCCGCATAAGCCGAATTCGATTTCGGCGACGTGGCGAGATAAATCACCAGTTGTGCGATTGCAAGCTCACCCTCGGGTGAGCCGAGTCGTTCGTAAGCTTCCCAGGCGGCGAGCGCCTGAGGCAGGGCGTTTGGGTCGGCGAGGCCAATATCCTCGACGGCAAAACGCGTGAGGCGCCGTGCGATGTACCGGGGATCTTCCCCGCCCGCGAGCATCCGCGCCAACCAATAAAGCCCGGCGTCCGCATCCGAGCCACGGAGGCTTTTATGAAGGGCGGAGATGAGGTTGTAGTGGCCTTCCTGAGATTTGTCGTAAAGCGGGGCCCGCCGCTGCACGGCTTGCATGAGCGCCTGGGTATCCAGCGGCTTGACGGCCTTCAGGGCGAAAAGCTCCTCGGCCAGATTGAGGACGAAGCGTCCATCGCCGTCAGCCATCGCGCGAAGGGCGGCGCGTGCGTCCGTATCGATTGGAAGTTTTCGCCCTTCGGCTGCTTCCGCACGGGCGAGTAAAATTTCGAGGGTCGCGTCGTCGAGGCGGCGCAAGACCAGGACCTGGCAGCGCGAGAGCAGGGCCGCATTGAGCTCGAAGGAAGGATTTTCCGTGGTTGCACCAACGAGGATGACGGTACCGTCCTCGACATAGGGCAGGAAGCCGTCCTGCTGGGCACGATTGAAGCGGTGAATTTCGTCGACGAAGAGGAGCGTTCCCTCGCCCATTTCGCGCCGCTTTCTTGCGGCGTCAAAAATCCTTCGCAGGTCGGCAACGCCCGAAAACACCGCCGAAAGCGGCTCGAAATGCATTTTCGTGACCTGCGCCAGAAGGCGCGCGATCGTCGTCTTGCCGCAGCCAGGAGGGCCCCAGAGAACGATCGAGGCGAGGCGCCGAACCTTGACCATGCGGCCGATCGGACCATCCGGGCCGAGAAGATGATCCTGTCCGACGAGTTCGTCGAGCGACTTGGGACGAAGTCGGTCGGCCAGCGGGCGCGGCGCCGATCCCTCGAAGAGCGTCAAGTGCTGACCACGACGTTGAATACCTGTTCGCCGCGACGAATACTCAACCGCCACGACGACAGTTGATGATCGAGTGCCGACTTCAGATCGTCGATGGACTTGATTTCGGCGCCGTTGATCTTGAGAATTAAGTCGCTCGGTTTGATGCCGAGACGGTTCGCCGGCGTACCCGGCTTCACTGCGGTCACGACGACACCCTTGAGGAAAGAATCGAGGCCGAGCTCCTCGGCGACGGCGGGCGAGAGGTTCGCAACGGTTGCCCCGCCGAGCGGAAGCTCACTGCCGAACTGGGTCGTATTACGCGGTGGATCTTCCGGCGGCGCCGTCAGTGCTATGGAAAGGCTCAATTGCTGACCTTGGCGAAAAACGGTAAGGATCGCCGTCGTGTGGAGCGGCTTGGTCGCGATCCGATATCTAAGCGAGTCCGCATCGTCGACACCCCTGCCGTCGATCTTGAGAATGACATCACCCGGCTTCAGGCCCGCTGCAGCGGCCGGGCCGCCTCTGTAGATTTCGTTCACCAGCACGCCCGAAGGCCGGCTGAGGCCGAGGGTCGAGGCCGTGTCGGCCGTGACGGTTTCGCCTTGGGCGCCAAGCCACGGCCGTACCAATCGCCCACCCGCCCGAATACTCGCGACAACCGTTCGCACCATGTTCGACGGAATCGCGAAACCAATTCCGATCGACCCGCCCGAGCCGGAATAGATTGCGGAATTCACGCCGATCAATTTCCCGTCCATGGTCACGAGCGGTCCGCCGGAGTTGCCGGGATTGATCGCCGCGTCCGTCTGAATGAAAAAATTGAAGTCGCTGACGCCGACTGTCGTGCGCGCGAGGGCGGATATGATTCCGCTCGTCACCGTCTGGCCCACGCCGAACGGATCGCCGATCGCGAGCACGAGATCGCCCACTTCGACGGCATCCGAATCCCCGAACTCCAAGACCGGAAGTGCTGCGCCGTGGGTGTCGATGTGAAGGACGGCGATATCGGCTCGTTCGTCCGAACCGATGAGCTTAGCTTCGAATTCGCGTCGATCGGACAAAACGACCGTGATCTGATCGGCTCCCTTGATGACGTGGTGATTGGTCACGATCGTGCCGTCGGCACCGATGATTACGCCGGAGCCGAGTGTGTTCTGCACACGTCGCTCAGGCGGACCGCCCAGGAATTGGTCGCCGAAAAAGCGCCGGAAGAAAGGATCCTTCTGAAGGGGCGAGGAGGGCTGCTCGACCACCGTTCGCGTGTAGATGTTGACGACTGCCGGGGAGACTTTCTTGACGACAGGGGCGAAGCTGAAGGTGATCTGCTCCCGGTTTTCGGGTGTTGCCTTGCCCGCGGCCAGCGCTGCGTCGCCAGATCCGCAAGCCGTCACAAGCATCCCCATCACGCCGAGAACGCGGATGAGGGCGCGGGGAGGATCCGATTTTCGGCCGGCGGAACTCCGTTTTGCCCCTTCTTTCGGCTCCATGGTGTCTAGCGCCCCTGACATGCCGTCCCGAACGATAACTTAGCAAGCTGGAACGAAAAGGGCAGCCCCTGGGGGCTGCCCTTTGAATTTCGAATTTGCTCGTTCAGTCGTAGCCGGATCAGGCGGCCTCCGCCTCCGTCTCGGCTTCCGGCTTGGGACCGGAATCGAGGCCCTTTGCCGCCGGGTCGCGGTCGACCAGCTCGATGATCGCCATGGGCGCCGAATCGCCATATCGGAAGCCTGCGCGCATCACCCGGGTATAACCGCCGGCCCGGTCCCGGTAACGCTCCGCCAGTGTCGAGAACAGCTTCTCGGTCAACTTTCGGTCCTGAAGCACCGAGATCGCCTGACGCCGTGCGTGGAGGCCGCCGCGCTTGCCAAGCGTGATCAGTTTCTCGACCACAGGCCGCAAGTCTTTCGCCTTTGGTAGAGTCGTCTTGATTTGCTCGTGCTTGATCAAGGCCGCCGCCATGTTGTCGAACATGGCCTTTCTATGGCTGCTCGTGCGGTTAAGCTTGCGCCCGCTAATGCCGTGCCGCATGTGTCCGGACTCCTCTCAGCGCCACCTGGGTCAGTAAGGCTCTTCGAGCCGCTTGGCGAGTTCCTCGATGTTCTCAGGCGGCCAACCCGGAATCTCCATTCCAAGGTGGAGATTCATCTGGGCGAGCACTTCCTTGATTTCATTGAGCGACTTGCGGCCGAAGTTCGGCGTGCGCAGCATCTCAGCCTCGGTCTTTTGGACGAGATCGCCAATGTAAATGATGTTGTCGTTCTTAAGGCAATTCCCCGAACGAACCGAAAGCTCAAGCTCATCGACCTTACGCAACAGGTTCTTGTTGAACGGCAGCTCCGCCGGACGCTCCTCCTCCCGCGCGTGGGAAGGCTCTTCGAAATTAATGAAGAGCTTGAGCTGCTCCTGCAGGATGCGGGCGGCGAGCGCGACCGCATCCTCGGGCTTCACTGCCCCGTTTGTTTCTACGGTCATCGAGAGCTTGTCGTAGTCGGTCACCTGGCCGACGCGCGTGTTCTCAACCTTGTAGCTGACCTTGCGCACAGGGCTATAGATCGCATCGACTGGGATCAGGCCGATCGGCGCATCCGCCGCACGATTAACGCCTGCCGGAACATAACCTTTCCCTGATTCGATCGTCAGCTCCATTGAGATCTTCGCCCCCTGATCGAGGGTGCAGATCACGTGGTCGCGGTCGAGCACCTCGATGTCGTGACCGGTCTCGATCTGCCCGGCCGTGACCTCACCCGGACCGCTCGCCCGAAGATGGACCTTCTTTGGTCCCTCGCCGTGCATGCGGAACGACATCGACTTCACGTTGAGGACAATGTCCGTAACCGCCTCGAGCACGCCCGGAAGCGAGGAGAATTCATGGAGCACGCCATCAATCTGGATCGCTGTCACGGCCGCACCCTGCAGCGAGGACAAGAGAACCCGACGAAGCGCGTTGCCGAGCGTCAGCCCGAAGCCGCGCTCAAGCGGCTCGGCGACGATGGTGGCGACCCGATCGATGCGAGCGCCCGATTGAACCTCCAATTTGGAGGGCTTGATCAAATCCTGCCAGTTTTTCTGAATCACGGGATCGACCTCTCCGTGCTAGGGCGGAACAAACACCGCCACTCGTTCAACGACTATTCCTACCGGGCCCCGCCAGAGGACCCGGCCCAAGAAGCAACCGCATGCGCATGCACACCCAGCATTACACTCGTCGACGCTTGGGCGGGCGGCAGCCATTATGAGGAATGGGTGTCACATCGCGGATGGCGGTGATCACAAATCCTACATTTTGAAGCGCGCGAAGTGCCGACTCGCGACCAGCACCGGGCCCTTTGACCTCAATTTCGAGCGTCTTCATCCCGTGCTCCATTGCCTTTCTGCCGGCGTCCTCCGCCGCCATCTGCGCGGCATAGGGGGTCGACTTACGTGAGCCCTTGAACCCCTGCGAGCCTGAGGACGACCATGCGATCGCGTTACCCTGCGCGTCCGCTATGGTGATCACGGTATTGTTGAACGTCGCGTTTACGTGCGCGACGCCGGCAGTGATATTCTTGCGCTCGCGGCGCCGCCGCGGAGCTGCAGCTTTCGCCATGATTTAATCCCCAAATGTCCAGCGTTTCATAACTGACGAGACCTCAGACGGCCTTCTTCTTGCCCGCAATCGGACGCGCCTTACCCTTGCGGGTACGCGCATTCGTGTGGGTGCGCTGGCCGCGAACCGGTAGGCCCTTGCGATGCCGCAGACCACGATAGCAGCCAAGATCAAGAAGGCGCTTGATGTTCATCGCGACTTCGCGCCGCAGGTCACCCTCGACCTGATACTCGCGGTCAATCGTCTCACGAATGCGAATGACCTCTTGCTCGGTCATTTCATTGACACGACGCTCCGGCGGAATGCCGACCTTTTTCATGATCTCCTTCGCCTTGGCGGCGCCGATGCCGTAAATGTAGGTGAGTGCGACCTCGACCCGCTTTTGCGTCGGAATGTTCACGCCAGCAATTCGCGCCACGTTTGCCTCTCTTTACACAAAAGCGCTTTCGCGGAAAAAGCACCAGAAATCGTATGGCCTTCGGCCACGACAAAACGCCCCTTCCGGCTTTCTGCCGAGGGGGAGCCGGATTATAGGCCGAAACGCCTGCCAGTCAACCAATTCCGCGACCCTCGACGATTGCCGCGATCTGCCCGGCAACCTTGTCGATATCGGCCATGCCGTCGACCCGCTTCAAGATGCCCTTGGCCTCGTAGTAAGGCAGGATGGGCGCTGTTTGCGCCCGATAGGCGGCCAGCCGGGACGCAACCGTCTCTGGATTGTCGTCGGCGCGACGCACGAACTCCCTCGAGCCGCACACGTCGCACACGCCCGGGGTCTTGGGCTTCTGAAACTCATCATGATAACCCGTCCCGCACCGGGCACAGCTGTAGCGGCCCACGATTCGCCGCGTGAGGACCGCTTCGTCGACCGCAAGTTCGATGACATGGTCGAGCGTGAGATGCTTTTTCGCGAGCATTTCGTCGAGGGCCACAGCCTGTGCCCGCGTGCGAGGAAACCCGTCTAGGATGAAGCCCTTCTTGCAATCGGGTTGGCCGATGCGATCCGCGATAATCGAGATTACCATGTCGTCGGGCACGAGTTGGCCCGCTTCCATGATGGACTTGGCTTTCCGGCCTACTTCGGTGCCAGCCTTGACCGCGGCCCGCAGCATATCACCGGTCGAAAGCTGCACGAGGCCGTATTTGTCTTGCAATCGCTTTGCCTGCGTTCCTTTCCCGGAGCCCGGAGGTCCCAAGAGCAGCAGATTCATCCCCGCCGTCCGCGCAGTTTTGCCTTCTTGATCAAACCTTCGTACTGATGTGCGATGAGGTGCGCTTGTATCTGTGCAACCGTATCCATCGTCACGGAGACCGCGATCAGCAAGCTCGTCCCGCCGAAATAGAATGGCACCGAGTACTGCGTGATCAGAATCTCTGGCAGGATGCAAACGGTCGAGAGATAGGCGGCCCCGACCACCGTCAGTCTGGTCAGGATGTAGCTCAGATAGTCCTCGGTGTTCTTACCCGGGCGAATACCGGGAACAAAGCCGCCGTGCTTCTTCAGATTGTCGGCGGTGTCGTGTGGGTTGAACACGATGGAGCTGTAGAAGAAGCAGAAGAACACGATAAGCGCAACATAGCCCAACATGTAAAGCGGCTGTCCGTGGGCGAGATAGGAGGTGATTTGCTGCAGCCACTCCGGCCCTTGCGCGCCCGAGAAACCCGCGATCGTGACCGGTAGGAGGAGCAGCGAGCTCGCAAAGATGGGCGGAATGACGCCCGACGCGTTGAGCTTCAGGGGAAGATGCGAACTCTCGCCGCCGAACACGCGGCTGCCTTGCTGGCGCTTCGGATATTGCACGATGATGCGGCGTTGAGCGCGCTCCATGAAAACGATCGCCGCGATGACGCCAACCGCCATAACCAGAAGAATCACGATCACGAAGCTCGAAATGGCGCCGGTGCGGCCGAGTTCCAGGGTATTGGCGAGCGCATTCGGCAGGTTTGCGACGATACCGGAGAAAATGATCAGCGATACGCCGTTGCCGACTCCGCGCGCCGTCACTTGTTCGCCGAGCCACATGAGAAACAGGGTCCCACCCGTGAGCGAGAGCACGGTGGTCATGCGAAAGAAGAGGCCAGGATCGATGACGGCCGGGCCGTGCGAGCCGGACATGCCCTCTAAGCCGATGGCCAGGCCATAGGCTTGGAATGCCGCCAGGATGACTGTGCCGAAGCGGGTATATTGATTGATCTTCTTGCGGCCTTGCTCGCCTTCCTTCTTGATCGCCTCAAGCGAAGGGACGATCGACGTCAAGAGCTGCATGATAATGGACGCCGAGATGTACGGCATCACGTTGAGGGCGAACATCGTCATGCGACGGAGCGCTCCCCCGGCGAACATGTCGAACATGCCGAGGATGCCACGCGAATTCTGGGTGAATACGTCCTGCAGAATCGTCGGATCGATGCCCGGGACGGGGATGTAAGTGCCAAGCCGGTAGACCATCAGCGCCCCAAGCGTGAACCAGAGGCGCTTTTTGAGCTCGGTCGCCTTGGCGAAGGCGCCGAAATTGATATTGGCGGCAAGTTGTTCGGCGGCAGATGCCATACGCTACTCCGGCAGGCCGGATCGGTCGGCCCGTCCATCGGGTTCAGGCCTTGGCGGAGGACGCCTTATCTTCGTTGGTGGGCTTGGGTGCGCTGACGGTCACCTTCCCGCCAGCCTTTTCGACCGCCGCAATAGCGGCCTTCGAAGCGCCCGCGACCACAATGTCAATCTTGGACTTGAGCTCGCCCTTTGCAAGGAGTCGCACGCCGTCTCGAGTGGATTTGACGAGGCCCGCTGCGACAAGGATGGCCTCGTCCACGGTCTTTCCCGCATCGACTCGGCCGGCCTCGATCGCCTCCTGAAGGCGGCCGATATTCACGTGGCTATGCTCTTTGGGGAACATGCTACGGAAGCCGCGCTTGGGCAGGCGCCGGAAGAGCGGCATCTGACCGCCCTCGAAGCCGAGCAGCGACACCCCACTTCGTGCCGTTTGGCCCTTTCCTCCGCGTGCCGCCGTTTTGCCCTTGCCGGAGCCGATGCCCCGGCCCAACCGCTTGTATTTTCGGTGGGCACCCGGGTTGTCTCTGATTTCGTTCAGTTTCATCGCCTTCTTCCTCAACGCCTTCGTCTCGGCCACCTTAACCGTCGACCTTCACCAAATGATGCACCCGCGCGATCATGCCGCGCACGGAGGGTGTGTCCTCAAGCTCGACAGAGCGGTGCATTTTATTGAGACCGAGGCCGATCAGGGTCGCGCGCTGGTAATCCTCGCGTCCGATCGGGCTGCCGATTTGAGTCACTCGCACGGTCTTAACGCCAGGCTTCTTTTCTTTTGCCGCCATGAACCTACTCCTTCGGCGCCGCAGCCGGCTCACCGCCTCGCCGGCCGATGATCTCGCCCACCTTCTTGCCTCGTTTCGAAGCGACGAGGCGGGGGGCCATGATATTGGAGAGGGCGGCGAACGTTGCCTTGATCATGTTGTGCGGATTGGTCGAGCCGATCGACTTGGCGACCACGTCCTGCACACCGAGGCATTCGAAGATCGCGCGCATCGGTCCACCCGCGATGATGCCGGTGCCCGGTGCCGCCGACCGCACCACCACGCGACCGGCGCCGTAGCGCCCGAGCACATCGTGATGCAGCGTCCTGCCTTCGCGCAATGGAACTCGGACCAGCGAGCGCTTGGCCTGGTCGGTCGCCTTCCGGATCGCCTCCGGTACCTCGCGCGCCTTGCCGGATCCATGACCGACGCGGCCTTTGCCGTCACCCACGACGACGACTGCGGCAAATCCGAAGCGCCGGCCGCCCTTGACCACCTTGGCAACGCGATTGATGCTGACGAGCTTTTCGACGAGCTCGCTCTCTTCGCGCTCGCGCGTTTCGCGTTGGGACACGTTCCTTGCCATCGATCCTGATCCCCTAGAACGCCAGGCCGCCCTCGCGGGCGGCGTCGGCCAGGGCCTTGACCCGGCCGTGATAGAGATAAGCTCCGCGGTCGAACACGACTTCCTTCACACCCTTCTCGATCGCGCGCTCGGCGATCAATTTGCCGACTGCTTTTGCGGCCTCGATATCCGATCCCTTTTTGATCTGGCTCTTGAGATCCTTGTCGAGGCTCGACGCCGCGGCGAGCGTGACACCTTTGGTGTCGTCGATCACCTGGGCGTAAATGTTCTTGCTCGAGCGATGGACGCTGAGACGCGCACGCCCGGCGGATTTGCGGGCGAGCCGGGTTCGAATGCGCCGCTTGCGGCGCGTGTGGAGATCGAGAAACGGCTTCATGGCTCGTACCTACTTCTTTTTGCCTTCCTTGCGCCGGACGTGCTCACCCTCGTAGCGGATGCCTTTGCCTTTGTACGGCTCCGGACCGCGCATGGCACGAATCTCCGCCGCAACCTGCCCGACGCGCTGGCGATCGGCACCGCTGATCGTGATGGACGTTGGCTTGTCGCACTTGATCGTGATCCCCTCGGGGATCGGAAACACCACGTCGTGGCTGTAGCCGAGCAGGAGTTGGAGGTTTTTGCCTTGCACCGAGGCCCGGTACCCAACGCCCTGAATCTCGAGATTGACTGTGAAGCCCTTCGAAACACCAGCGATCAAATTATTGATCAGGCTGCGGTAAGTGCCCCACAACATGCGCGCGCGTTTGGTCTCGCCCCGCGGCTTGACCCAGATTTTGCCCTGGTCGAACTTGGCCTCGACATCGTCGGGGATGGGAAGGCTCAATTGCCCGAGTTTGCCCTTGACCGTCAGGTTGGCGCCGCCGAGCTGCACGTCGACGCCACCGGGCACCGCGACAGGGTATTTTCCAACGCGCGACATGACTGCTCCTAAAACACCTGACAGAGGATCTCGCCGCCAACATTTGCGGCACGAGCATCCGAATCCGACATTACGCCACGCGGCGTTGAAAGGATTGCAATACCCAGCCCGCCATGCACTCGAGGCAGGTCCTTGATCTTCGAATAGACCCGTCGGCCTGGCTTCGACACACGCTGAATCTCGCGGATGACCGGCTGGCCTTCGTGGTACTTGAGCTCGATCTCGAGCGCCACCACGCCTGGCCGCTCCTGGTGTTCGGAGTAGCCGCGGATGTAACCTTCCCGCTTCAGAACCTCGAGAACATTCGTCCGCAACCGGGAGTGCGGCGCCAACACGCTTGCCTTGCGCGCACGCTGGCCGTTCCGGATACGGGTCAGCATATCCCCAAGGGGATCGCTATACGACATCAACCGATCTCCTTTACCAGCTCGACTTGACCATGCCGGGTATCTGGCCGTTCGCCGCCAGATCCCGCAGTGCAATTCGCGAGAGTTTGAACTTGCGATAGAACGAACGCGAACGCCCGGACTGTTCGCAACGGTTGCGCACGCGCACCTTGGAGCTGTTCCGCGGCAACTCCGCAAGCTTGAGACGCGCCGTGAAGCGCTCCTCAGAGGGGCGCGACAGATCTTCGGCAATAGCCTTCAGCTTCGCGCGCCGGATTGCGTGCCGCTTCACCAGCCTTTGACGCCGCTTATTCTTCTCGATCGAACTTTTCTTGGCCATTCTCCGACCTCCGTAACGGGTCAGCCGCCGAACGGCATCGAGAACCCCTTGAGAAGCGCGAGCGCTTCCTGGTTCGTCTTTGCCGTCGTCACGATTGTGATGTCCATTCCACGGATTTGATCGATCTTGTCATAGTCGATCTCCGGGAAAACGATCTGCTCTTTGAGCCCGAAGGTATAATTGCCGCGCCCGTCGAAGCTGCGGTCCGAAAGGCCTCGGAAATCGCGTACGCGCGGAAGCGCAATAGTGACCAGCCGGTCGAGGAACTCGTACATGCGCTCTCGCCGAAGTGTCACCTTGCACCCGATCTTCATGCCCTGGCGGAGCTTGAAATTCGCGATTGCCTTGCGCGCGGACATGATCACCGGCCGTTGCCCGGAGATGCGTGCAAGCTCCTCGGCGGCCACGTTGATCCGTTTGCTGTCGCCGACTGCCTGGCCCACGCCCATATTGATCACGATCTTCTCGAGCTTGGGCACTTCCATGGGATTCCGATACTGGAACTGCTTCATCAGTTCCGGCTTTAAAGTTTTCTCGTAATGCTCACGCAGTCTCGTGGCCATTGCCCCACCTTACCTGTCGATAATTTCGCCAGAGCGCTTGGCGTAGCGCACCTTGCGATTGCCTTCGACGAGTTTAAATCCGACGCGCGTCGGCTTGTCGTCCTTGGGGTCGAGGTGGGCCACGTTCGAGACGTGGATCGCCGCTTCCTGCTCGACAATGCCACCCGCATTTCGCGCCGAGGGCCTCGTGTGGCGCTTGACCATATTGACGCCTTGAACCAGCACGCGATCTCGCTCGACCAAGACCTTGAGCACGTCGCCCCGCTTGCCCTTATCGCGGCCGGCGAGCACGACCACGCGATCTCCCTTCTTGATCCTCGCGGCCATCACAGCACCTCCGGGGCCAACGAAATAATCTTCATGAACTTCTTGGCGCGCAGCTCGCGCGTCACGGGCCCGAAAATGCGCGTGCCGATGGGCTCGCCCTGCGGATTGATGAGCACGGCGGCGTTGCGGTCGAACCGGATTACGCTGCCGTCCTGGCGGCGAATTTCCTTCGAGGTGCGGACGATGACCGCCTTATGGACGTCGCCCTTCTTAACGCGGCCGCGCGGGATCGCGTCCTTGACCGACACGACAATGACATCGCCGACTGACGCGAACTTGCGCTTGGAGCCGCCCAGCACCTTGATGCACTGCACCCGACGCGCGCCGGAATTATCGGCGACCTCCAGGTTGGTTTGCATCTGTATCATGACACTCGACCCTTCCTTCCGCTCAGCCGGCCGCAGTCGGATCGCCGGCCACGACTTCCCAACGCTTGCGCTTGGAAAGCGGACGGCATTCGCGGATGCGCACCGTATCGCCGACCTTGAAACGGTTGGCTTCGTCATGCGCCATGAATTTCTTCGAGCGCGTGACATATTTTTTATAAACCGGATGCTGCACGCGGCGGTCGACCCGCACGATGACGGTCTTCTCCGCCGCGTCGCTCACCACCACACCCTGCAATTCACGCCTTGGCATCGCTCCGACTCCTACGAGGCCTTCGACGCCTTCCGGCCGCGCTCGCCGAGGATCGTCTTGATCCGAGCGATGTCGCGCCGCACGCGTCGCACTTGTGCCGTGTTCTCAAGCTGGCCGCTTGCCTTCTGGAAGCGCAGGTTGAAAGACTCCTTGCGCAGCCCAGTCAACTGATCCTTGAGCTCGTCCGTGGTTTTAGCTCGAATATCTTCTGCTTTTGTCATTGCTCAGTGTTCCTCACCGAGGCGTGCGACGAACCGAGTCCGGATCGGGAGCTTCGCAGATGCAAGTGCCATTGCCTCGGTCGCAATCGTGCGGGGCACGCCGTCCATCTCGAACATGATGCGACCCGGATGGATACGCACGCACCAGAACTCTGGCGTACCCTTGCCGGAACCCATGCGCACCTCGGCCGGCTTCTTCGAGACCGGTACGTCGGGGAAGACGCGGATCCAGACGCGCCCGACGCGTTTGATGTGACGCGTGATGGCGCGGCGGGCGGCCTCGATCTGACGCGCGGTAACGCGCCCCGGTTCAACGGCTTTTAGACCGTAGGCGCCGAAGTTGAGCGAGGTGCCGGCCGACGCAAGGCCCTTCACGCGTCCCTTGTGCGCCTTTCTGTACTTTGTTCGCTTCGGTTGAAGCATCACCTAGCTCCTTCGGTCCGACTAACGCCCGACTTGCTGATCAGCGAGTCGCTTATCCTGCGCCATCGGGTCATGCGCCATGATCTCGCCCTTGAAAATCCAGACCTTGACGCCGCAGGTGCCGTACGTGGTCTTCGCCGTCGCAACGCCATAATCGATGTCGGCTCGGAGCGTGTGGAGCGGCACGCGGCCTTCGCGGTACCATTCGACCCGGGCAATCTCCGCCCCCCCAAGCCGGCCTCCGCAAGTGATCTTGATGCCTTGGGCGCCGAGACGCATGGCCGACTGCACCGCGCGCTTCATCGCGCGGCGAAAGGCAACGCGGCGCTCGAGTTGCTGAGCGATGTTCTCCGCGACCAAGCGGGCCTCAAGCTCCGGCTTGCGGATTTCGACGATATTGAGGTGCACCTCGCTCGGCGTCATCTTGGCGATGTCCTGGCGCAATTTTTCGATGTCGGCACCCTTCTTACCGATGACGACGCCTGGACGTGCGGTGTGAATGGTGATCCGCGCCTTCTTGGCAGGCCGCTCAATCACCACGCGGGATACCCCGGCCTGCTGCAGCCGGTCGTGAAGATATTTCCGCAGCTTGAGGTCCTCGTGAAGCAGTTGGGAATAGTCGCCGTCGGCGTACCACCGGCTATCCCACGTCCGGTTGACGCCGAGCCGAAGCCCGGTTGGATTGACTTTGTGACCCATCAGGCCGTCTCCCCGGCTTGCGTTTCGCTCCGCTCGCGCACGACGATGCGGAGATTGCTGAATGGCTTCACGATGCGAACGCCCCGCCCGCGCGCCCGGGCGTGAAAGCGCTTCATTACCAGTGCTTTACCGACCGATGCCTCAGCGACGTATAGGCGGTCGACATCGAGCTGATGATTGTTCTCGGCGTTCGCAATCGCGGAGGCGAGCACCTTCTTCACTTCGCCGGCGATGCGCCGGCGCGAGAACGTAAGCTCAGCCAGCGCCTGCTCGGCCGCGAGGCCGCGAATGAGCTCAGCCACGAGATTGAGTTTGCGCGGGCTCGTGCGAATCGAGGCCGAGAAGGCCATCGCCTCGTTGTCCTTGAGTCGCCGCTCGGTTGCTTTCTTGCCCATGCTATTCCCTTTTCGCCTTTCGATCCGCGGCATGACCGTAGAAGACTCGAGTGGGCGAGAACTCACCGAACTTGTGACCGATCATATTCTCGGTCACCAGCACTGGAATGAACTTGTGGCCGTTGTAGACACCGAAGGTCAGGCCGACGAACTGCGGCAAAATTGTCGAGCGTCGCGACCAGGTCTTGATGACCTCCTTGCGTCCCGATTCGCGCGACTTCTCCGCCTTCTTCAGGAGATAGCCGTCGACGAACGGGCCTTTCCAAACAGAACGAGACACGGTTGCGCTCTCCTACTTCTGGAAACGCCGGCGCACGATCAGTTTGCTCGTGGCCTTGTTCTTACGCGTGCGCTTGCCCTTGGTCTTGATACCCCAAGGTGTTACCGGATGTCGCCCGCCCTTGGTGCGGCCTTCGCCGCCGCCATGAGGATGGTCGATCGGGTTCATCGCAACACCGCGCACGATCGGCCGACGGCCCTTCCAACGCGAGCGACCCGCCTTGCCGATCTTTTCGTTGGTGTGATCGGGATTCGAAACCGCACCGATCGTCGCGAGGCATTCGGCTCGCACCATCCGCACTTCGCCCGAGCCGAGCTTCAGAAGCGCGTAGCCCGCATCGCGCCCGACGAGCTGCACATAGCTGCCGGCTGCGCGGGCGAGTTGGCCGCCCTTGCCGATCTTCATTTCCACATTGTGGACAATGGTGCCGATCGGAATGCTTGAGAGCGGCATCGCGTTGCCGGGCTTGATATCTTCACGCTCACCGGCGACCACGGTATCGCCGGCCTTGAGGCGCTGGGGTGCCAAGATGTACGCCAATTCGCCGTCCTGATACCGCACAAGGGCGATAAATGCCGTGCGGTTGGGGTCGTATTCGAGCCGCTCAACAACCGCCGGCATGCCCCACTTCGCGCGACGCGCGAAGTCGATCATGCGATAGCGCCGTTTGTGCCCGCCGCCCTTCTGCCACATCGTGATGTGGCCGTGATTGTTCCGTCCACCCGTGCCGATTTTCCCTTCGGTCAGGCTCTTGACCGGCTTGCCCTTCCAAAGCTCGGAGCGGTCGACCATGACGAGGCCGCGCAGGCCCGGCGTCATCGGCTTGTATGTTTTGAGTGCCATGGTCAGTCCTCGCCTCAGACGCCCGTCGTCACGTCGATGGTCTGGCCTTCCGCCAGCGAAACGACCGCCTTCTTGAAATCGGAGCGTTGGCCCGGATGGCCTTGCCAACGCTTGGCCTTGCCCGCAACCACGATCGTGTTGACGGCTTTGACCTTGACCTTGAACAGGCCCTCGACCGCGGCCTTGATCTCCGGCTTGGTAGCGTCGAGCGGTACGCGAAAGGTAACCTGATTATGTTCAGATCCGCGCGTCGACTTCTCGGTGATTACCGGCGAGCGCACGAGTTCGTACATCCGTTCCGTGCTCACTTTCACCGCACCAACATGCCTGCTCATCTCAGCCTCTCCTGCAGCTTCTCAACGGCGGCCTTGGTGAGCACGAGTGTGTCGCGCCTAAGAATGTCGTAGACGTTCGCACCCTGCTGCGGCAGCACGTCCACCCCCGGAATATTTCGCGCCGCTCGCGCAAAACCCTCATCCACCTCCGGCCCATCGATGATCAGCACCGACGACCAGCCGAGTTTGACGAACTGCCCGGCCAGGACCTTGGTCTTAGCCTCTTTGACAGCCGCCGCGTCCAGGATCGTGAGCTTGCCTTCAGCCGCCTTGGCCGACAGCGCCATCCTAAGGCCGAGTTTGCGCACCTTCTTTTGGAGATCGAAGGCGTGACTGCGCACGACCGGGCCGAAGATCACGGCACCACCCCGAAATTGCGGGGAGCGCAAGCTTCCCTGTCGCGCGTGGCCCGTGCCCTTTTGCTTGTATGGCTTCTTCGTCGTTCCCTGAACGTCGGAGATGCCCTTGGTTTTGTGGGTCCCGGCCCGTCGCTTGGCGAGCTGCCAATTGACCACGCGAGCCAATATGTCCTTGCGCGGTTCGACGCCGAAAACGGTTTCGTCGAGCTCGAGCTCGCCGACCGATTTGTTGTCGAGATCGATGATTGCCGTCCTCATCGCACTCATGCCTCGCTCTTCTCCGCCGGCGTCTCGGCCGAGGCCGGCGTGCCAGCCGCCTTGCGGACCGCCCCCGGGAAGGGCAGTTCCTTCGGCGCCTTTCGCTTGACCGCGTCACGCACGAGCACATAGCCCCCCTCGGCCCCCGGCACGGCGCCCTCGACCATCACGAGGCCACGCGCCACGTCGGTTGCCACCACCTTTAGGTTCTGTGTGGTGCGCCGGCGGTCGCCCATATGGCCAGCCATCTTCTTGTTCTTGAACGTCTTGCCGGGGTCCTGGCGGTTGCCGGTCGAGCCGTGGCTGCGATGGGAGATCGACACACCGTGGGACGCGCGAAGGCCGCCGAAATTCCATCGCTTCATGGCGCCGGCAAATCCCTTGCCGATCGTGGTGCCGGTCACGTCGACAAACTGTCCCGCAAGGAAGTGGTCGGCGGTCAACTCGGCGCCGACATCGATAAGTGCATCTGCGCTCACGCGAAACTCGAATACGCTCCGCTTCGGCTCGACCTTCGCCTTGGCAAAGTGGCCGCGCTCGGCCTTCGACACATTCTTGACCTTGGCAACGCCGAGACCGAGTTGGAGCGCGGTATAACCGTCTTTTTCTTCCGTGCGCTGGGCGATGACTTGGCAGCCTTCGACCTTGAGCACGGTGACCGGAACGTGGTCCCCGCTTTCGGTGAAGAGGCGCGTCATGCCGATCTTTTGCGCGATAAGCCCGGTACGCATCGATAACGCTCCCCTCAGAGCTTGATCTCGACGTCGACGCCGGCCGCGAGGTCGAGCTTCATCAGGGCATCGACCGTCTGAGGTGTCGGATCGACGATGTCCAACAACCGCTTATGCGTCCGGATCTCGAATTGCTCGCGCGACTTCTTATCGACGTGGACCGAGCGGTTCACCGTGAACTTCTCGATCCGCGTCGGCAGCGGGATCGGCCCGCGCACGCGAGCACCCGTGCGTTTGGCTGTGTTGACGATCTCGCTCGTCGACTGGTCGAGCACGCGGTGGTCGAACGCCTTCAAGCGGATCCTGATATTCTGATTGTCCATCGTCGTTTCCTGTCGCCGAGCCGGAGCCGCATTGCCCCGGCCATAATGTCCCGCCCGTCTATTGGATGATCTTGGCGACGACGCCGGCGCCGACCGTGCGCCCGCCCTCGCGGATGGCGAAGCGCAGGCCCTCGTCCATCGCGATCGGCGCGATCAGCTCGACCTCCATCGCGA
>Ga0187766_10000393_pt1 | contig 24205 bp, 29 predicted proteins | sample 0216_QUI02_MP05__4_FD_132971 | JGI IMG/M metagenome (GOLD analysis project Ga0187766, IMG submission 132971) | Tropical peat soil microbial communities from peatlands in Department of Meta, Colombia - 0216_QUI02_MP05_20_MG | ecosystem: Environmental > Terrestrial > Soil > Wetlands > Peat ... | reverse complement strand
TATGAATCCGTGAATCTTCGGCGAACCTATGTAGGGAATCGGCGCAGGTCGAACCGATGACCCAGTACTTCGGACTATGGAGACTCAACAGAAACATACAACCGGCACCAACGCCAGAAGCCCAAGTGATGCAGCAGGAGGGCTTCGTTGCCATAATCAAGGCCCAGCTTCAGATGGGGAGAATCAAGGAGGCGCACACCTTTGTCGAAGGAGGCGGAGGGTACTTCGTATACGAAGGCACCGAAGAGCAGATCCACGAGGACGTTTCTCTGTGGGACCCTTACGTCCTCTTCGAAATCCACAGAACCCTCCCTCTGCAGAGGGCAGCAGAATTGGAATTGGCGGCTCTCAAGAAGCGAGCGGGCAAGGCCTAGGCCTGCCCCTTCCCCGTTTTTCAGGAAGGTAAACCTGCTTGACCGTCCCTCTTTTTGTCGTCTGATCTCAGAGATTTAGCGCAGACAGATAATCGGGGAGCAAGATTCAAATCGGAAGCCTAGGTCGAACACCTCGTGGAAACCTATTCAGTTCATTACGGGTTCAGCCAGCACTTCGACTTCCCTGCCGCGGAAGCTTTCAGGTGGTGCACGGACTACGCCCCGGAAGACGTAGAGCTAATGGGCGAAAAGGGACGCAGGAAGGTCAAGCGCCTCAATGAAGACACCTTCGTCCTGAATGACAAGTACAAGACAAAGGAGGGGAAGGTGGTCAAGAAGAGGCTGGTCCGCATCTACCCCGAGCGGCTGAGCTGGACCAACACTAGGGTCAGCAAGGACGGGAGGTTCTCGCAGTTCCTCTACCAGATCGTGGCAGAGGAGGGAGGGGGCTCCCGCCTGGACTTCGTCGGCGCCCAAATCCTCTCCGGAAAGAGGCCTGGAAAAGCAAAACTCGACGGGATGGCAAAGCAGCTCGCCGCCGAGGACTCGGTGGCCTGGCGCAACCTGGCGAAGGCGATGACCAAGGACCTCTCCAAGTAGACGTTGGGCCGGAGACAAACCGTTCTCGGGTTTTGGTAGGGCTAAAGGTTAGAGCGGATTGGTACCATGCCCAGGTTCATTTCTGAACCTCGACCGGAGACGCGGCGTCGTAGGTAATCATGAACACGATGGTCGCGGCCAGCGATGCAAGGGATGGGTCGTTGTGAATTTCGAAGCGGACGTCCTTGACCTCGGCGCCGTGACTCTGTAGCCATTTCAGGTCTTCGTTGACGGCCTTGTTCTGCGAGGCGATGTGAACACCGATTGCGTTCAGGCTGCACCTTGAAACCCTCACGTGGACAAACCTGGGCATGGGCTTTGCCGCCACTGTCTTGCTTGTTTAATGTTAACTCCAAGCCTGGAGTCAAGAGCAGGGCGTGATCTCAAGGAGAGGCCGACGTGTGGAAGGTAGCGCCTCATCGGGTGTAAAGTTCTACTCATTAGAACGGCCTAAGTGGTCTTAGCCCTGGCTCCCTTGAGCATCCTCTGTTGTCTCAGGCTCAGAATGAGCGTTCCAGTGGAAATGCCGATGATTGCAGCGGGAAGATAGTAAGCGGTGAGGTAGAAGGAGAAGGGCATCTGACAAGTGCAATTGGCTACGCCCAAGGGACACATGCACGTCACCACAGTAGCGACGGATTCGTACACAAAGAGGAGAACACCAGCGAAGATGCCGATGAGGGAAAGGTCAGTTACCAACCCGTAGTCATCGTAGTCCATACAGATGTTTCCATGGAACGTTGTTTCTATTTACGACCATTCACGAGAACGGCCTAGCAGTTCTGATGGCGTTGGATTGCCTCCGAATTGCCGACTAGAACCTGATGGAATAGATGCCTGTGACCCAAGTCGCACCATTACCAAGATAGACGTAGGTCAGGGAGCCGTATTGGGGTTCGATTGGACAAAAAACGCAGTTAGATGGGGGCGGAACGCTGACTATGGGAACGAAGTAAGCGAACAGGATGGCCCCAAGGAAGAGAAGTTCTAGGGCGTTCCACCTATCCATGCCTCAGACGGTGGCCTCATGGTGCGTAAAGTTCTATCCATGAGAACGGCCCAGCGACTCGGATTTTGATCACTTGCCGAGGCGCATCGAACCCTATTTCCGATTCGAGCTCGAAGTGTTGATATAGAGAGATGCCCTCATTGGAGCCGAGATATATCATGGACCTAGGCCCGTTTTCGATATTACTCGCGGTCAAAGACCTGGAAGCCTCAAAGAGCTTCTACGAAAAGCTCGGGTTCACTGCGCTCTCGGCGGATCCATCCAACAAGAACTGGCTTGTTATGAAAAACGGCGATGTTGAAATTGCGATTTTTCAGGGCATATTCGAAAAGAACACTCTCTGCTTCAACCCCGGCGGGAAATTCGGGAAACCTCTGGCATGTTTCACCGACATACGCGAAATACACCGAGAACTGAAGGCCAAAGGGGTCGAGACCAAGGAAGAAGGGGGGTTAACGACGAAGAGTGGACCGGCCGGTTTCTTCGTGACCGACCCTGATGGAAACGAAATCCTGATCGAACAGCACGTCTAACGAAAGCAAGGGTCTGAGGGGGTTTAGTCCCAGACGAACGCGAATTGCCGCACGCCGCAGAGCTTTAGGGAGGGCAGAAGTTTCGGTCGCCAATGCTCGCCACGGGCTTGTCCCAACCACACAGGTCACTGTCCCCGCGGGTTGAGCTCCTCGCTACTGTGGTCCTCACCGTAATCTTCGTCGCGCTCTTCGTAGCGGCAGAGGATCCATACTCGTTTGGAGCCGCCTTCTTCTCTTTGTTTTTCTACGCCATAGCGGTCATCTTCTCCCTTACCCTCGTCAGGAGGCCCAGGGTCATCCCCGTCCTCGTGGTCCTGTCCCTGGCTGCCGTGGGGGTTTCATGGGCCGTCCGTGGAGACGGCTACCCCGTCACCAGCGCCACCCTTTCCTACACATCGACTTGCACGACCGTCACCAACAGCACGTCGGGTTATGTCTACCAAGCATGTCGTGCGGTCCCAATCCCTGGCTAGGATGTCGCAGTGGCCCTTGGGTGGAACATCCTTGCCTGGGCGCCGCTGGTGGGGTGCCTGATCTACGAGGTCCCGCTCGGGGAAAGTGGTAGGCTCCTCACCTACGGCACCGTCCTGAGGATGCTGAGGGGGGCAGTCCCGGCTGCAGCGCTCATGTTCGTCCTGTTGGGGGCCCGTTCCTCGGGCTTCATAGGTTCCCCAATCGTCGGAGTCGGACCTCTCAACCCCTAGGTGGCATTCCGTGAGTGCGACAGCACCTCTTCGCTCAACGGTTGTTCCTTCAACAACAGCCTGTACAGGTTGGTTGACTTCCTGTTCTGGGTGGCGGTCGCTTTGCTGATAGCGCTCCTGACCGGCGGGGTCTACTTCCTTTCCAGACGGAGAGGAGGCACCGCTTCCGTGGACTGGTCAAAGGCGATTTGGGCAGCAGTGGACCTCGCTGTAATCGTGCTCGCCGGGTTCACTGCCGTTCCTGCATTTCTGACTCAGGGAGGGGCGATAGTGACCTCAGGGAGTTCCTTCGGGTTCAACTCGTATGACTACTACCTCAACGTACCGATCACATCGACCCGATCATCTTCGCTGGTCGGTTCCTTCGAGTCGAACATTCCCGTCGATGTCTATCTGCTGAATACCTCTATTTGGGACAACAGCTTCGGCCCGTACTGCCCCCTGAACACGCAGGCACTGTTTGCGAACTCAACCCAGGGGACCCTCGACGCGCCCGCACCTCGAGGTTCTTACAATCTGATCTTCTGTCCGGCATTCCAGCCCCCGAACCAGTTCGACGTGGTTGTGCGGATAACCGCGCCCATCCGCCTCTTTTCGTGAAGCGGTCCCCTACGTTGAGGCACGAACCTGCCGGTCCTCGTGACGATGGCGAGGCCCTGTTCTATGTCGCTTCGAACATCTTCTTGGCCTTGGCCAGGAAAGTCTGATACCTAGGATCTTCTCTTGCCTTGGCAAAAAGAGGGCTGTACATCACATAGGAGTACCGCAGCGTGTGCTGGTCAGTGGCTCTGTCAACGTAGGCAAAATAGGAATCAAGGTCGGCCAGGGCGTAATAGATGAAGGCGATGTCGTTGAGATTGGTGGCGCCGAGCCATTTCGACTCGATCTCTTTGATTGCTGCGAATGCGCCGTTCTTGTCCCCTGTTCGGGCCGCTATGAATCCCTTCATCCACATGACCCAACGGCTGGTGGGCTCCAGACTCGCTGCTTTCGAATAGTATTCTTTGGCCCTCTCTATGTCCCCCTTGTGGAGATAGTACTCGGTCAGGTTCCTGTAGGTGTCTGCGGGAGCCAGGTGGGCAGTCTTTTCCCAGTGCTGGAGAGCCTCGGTCTCTCTTCCTGTCATGAAATAGGTGCGTCCCAGCCGGCCTACCACTCGAGGCACTAGTGGATCCAGTCGGTAGGCAGCCTCAATGGCCTTGACTCCGTCGTAAATGTTCCCCTTCAACAAAGCCATGTCGGATAGGATATCATGAGCATCCGGGAGGCTTGGATTCAATTCAATGGCCCGGCGGGCCTCCGCCTCCCCGGCGGCAACATTGTCTTCAAGGAAGTCGACGTTTGCGAGGGTCGCGTGAGCCTCTGCCAGGTCAGGGTTCAGGCTGAGTGCCTTCTTCGCTGAGAGTTCGGCCCTGGGGGCTGCCCGTTCGTAGGCTTCATAGCCGTCAGATACCAAGAACACATAGCATTCGGCCATGGCAGCATGGGCCTTCGCGAACGAAGGGTCCAGGTCTATCGCCTTCTCCAGGACTTCGAGAGCCTGCCTGTATGCCGGTTCCGTTCTCTCGCCTATCAACCTCTTCCCGCGGAGATAGAGCGTGTAGGCCTCTGTGCTTTCGGTGGGCCTCTGCTCGATCACCCGTTTCTCCTCTTCCACCAGCCTCACCTTCAGCTCCCCTGCCACCTTTTCCGCAATTTCTGATTGAATCGCAAAGATGTCCTCCAGTTGCCTGTCGTAGTTCTGGGCCCAGAGGTGTCCCTCGGTCCACGCGTCGATGAGCTGGGCCGTTATCCTCACCCTGTTTCCCGCCTTCCTGACGCTCCCTTCAAGGATGGTTCCCACCTCGAGTTCCTTTGCAATCTCCTTGGCCTTCTTCGTCGTGCCCTTGTAACCCATGACGGAGGTTCTTGCGATCACAGTGAGCTGCCTCACCCCAGAGATTGATGTAATCAGCTCCTCTGTCACTCCGTCGGCGAAGTATCCCTCCTGGGGGTCGGAGCTCAGGTTGGTGAATGGCAGGACAGCAATCCGCTTCCTGTCCAGAGCCGCCCCCGTGACTTCCTGTCTCTCCCAGGGGAACACCACTCTGAAGACCTCTATGGGTTCTCCAACGTTCTTGAGCTCCTTGTGTCCCAGGCTCGTGAGCTGGAAGTCGGTCTTGTTCTTGATGTGATCGTGCACCTGGGCAGAAATGCAGACGCCCCCCGGAGGCGCAAGTGGTTCGATCCTGGAGGCGATGTTGACCGCGTCCCCATAGACGTCGTTCTGGCTGTGAATGACGTCCCCGAGGTGCACCCCGACGCGGAGCAGCATCCTCCTGTCGATTTCCTTGCCGGAGTTCTGCTCGTGCAGAGACTCCTGGATGTCGAAGGCGCACCTCACCGCTTCAAGGGCGCTATCGAACTCCACCAGGAAGGCGTCGCCAATGGTCTTGACCTCCCTGCCGCCGTGCCTGGGAAGGATGGATCTGACGAGCGCACGCTGTTCCTCAAGGAGCTCCATGGCCAGCGCCTCGTTTTTTTGTGTCAATGTTGTGTAACCGACGACGTCGGTGAACATCACTGCGGCGAGTCTGCGCTGCCCCTCTGACAAGTTCTACGTGTGGCCACTTGGTGGAGGCGATAAATCTGTTGTTAGACGGAGAGGAGGGGAAATGTGCGCAGTCACCACTTGGAAAGAACCCCGAGTCACTTGCAGTCAGATTCCATAGAAATGGAACCGCAGACTGAACAGAGAGTCCATAATCGCTTTATGAGGCGCTCAACATTTTGTCCACTCGACATGCAACGGACTGAAAGTCTGGCCGTCTGCGAAGCCTGCCATCATCCCAGGGAGGCGCACCAAGAATGGGGAAGGGAAGAATCGTCGACACAAAGCCCGCTTCCCATGCGGGCCCACTGTGGGGTGAGAGGCTGCAGCTGCCGCAGCTACGTTGGACTTGTATGGGCAAGGCCCAGCCGCTGAGGATCTGGCCCTGCTCGGTTGCGGGACGCCGTTCAATTCCATTATTTGATAAAGTGTCAGGGGTAGAATCATGGCATGCAGAGCAACGAGCTGTGTGAGGCATGTGGCAAAGGACTGCATAGAAGTTGCAGCCTAGCGACGCCTCTTTTCACATCCCCACTTCATGCGGCCTACAGGAGAAGCGCCACCGAGACTTTCGCCTGCTGCGACAGGAAAGAAATCTGGACACAAATCGCACCAGGATGGCTAGACCCACCAACCTAGGGAGAATGAGGCGGTAATTGGCACCCCCCACGAGGTGGGCAGCCATGTGTGTGCTATTAGGTGAGAATCTTCGCCTAAGGAGAAATGCGGTTCAAGGGGACGAGCGACCTGGCACACATGTAGACGCCGTAAAACAATAGAGGAACAGCCACGAAGTTCGCGAGGATTGACCAGATGAATCCCGAGGAGGAATAAATCAATCCCGTTCCAAGCCCAGGCATGAGTGTGTTAAAGCCGATGTTCTGTACGACCAATATGGCGAGGGCGAAGCCAGACCACGCAAGGCTTCTGCGATAATAGCGATCCCCCGACCACTTTGCCGCCATCAAAATAGGAAGGACGGAGATTCCTATGATTATGAAGGAGAGGATAGCTGTCCCATTCAACCCGCCCCGGAGCGGGAAGAAACCGAGAAGGCTCAGGAGGAGCAGGGGCCATAGCACAAACCTCGCCTTGGACCATTGGAGGGGATCTCTCAGGAGGGGGTCGGTCCGTCTCCCCACTCTTATGCTCGAGTCAATCCAGGCGAAAGCGATTGGTGGAAGGACCACATAGAGGGCCTCCTGCAGGGTGCCGAGTTGAGAGTTCAGTAGGCTAGGAGCGAGGAAATAGACGAGGTAGAAGAGAAAGAAGAGGACAACTCCGTATACCGAAAATGAGCCTACTATGAGCGCCTGCCTGGAGTAGGCCCTAACTCTCAGAGCCCTTCTGAGGGCGAGAGACCAGTAAGCGTCGTAGGCCCCGAGGCCCATGGCGAGCATTAGGCCAATGATGTAGCACCAGTACATGATGGCAAGGCTACTTGTTATACGGGCTCACCTCTATTCCTGTGCGTGTGAACAGGAAACCGTAGTAACCGGGCTGGGGCGGCACCCCTCTCATCTTCCTTATTCTCAGGAGTGGCAAGACGCGAAGTCCCTCCTCATACAGCCTCAACTCGACAACCCCGTCGAAGAGCTGCTGCATGGCTGCGAGGACCTCGGGCTTATGCATCCCTTCTTCGAGGGTAGCCAGTAGGATCGCGTCGTACTTCTTCACCTCTTCAAGAAGCTGAGAGAGGAACTTGTAGATCGTGTCTGGCTGATTGAGCATTAACAGCGAGGACAGAACGTCGACGACAATCCTGATTCTGCGGTTCGCATTCTGCTTGAGAACCTCCTTCAAATTGAAAGAAAGGTTCGCTAGGTCGTTGACATCATACTTGATCTGCCCTCCTTCTGATGACAGCCATAGAGGCACCCTCTGCTGCATGTCAATGCCGAATCCCTTGACATCCTGGAGGACTTCCCGCACGGATAGCCGCGTCCCGTACAGACAGAAGTCGCCTTGGACCAAACCTGATTGCGTAAACCAATAGCCTAGAGCTTCCTTGCCTATTCCAGGCGGGCCGACAACAAGAATTGCCGACCTGTCGGGATAGCCGTCCGAGAGCAACTTGTCAAGGGCGGGGATCCCGCTAGAAGCCAAACGCCCAGTCGTAGTTGGTTGACGAGTTAAGCGTTGGCCGGCCGGAAGCCCGATGATGTGCTCTGTCTTCTTGGCTAGAGGCGCGTTTCTTTTGCCAGATGGAGCTTACTCTGAGCTCCTAGGCGAATGGCGACATCGGGCTCGAATGGTTTACCCGCTAGCCCGGCCCACGCTCCATTTTCCATCTGTCGAGGAGCTTGCGTTCTTCGTCCGTCACCTTGGGTCCGACGCGATCCATCTCCTCCCCGGAGCCCTTTGGCACTTTCACCACCATCGGATAGGTCTGCTTCCGCTCGTCGTAGTACCACTTGTTCCTCTCCTTGTCAAACTCAACTTCCCATACCTTCACCGAAGCCGCCGTCTCGTATTCGAAGTCGATCCCGATAATCGAATACCCCGCTCGAATATTGGGATTGTTCTCCTCGTCAAAAACGCATCTCGCGCAGCTGATGATTGGAGGCGGCCCCTCTCTTGTACGTCCGAGCATTCGTGCGGTGTACTCGACGGAGACCCTTGGTGAGTGAACATGGCCGTTCAGGATGATATCGGAGTACGCGAATAATCGCCTCTTAGTCTCCTCCTGGGATGCAGGGGCAATCGCCTCTAGGGGGTGGTGGACGAGAGTGATGTTGAACGACGGGTCCCTCCCTGTCACCGCGTTCTCTGCCGACCTGAGTTGTTGGAGCCCCACATAGCCGTGGTAGAAGTGCTTCCCGCTGAATAGATACGCAGAGTTTAGGCTGATGAGGTTGAGCTTGAGATTGGCTACCGTGAGGGACCGTAAGTAGTAAAGGCCAGGTTCTGACCTAACTCCGTGCCTCTCGAGAAACGAGTAGTAAGGCCCCATTCCCGCCCTCATTGCCTCTCTGTCTGCGTCCACAGCAAACCTCGCCTCCACTGAAGCAAGTCCGTCGCTCTTCTCGGTGAGTCCGTTCATCAGTTCTGTGCTTAGCGGCGACAGCAGACCCCAGTTCACATCGTGGTTCCCTCCGCAAAAGGTCGTGCTCTTCGCATGGAGGGCTTCAGTCATGCTGCCTACGAAGGCGTCTACGATCGCATACTCTTCCTCTCTGCCCCCGAAGGCCAGGTCCCCCGACAACGCGACGTGTGGGGCAGGCAGGTCGAGAGATTCCACCCTCTCCTTCAGGTCTACTGCAAGTGAACTGAGAATGTGGTCAGTTTGAGGCTGGGTCTTCGTGCGAAGATGAAAGTCCGAAAGGTGTATCAGGCAGAAATCCAACCTCGCCACCTGTCCCGGTTCTAGTAGACGTCCTCTGTTGCCAAGACCTCGAGTCCCTTGTCAGTTATCAGGTAAGGCCTCGGGTGCGTGTCGATCTTCGACCCACGCATTTTCAAGAGCTGAATGGTCCTAACACCCTTCTTCTGGGTCCTCATCAGGAGTACCCCCTCCGCAAGGTACTCTTCGGGCTGGAGCGCCCTCTCTTCCCCGGTAGAAAGTAGCTCGCTCGTGAGCAGTGACGTAGCGCTGGTGGACTGTAGGGTCTCGATCAAGTCAAGGACGACCGGCCGTCTCTCCTCGATGGTCGGGAAACGGAACACCAGGTCTGACATGGAGTCGAGCGCGATCCTCTTCGGCTCGAACTTCGATATTGCGCTCTGTACCGTCTCGAGAAGGCTGACAAGGCCGAGTTCCCTCCCTCCAACGGCAATCCGGCCGACCTTCGCCGTGTCAGGTATCTTCCTCACCTCTGTCGCGTCGACATACCTGAACTTCCCACCGGTTTCCAGTTGTTGGAAGTCCATCCCCAGTTCGAGCATCTCCTTCATGAACCTGCTCTTCGGTTCGTTCATGCCGATGAACATGACGTGCTCATCCAGGGTCGCCGCCCCGTGGTAGAGGTACTGGGAACAGAGTATCGTCTTCCCCGTGCCAGGTTCTCCGAGGACGAGAATGACCCGCCCCGGATTAAACCCTCCATTGAGCATGGCGTCGAGGCCGGACAGGCCACTGCTCATCTTGGCTTGCTCGGATGAAGGACTTGTCATTTCTTGCGCCCCGCCCACCAGAGCAGCATTAGTCCGTTCTGGTTACTTATGTCCATTCTAGGTTCCTCGAGCGCTTGCACCAAGAGCCTGGGCGAGCTCAAGGTACGTTGCCTGAACCGTCCTGAGTTGTCCTGCCAAAGAAGGAGAGGCCTCGCCCGCCAGGTTTGCAGCATGACCGGCAAGCTCGACGAGCCTCTCTCGCAATATCAGCATTGCCTCCTCCCTGTGAGGCAGGATGTATTCCTTGTGCTGCAGCTCAAAAGAAGCCCCGGCTGTCACACCCGGTAGGCTGGCGCCCACCGGAAGTACTGTAAGAAGGATACCAAGCGGCTTAATCACCCCCGACATTATTCCCACGGCTGAGTCCGCTAGAGCACGAAGTTCGTCCGACCTATCCCCTTCGTGCACGTAGAACCTGCTCAGAGTCTGGATGGCAAGGCCGTAGCTGGCATTGAAGAGGTCCGCAATCTTCGCGGTGAAGCCATCCGAGATTAACGTCGCGTCCTCCACCCCGAAGGGAGGCCGAGTGAACGCAGACACAACCGGCCTCGTCGGATGGAAACTCTCCTTGCTCCTCCTAATCTCCATGAATTCCTTCAGGATTCCCAAGAACATTCCGAAGTGAGCGTTTTTCCAGTCCCCCCTTGCGCCTTCACCCATCTCCACAATCCCTTCTACAGCCTGCCGAGCCGATGCGAGGTCCCTTACGGGAAAGAGGTTGGGGAGCCCGAAAATCGCCTCGTCAGCCTGGGTGCGCCTCGCCCCCAAGAACACTGTGTCTTCCCCATACTTGGCGACAAGATTCTCGAAGCCCTTCTCAACACCCCGGTAGAGGTTCCCTACCGTAGTGAAATACTGCTGATGGGGTGTTATTCCTCCTTTCAATTCCGGTGGGTTCAGGTCCCCGAGAGCTTCGAACCCTGGGACACCTTCCACCGACATACCCTCAGGCCTTTCTAGATAGATGAAGTGCCTAAGCGCTCGCTCGCCGAATGGGACCAGTGCCAGGCGAATGTGAGGCGAAAAATACCTGGATGGCTGAGGAAAGTTGGCGTGCTGGAAGTAGGGAGATGAACCGATAGAAACCAGCATGTTGTTGACAAGCGCAAGGTGGGTCATCTCCTGGATCGCGACGGTCGTGATTACTCCCTCCCATCCTCGGACCTTATCGAGCTCCGTTGAAGTCAGCCCTTCGGACTCGTCGCGTTTGAGACTGAACGCTGCAAAGAGATATTCGCACATGATCATGTGTTCGAGGGTCGATGCTTCAGAGAGGACGAAGGCGAGATCCTCCCTGCTCTCAATCCTGAGGGATGGGGGGGCGAGTTGGCCATCAGTACCCCCCGCTGCCCGTTCGGTCAATGCGGTGGTAACTACCTCACTACCAGAACAGGACAGTCCGCATTGTTGGTGACTCCCAATGCAACGCTCCCAAGCATCATCTTCGTCAAGCTCGAAGTAGTCCCTCTGGTCCCGAGTATGACCAGGTCAATCCCCTCCTTTGAGGCAAGGTTGCAGATTGCGGTTGCTATGGCACCGCTCGTTTCAAGGACCCTCCAGGAAAACTCCACTTTCTTTTCTGACGCGAGCCCATCTATCTCTGTGAGCGTCGCCTGGCTTTTTGATACGAGCTCCTCTCTGAGTGGTGCACGCGTGCTCTCCTCGATGTATTCAGGTATCTGCACCACACACACTCCTAGCAGTTTGGCAGAGAAGGTTCCTGCCAGGTTTAGAGCGTAGGCAGCTGCTTTCATCGAAGACTCCCTGTGGGATGGTTCGGTCCCAGACACGGCGACGAGGATCCTTGTGGGAACCTGGGGTTGGGGTGGCGGCACGGCTAGACCTCCACGAATACCTGATTCCCATCGACGACAACTTTGTAGATTCTCTCCGGAGGTAGGGGTCTAGGGAACTGCACGAGCAACCCCGTCTTCACGTCCCACTTTGAACCGTGCAGGGGGCAGGTGACGACGTTCTTCTCCAGAGTTCCCTGGTCAAGAGGTCCTCCCATGTGGTTACATTTCGCTCGCATGGCGAATAGTGCTCCGTCAACATTAGCAATCAGGACCCTCTCGCCGGCAACGTCGGCCCCAATCATCTTCCCCACAGGGATGTCTTTCACTTGTGCCACAGCGAGGAGCGTCAAGTCAGCATGCTCCACGGCCTTCGGACGCCATCTGTCCCAGTAGACGATGTCTGTCTATCAGCTCCCCCACACTCAAAAGCCCACTACACCGCCCCATTCACTGCTTATTTCAGGTTCTGCCTCACGGCTGGTTGCCTGCACCATTCGCAGGCGAGGTTCCTACCTCAAAGCGCCCGGGGCGCATCTGGCGAGTCCCCTTTCCTGATGAGCTCGAATGTCTTGTAGAACCTCTCTCGTGTCTCAAGATCCTCGGGCGGGGCTAGCATGATTGCTCTTTCGTGCACGAAGAGCGGTAGCCATGTGTCGAAGTACAACCTGCCCCGGACCTTCGAGAACCTGTAGTACCTAACGCCCTGGCTCTCCTCCGACCGGAACTCTACGAGGCCGTCTGCAAGTTGCTCCAGGCGTTTCTGAGTCTCGGGGGTAACCGCCCCTCCGTTCAACGTGAAGATCAGGGATCCTCCGGAGTTCTTCACCCTCGCGCTTGTCGAATACAGGAACTTCAGGATGGCTTCGGGTTCGCAGTGGGCAAACATCGCTGTCACCGAATCCATGAAGAGCCTCACGGGAGACTTCGACCCGACTTCGGCCATCAGCTTTGTAAGCAGAAACCCAAGCCCATTCAGGTCAGAAGGGGAATCAAGATGGTACTTCTCCTGGCTCGCGAATCCTCCCAGGCAAGAATAGCAGTCGATGAAGGTAAGAAGCCGATCATTCTCTGCTCGTTCCAAGCCTTCGACCAGGTTCCTCAGTGAAGCCCGGAGTTGGCTTGGAGGTTCGTCCACTGCCACGAAAATGCAGGGCCTCGAACTCCTCAGGTAGAGATCCATCAGCTTGTAGGAGAAGATTGACTTCCCGGACCCTGAATCACCCGAGAGCATGTACGTTCTCCCCTCGGGCACCATTGAAAGCACCAAGTCACAGTGGACGCAATAAAGCAGGCCGCTGAATTCATCTCTCTTGAAGGGCTCCCCACAGGCGATGCAGTTTGAGAGTCTAGATGTCTCGCTGGGAACCAACAACACACTAGTCTACGTGGGGGCAAGTTAAGATTTAGGGAGCTATCCTTAGCGTCGACTGAATGAATCCTGTGCATGAAAGCATGATATGAAATGGTTAATAGTCCAGTAACCCTAACTTTTCCGGTATCCGAGCAACAGTGGCACCCAAGAGGAAGGTAGTCGTAACCAAAGACGGGCCGTACGTCGTCTCTGCAGGAATGCCGCTCTACATGGCAATCATCGAGCCCAACGAAGAAGGACTGTCGTGGGACCTGAAGAAGGCCAAGACATACGTGACCAAGGGTGATTACAAGTTGTGCCGCTGTGGAAAATCAAAGACCAAGCCTTTCTGCGACGATTCGCACGCAAGGACGCACTTCGACGGCAAAGAAACGGCGACTCGGCGTCCATATCTTCGTCAGGCGGAGATCTTTGACGGCAAGACCCTGCTGCTCGGGGACGCCGAAGGTCTCTGCGCATTCGCCCGGTTCTGCGATCCGGGTGGCAAGATATGGGGGCTGATGGACCAGACTGACGACCCAGAAGCCCGAAAGCTCGCGATTCGCGAGGAGAATCACTGTATATCGGGCCGGCTCGTCTTATGGGAGAAGAAAACGAAGGAAAGGATTGAGCCCGAGCTCAAGCCGGCGGTTAACGTGATCGAGGACCCCGCCATAGGATGCAGCGGTCCGCTTTATGTCGAGGGAGGCGTCACTGTCGAGTCTGAAGATGGGACGCCCTATGAGATTCGAAACAGGGTGGCGCTCTGCCGATGTGGGGCATCAGCGAACAAGCCCTTTTGCAACGGCAGCCACGCCAGCATAGGATTCAGGGACGGACTTGTTGAGTTCGTTCGGATAAAGAAAGGGGGGCTGCCATGAGCAAGAATGGCGAGGCGGTCCAGCAGGAGCTACGCTTTCATTCGGGATAATCTTAGAGCATCCTCTTCGGTAAAGCGTTCAGATGATGGACAGATCTTGGCCCTTGAGAGGACGTTGCCGTCCGACCGAATCCGTACATCAAAGATATTTCCGAATCTCCGAGCCCCTGATTAATATCAGGTGCCAGCTCCCTCTCCTGCGATGGAAGGGATTGAAGTCGTTCACATCACGAGTGTAAAGAGAGGGGATCCGACCCGGGGGGTAAGGAGGGACGAGGCGTTCGAGAAGGAGGATATCGTAATCGGCCGGTCGCGGGTAGCGGGAGGGGTCGAATCAGCATGGCATCATCATGGAAAGCGGGATGTCTATGGATACATGGCGTCTGGGACACTCAGGTTCGACTTCGGAAAGGGCGGGGAAACCTCGGTGGTAGCAGCGGCAGGGGACTTCTTTCATATTCCCGTGGGCTTGGTTCATAGAGATGTGAATCCCGACGTGCGAAAGGAGGCAGTGGTCGTAAACATCATGTTTGGGGAGGGTCCGCCGGTAGTCAATGTTGAGGGGCCGTAGGAAGCGGTACAATCGAAGATACTGTCGGTCGCGGGCCTAGCTCGACTTCGACCTTCTTGAGCCGGGTCATCAATGATGGAGGGAATGCTTACATTGAGACGCCATGGCGGCAAGGAGGCGTGAGCGAACCAGCTCTGGTTGAAGAACAGGACACTTTCAGCGCGGACCACGAAGACGAGGAAGCCCTGACAGATGAGGAAGTGGAAGAAGAGGATGAAGAACTTTGAACCTTGCTAGCTCCGATGGTCTCTGTGTGCGGTAAGCTCGTGAGGTGACGGCCTTGTTTTCAGAAGCCGAGACAAACTATCTCAAGACACAAATGCTTGCCAGGGTAGCTACCGTGTCGCATGGAGGCGTTCCAGAAGTCTCGCCAGTCAGCTTCGAATTCGACGGGAAGTACTTCTGGATTGGGAGCCATAGCCAAGATATCTTCGCAAGAACTCAGAGGTACAGGAACCTCACTGGCGGCAACCCTCACGTCTCGATGGTGATTGACGATATGGCGTCCGTGAACCCTTGGAGGCCAAGGGGAATCAGGGTGAGCGGGACCGCCGAGGTAGGGGAGCACGACGGGATATTCGGGAAAGGGAAGTACTTCCGAATAACACCGAAGCGTTCTGTAAGTTGGGGAATCGAGCCACCGGCAAAGGGACGTTGGGCATCGGTCAAGCGGTGGGAATAGGTCTCATAGGGATAATCAAACAGTTTCCTCAACGCCGACGAGGCCACAACTAATCCTCCATAGACCGTCCTGGAGACCTTTGTCCTCGATGAATGGCGCCCGTATAATCTTCCCATCGTGCACCAATCGGCCGCTCGTCTCCGCAGGTACTTCGGAGGTCGCCAGGTTCACAAGGCCTTCCGCGGCTACGGAGGGGGGCTTGCCGGCAAACAGGTTGATCATGCCGGAGATGAGCCGAGCAGGCGCTGGAGCTGTTCTGTTAAGGTCCGTCTTCATAATTCCTGGGTGGTAGGCACTAACGGTGACTCCCCTTCCCTCGAGTCTTCTCGCAAGGGCGTATGTGAAGAGGAGTTGGGACGCTTTCGATGCCCCAAACGCACGGAGTGGGCTGAACTTCCGTTCTCCCTGAAGGTCACCAAGGTTTGGTCTGGTTGTGGAAGGGGCTGTTACGTTGATGATCCTTGAGGCCTTCCCCCGCTCGAGGTTGGGGATCAGCAACCTTGTCAGCAGGAAAGGACCTAGGTAATTGGTGGCGAACATCTGCTCGAACCCCTCTTGGGTTACAATCCTTTGGCTCGTGAAGACGGCGGCGTTGTTGATCAATACATCCAGACTCGGGTGGTTCTCCGCGAACTCGTCAGCGAGTCTCCTGATCGAGGCCAACGAAGACATGTCGGCGATGAGGAGTTCGATGGAGTCATTCTTGGTCCCGGATACGATCTCGTCCTTTGCCGTCTTTCCCCGAGCACTGTCTCTGCACACCATAACAACTTGGGCCCCGGTCTCTGCCAATCTGGATGCGGTAGCTCGACCGAGCCCCGCGTTGGCACCAGTTACGAGACAGGTTTCTTCATTCTTTACGGCCAAAGGGGGGCAGGCTCCTCAACCTAACCGGTAGTATCTGTTATTTCAAATCTGCGAGCGGACCCAGGCTCGAAAGGCGAAGGGAGTCTTCGTCTCGAAGGGCGACTCGCGAAGTAACCCGCAACAGATTCTCTCCGTATACCATAGGGACTCTCTTCTAGCAGCCCATTTTGGCTGGATTGATAATCGAAGAAATATCACGCCATACGCCCTCTCGGCGCTGGTATCGAAGATGAGGGTAGTAAGGCCCACACCATAACGATACACTTCCAGCTGCACCTCCAGCATTGCGAACAGAATCTCAACCGATTCGAATACTTACCCATCACGTCAAAGTGGGCACAAAGTAGAGTACGAATCTATAATCCATATTAGCTTGGGTGAGGAACGAGATTCAAAGAAAATGCCGGCACTAATCCAAACCGTGGATGATGCGGAAGATAGGACGAGCCAATACCTCTTTAGGAAATTCCATGGTGAGTTTGACAGTAAGAGGACGAGGTTTACCAGTGTTCTCTTCGACAAAGAGAACAACGTCTGGCGCGTAAAGGCGGAACTAGCTCTCATCAGGAAGAAATCACGCATCTTGACGCTGCACGTGCGACACTCCCTGCAGGTTGAAATCGATCCCGACAGCCAGAACATGAAGTTCTATGAGGAAGGCCCTCCTCAGAAGTTCTAGTTCTTGTAATCCATTGTGGGCTGAGAAGAACTCAAGGCCCAAGGGCTAGAGTCTGACGGTCTGAATATCCTCCCACATTTTGGGTACGGTCAGCGCAAGCCAACCTGATTCACACGGACGGTAGGTAGTCGGGGACTGCTAGGGGAGCGGAGTTGTGCAGACAGGGGAACTGTTTATGCGCACGGTCTGCCTGTCGGTGGATTATGGAAGACCGCAATGATCAGCCTTTGCATCTCGACGGCCTTGTTGCTGCTGCTCCCTACCCAGGATTGAAGAACCGACTGATGCTCTTTGGTCAGTTCGTGGGTGATTGGGACATCGTTAGCGTCGAGAACCCCAATCCGAGCGGAGTGGCTTTCAAGGCCGGGGGTGAGGTCCATTTCGCCTGGATTCTAGACGGGAAGGCAATCCAGGACGTTTGGATGACCTATGACGATAAGTCGAAGAAAGCTGTCCCAGTTGGAACGACCATTCGGGTCTATGATCCTGGGTCTGGAGCCTGGAAGAATACCTGGATTTCTGTAATCAAACACACCGTTCAGACCTTCATCGCCCACCAGTTCAGGGAGGACGTCATACTGGAAGGAGTCACTGAAGCGGCCAAGCCGGAACGATGGATTTTCTCGGATATAACGCCAGATTCATTCAAGTGGCATTCAGAGGAATCGTCTGACGAGGGCGAGTCGTGGACTCTGAAGGAAGAGATGGTAATGAAACGGTGCCATTAGCCGTCTATGGAGCAGGCCCCGATTGGGATGTGAGTTGAAAGCCGAGAGATGAGGATTTCACGCTCGGTTCTCTCGTTCGTCGCAATAGTGATCATAGTGGTCACAGGGCTCGCAATCTACATCTACAGACCCGGCGGAAGCGGCCCATCCACTTCTGAAACTACCGAGCCACCGAACATCCACTATGGAACAATCGACTTGGACAGGCTCACAGTGGGGCAGGAGCTCTATCCAAACGGCTCATCCTCCTACTACGTCGTACCACTGAACCTGACGATCAACTACAACGCCTCCCTTTACGTTCACGATGGTGCCGAGTTCGCTGTGATCGAGTACCTGACCCTGAACTACTCTTGGTCGTCGGTCCCCAGTTCCTCGACCCCAAGGGTTAGCGCAAACGGATATCTGGCAGGCTCCTGTGGTTCTTCCACCTCCGCGGGTTCAATCTATGTGGTTGTCGGTCACATCGTTTCACTATACGCGAGTCTGAAGTCAGCATCAAATGGCTTTACCGGGACCTTCAGCTACTCCTACAAGCTCACCAAGTTTCCTGTCGTGACCACGATCATAAACAATGGGACTCCAGATCAGGATTCAGCCCAAGTATCTCCCTGGCAGGGTTGCTTGGCCACCTCTCAGACAACGCATCCCATCTTCACTTATTCGCTCAAGGCCCCCACACTTTCCAATCTTACGTTTCAGGAGTGGACAGGATCCGGCATCGGAAGTTACACCGGCAGCATGGCGAACGTCACTCTGACCATTTCAGGCAACGTCACTGAATCTGCGAGCTACACGTGAATCTAGCAAAAAGTGGATGACGGCCCATCGAGTTCGATGCGTGTCTGTTCTCCCTTAGCCGAGACCCGAAGCGTGCACCTTGTGTGGAACATGGGCTTGCGCGGCATCTCTTTCATTATTATGCCCCGATTTCATGCTTCGTTTGCCCATCGTCCTGCGTGCGGACTCGGCGACAAACTCGAGCAATAGGTCGTCAAACGCCTTCTTGAAATCCTCCCCATCATTGTGACCCTGCTCACCCCTTCGGCCGCAGTTTGGGGACGTTGGTGACGAAGAAAGTACTTACGCCACCCAAACGCGAGACATCCTCGATGAAGAGGGCTTTCGTTATGATCAACACCAACGTTGGCACAGAGACTGTGTTAGCGAAGGATCTCAAGAAAATTGAAGGAATCGTTGGGGTCTATCAGGTGTACGGCGCCTTCGACATCGTGGTGGTCATCGAAGCCGAGTCGGATGAGCACCTCAGGGACATTGTCTTCTCACGGATTCGCATGCTGAAATACCTGAGGTCAACGCTCACGCTTAACGTGGTGTCCTGATCGGGTTTCGCCCTGCCCGGACTACATCCGTCGATATACCACTTCGATAGTGTCAAATATCCGGTACCGGTGCTTTGGGGGATGGTCCAGGGCGCCGAGCCGAAGGTGTATGGCATAACGGTCGAAGTTCCTTCTTACCTTGTTCCTGATGATTACAACAGACTTACCGACCTCTGCGTCCGGTTTGATGATGGGATGCGCTGCCACATGGGTGTAGGGGATTCTCGCGTATTCCTGGTTCGTCCCTCGCGTGTAGTCGAAGCCAATGAGATTCTGAAGAAGTACGGCGTTGAAATTGTCAACGGGAAACAAGTCAAGCCAGGGGACGGTGTTCGACATGCTACGTCGAAACCGAGCTCCTGAACGAGCCGCCACTAGCGGCGCGAGTGAATATGTTCCGGGCCATTTCCAGCCCTTGGGCAAACAGGAGGTTACAACTCTCGATTCGGGAAACGTCTCATAAAGGGCTAGCTCGCCGTTCGTTGCATGGGTAAGCAAGGCAAGGAAATCGTCAAGGCTAGTCTCAAGGATGTCATCAAGGACCTGAACACCGCCTATTCCGACGAATGGCTCGCGCACTTTCAATACTGGTACATGGCCAAGTGGATCAAGGGAATGGATGCAGACACACTCAGACCCGTTCTCGAAGAACAATCAGCGGATGAGCTCGGCCATGCGGGGAAACTTGCGGAGAGAATCATTCAGCTCGGAGGACGTCCCGTGGCCCACCCGGCGCACCTGCTGAGATGGTGCGGCTGTGGCTACAAGGAGCCCCCAGGCAGGCGCACCGACCTCGATCGGGTCATCAAGGATGTCCTGCAGGCGGAGGCGTGCGCGATAAAATTCTACAGCAAGATGGCGGAGAAGTACCGGGGAACTGACCTTGTCACCCACGAGCTCTTCGAAGACCTTCTGAAGGACGAGGTCAGCGACGAGGAGCAGTGGGAGGGTTTCCTGGAGACGCCGTAGTTTTCGCCTCCTCGTCTTCCACTCAGCCGAGGCTGGTCGCTAGACAACTCTGGGTCACACGGGGCCGGAAAACCATACCAGCTTCGATATTGAACGTGTTTCGAAATTCATACCGATTTGTTTCTGGTTCAGAAGGCCTAACTATCGATCGAAGGCCCAACGACCGTCGGCTCCAAAATGATGACGAAGGTAAGGGTCAACTAGGTTGTCAAGGCTCATCAAGGCAGAAGCCGGGTTGGCGGTCTATTACTTCGCCTGTTCGGTCCTTATCATCTTCGAAGGGCCGAGGGCCCCCGTTTCTTTGACGGTCTGGACCTTGCTCTATGTCGGAGGCGCACTCGAACTCGTGGGTCTTGCCAAAGGAGTCCGCACCATTTTGAGGCGGCTGTCCATCACCAGTAACACGTCTGCATGAGCTAACAACCCGCTCAGGCATCGCAGTTCAGGCACCTTCTGGGCGGGAGCCAATGGGTAACCCCAAATGCTATCGTGAACAGGCTCCCAATCCTGCACTACCTTCAGGTTGGTCTTTCGTTCCTCTTCCTTGCTCAAGAACTGTCGACCTCTCTTGCTGCGACATCATGGTTCTCGAGAGCCAGGAAAGCAGGCCTAGCCTTCCTCACCTACCACCGCATGGTTTGAGTTGCCTTTCCGAAAGGTTTCTCAAAGACAACCCCAGGGGCGAGATATATGATCAACTGGCCGGAGAAGCATTCCCCGGGTCGAACCAGAGTTCACGTCAAGAACGAACTAGATATGGAGGCGAAGCCAGAAATCCTGTGGGCGTGGCTGGTGCGGGCGCAGTTCTGGCCCACATGGTACTCCAATTCTGCCAATGTCGTGATTGACGGAGGAGGACATGACTTGGCCGCAGGTTCGACTTTTCGCTGGAAGACCTTCGGCGTGACCCTCGATTCCAGGGTCGAGGAGTTTGTCCCATTCGAAAGGCTGGCATGGAGCGCCAGGGCAACTGGGATAGACGCCTACCACGTTTGGCTAATCGAAGCCGCACCTAGTGGGTGTCATGTCAAGACCGAGGAGACACAAAACGGCTGGCTGGCTGCTCTCAACTCTGCCCTAAGGCCCAACAACATGAGTCAGAAGCACCAAGCCTGGCTCGAGAGCCTGCTTTCAAGGGCGCGTACCGGGCCCCCAAAGTTGTAGCAAAAACTTGGCCACCAAGCGAGCCGCCTTGGAAGCTATCTCCAAACAGTCGAGAAGGCTTTTCGCATTCGATGTGGTTGCTGGCGTTGCAGTAGAGGGGACGGACCAAGACGCATGGATAGTTGTCCATGCCACGAAGAAGAGCCCATTTTTGATTCCAAGAATGTCAAAGTTCCTCGATGGAATTCCTATTGAAATCGTCGAATCAATGGTGGTTACGGGCCGGGAATCAAGAGGTTGACCCTTAGTTGATGCGTGAGTTTCCTCGCTAGAATCGGATCAGGCTTGAGCTTCTTCGACTCAACGTGGCTTATGACCGAAGGCTTCGCAGAGGGTCGTCATGGTAACGAGTGAGCAGTATGGCTGGCTACCACTTGTTCCAGTGCAGCATGCTTGCCAGCGGTCCGCGCAAGGCCGGTCTGAAGCTTGTTCCTTTCGCATAGGCGACCGGCACCAACCCTGCCTGCATGACCTGCTTGTAGGGGATTCCGAGAATCTTCGCCGCGTCCTCCTCACAGTAGAGATGGAAGGTTGTGAAGACTGACCCGAGCCCCCTGGCTCTCAGGGCGAGCATGAAACTCCAAGTGGCAGGGATGATGGAAGCCCAGGTCCCGGCCTGCTGGTTTCCGGGCAGCCCGTCGGTACGGCCCGATATGCACGGGATGACGTGGACCGGCACCTCGTGAATGTGCTCAACCAGATAGAAAGCGGATTCTGTCAGCCGCAGTGTCGCGTCCCCCGACATTCCTGTTGCGGCATCGTCCGCCACGGGAAGATGTTCGAAGTAATACTCCGCGCCCTTCCTGTAGAGATCGGCGAGAGCGGCGCGCTTGTCGGGGTCGGTGACTACCACGAAGTGCCACCGCTGAAGATTTGAACCATTTGGGGCCTGCTGGGCGATTGCAAGGCACTCTTCGATCACGCCCCGCTCGACTGGGTGAGTCAGGTCAAGTCTCCTGCGCACGGCCCGGGTAGACGTGAGCAGCTCGTCAGGAGTCAGATTGGGAACGGGCACGAAGTGTTTCCTTCCTCCGTAACTATTATCTTTTGAGACCTCCTGACATCAGATACAGCATCCGTGGCAGATTATTCCCTCATCGTGCTTGGGACCTTGGTGGTCTCGCTCCTCGTCCCCATGCTCTTGGGGAGGAAGGGTGTTGCCGAATGAGCCGGCAGTTATCACGGTATGCCAGTGATTTTCCCTTTGTCATCGCAGTTCAGCCACCTTCTCGGCGGCAGCCATCTGTTTCAGGCGTTTCGTGTGCTTCGAGTGCCCTTCCGTTGCTCATTCAATTCTATCCCGTTTCTCCAAATTGTGTCGTACACAAAGCAGCTGAACGTTTCTCGCATCCATGGACTACCTGCTGGGTGCTCCTAAGAATTGACGGAGTTCGCGTAGGAATGTCTGCCAACCCGGTTCAGTCTCTTGTAGAATATGATTCCTGCCTTCAAATGAGACGAAACGAGCCCCTGGGATCCTAGACGCCATTAGTCTCCCTGCTTCGAAGGGGACAACGCCATCCTGGCGGGCATGCATGATCAGCGTTGGGACCGAAATCCTTGGCAGAATGCTTGCAACGTCGATCTGCGCGAAGATTTCGTCAAATTTCACGGCGTTCTGCGGTGAACAGGATACACGCTGGAGTTCGTTAAACCACTTTTGCTGTTCTAGCCCTCCATCGGGGATAAATAACGATGTGAACATCTGCCTGAAGGCTGGATTATCCTGGCCCCAGCCGAGCGCAATCAACTTGTGCATCGCTTCTCTGGTCTCGAGCTCCTCAGGAGATAACGCAAGCCCAACTCGTTTCCCCCATCCGCGAGCGTAGGACCCATAGAGAATCAGGTGACTGACTCGCTCGGGGTGCCTAACCGCATAGGCGGTTGCTACCGCTCCCCCTTGCGACACGCCGAGAAGGTCGAACTTGTCGATTCCTAAGGAGTCGACAACAGTCTCTAGGTCACTCACCCAGGCGTCGAATGAGAATTCAGGTGGATTCTGGTCAGAGAGACCACAACCACGTTCGTCGTACCTGATGTAGGAGTTGTACCTTGACAGCTCCGTAATCCAGTGTCTCCAGACAGGGCTTTCGAAGTCAAATTCCAGGTGACTGAGCCACGTTGCCGTCTTGACAAGTGGGCTCCCCTTTCCGGTCACTGCATATGCTATTCGCGCCCCGTCACGAGCGGTGCAGAACTGGATCTTCTGGTCCTCTCTTGGCAACTGGATGGACCCGCTCATGGAACCCCTCCCTAGTGGAATCAGGGCAGATGAAAGTAAAGGCTTTGACCCCCGCATCTTCTTCACATGCACTTCGACATCGTCACTGCTTGACTGTCTGACAGACAGCACACCGTCGAAGAGAAGCTCCAACCCCGCCAGTACCCGTTGCTCGTGCATGTCCTCCTGCACTGTTGCTATCATGGTAGCGTCATACCTTTTGAGATCCGTTAGGAGCTGACCCAGGAACTTGTAAACCGAGTCGGCCGCATTTGACATCAAGAGCTGAGATGAGAGGTCGAAGACGACCCTTGTCCTTCTGTTCCCGTTTTCTCTGAGTACGTTCTTTATTCCGAATGAAATGCCTGCCAAATCATCCGATGTGTAACGCTTGTCGGCGCCCTCGGGGCACATCCAAAAGGTGTTTCCATTGAGATCGATACCCAGAGCTTTTGCGTCTCTCAAAACCTCTGACCGAGACAACCGCGTTACATACAGACAGAAGTCCCCCTCGTCGAGTCCGGACCGGATGAATTCGTAGCCGAGGGCTTCCTTCTCGTTGCTAGAGAGTCCTTCAACTATGATCGCAGACCTTACGGGATAGCCGTCAGTGAGGATTTTGTCGAGGGCGAGCACCCCGGTAGATGGCAAGCTCCACTCAGAGAGCTTGGAATCGAAATAAGTCTATTCCACGGAAAGCTAGCTCTAGACAAAGGGCCGTTGCACCGTGTATAGGGTTCATTGCGCCTCCGCCGGGACAACTACTCATCACAAGCGTTGCGCTATAGGTGCCAGACCGGCTGAACTAGTCGCCGAAGCTTCTAGCGTACACCGCTGGTCCTTCAACGCGATCTTCTATCGCTGCGCTCCAGTGCTCGCTCCTCCCCATTGCTGGAGAGGTTAAAGCACAAGGCTCACTCTTCTCGGGAGTGGCTTCCCGCTTAGATGCTTTCAGCGGTTATCCACAATTGCTTAGCTGCCCGGCGACGCCCTCTCGGACGACCGGTACGCCAGAGGCAACGCCCCGCTGT
>Ga0187766_10000391_pt1 | contig 24231 bp, 18 predicted proteins | sample 0216_QUI02_MP05__4_FD_132971 | JGI IMG/M metagenome (GOLD analysis project Ga0187766, IMG submission 132971) | Tropical peat soil microbial communities from peatlands in Department of Meta, Colombia - 0216_QUI02_MP05_20_MG | ecosystem: Environmental > Terrestrial > Soil > Wetlands > Peat ... | reverse complement strand
TCTCTATTGCTGCGCTTGGATCTCGTCGATCAGTTTCTGGCCGATCTGCTTGGCAAATTGAGCGTAGACCGGCTGGACCAGGTTCTTGAATTTCGACGGATCAGGATGGGTAATCGTGAGGCCAGCTTTTTTCATTACGCCGAGCGCGGTGTCGGTTGCTTGGTTGATTTCCTCATTCATGACCTCGCCACCCGCGGTGGCCCCTTCGATGATGGCTTTCTGAGTTTGTGGGTTCAAACCGTCGAAGGTATTCTTGTTCATTAAGAACAGCGCCGAGTCGATTTCGTGAGAGGTATCGGCGACGCTGCTGGCTACTTCGTAGAATTTGGCTCCGACCATGGCCCAGAAGCTCGTTTCCACGCCATCGACCGCATGCTGTTGAAGCGCCATGTAGACTTCGCCGTAAGGCATCGGGATGGCGTTCCCGCCCATGGCCTGCATCGACTTCATGTAAACCTGGCTCGGGGTCACGCGAATTTTTCGACCCTTCAAGTCTTCCGGCCCGTTGATTTGGAAGCCGTTGGTAATGAATCCGCGCGTGCCATAGTTGCCCCAAGCGAGCCCCTTGATTCCCGCCCGTTCGAATTCTGCGAGTAGCTCTTGGCCTATCGGGCCGCGAAGCGTTTTCCAGAAGGTTTCGCGTGACTTCCAGATGAAAGGCAACGACGTCACCTGGACCTTCGGTGCGACGGCTGATGCAGCCTCGCCGCCGCCGACGAGAACCACGTCGATCGTGCCCGAGCGCACCCCGTTGACCATCTCGACATCATTGCCGAGCTGTGCGTTCGGGAAGATCTTGATGACGACCTCTCCTTTGGTCAGTTGGCTGACAACGTCAGCCATTTTCTGAGCTGCATGGCCGGCGGGATCGTCAACTTGCGTCGCGAATCCTAGCCGAAGGTTGATTTTCTCCGCGTGTGCGAAACCGCCAAGGGCGAGAATGGCGGTTGCAAACATAACGTTAGTAACCGTCCTCCTTGAAATGAACTTCATAGCTTCTCCTCCTTGTGCGCCGGCTAATCCGGCAAGGTGTTGTGACTGAAAGAGCCGTACCCGAATGTTCGGCTCGATCGGCCCAACTGGGAGTTCGGAAAGATTTCGAGTTTTAGCGAGCCGCGAGTCTTCTCCTGAAGCACCTGCGCCATCTGCTTGACGCCTATGCCAGCCGCGCCGTCCAGCGGGGCGCTGAAGCCCAGTCACAATGTCTTCACTTCTGGCAGTGACTGTGCTTACAACCGCCTTTCGCCTGCTGTTTGTCCTCCATGGGAAATCGCTATTCGCGGCGCGCAGAGGCCTGGCCACAATGACATCGATCATATTGGGCGTCCCACAAAGCGTCGGTCGTATTTTCTGCGGCGAGACGTAAGTTTTGCTGACGGACGTTTCTCGGCGCTGGCACGTGATCTCGAGATTGCCACCGATGCTCGCCCGTCTCGTCGCCCGCCTTGGTAAAGCGGACCTCGTCGTCACCCGAGGGAAACGCAGGCATCCGGCCCTGGCGCAGCCGAACGCGACCAGGCGGCATGGAGCCCAGGCGCGGCTAGGTCCTGCGCAGCACAGGCGCGAGGTACGACGATCTTGGACGCATCTGTTTCATCCGCGGTCGATGACGTGCGCGACGCCATCAGCAGTGCTTGTGCGCTATCCCGGATCGGCTGATCTGCCTGCGAGGGCGAGACGACCGCAATCGCGAGTCGGACCCTTACTCATGCTTCACCGCTGAGTTCCCTCCAACTGCTCCGGTTATGAGCCATCAGATCTTTAGCTACGTTCAGAATTCGTTACTTCCGCGCATTGCCGCAGAGATCCATCATGGCGCGTGGCCCCGCGAACTTGACGCCGGGGCCATCGTAGCCGATTCCCTTGCGAAAATGAGAAAGACTGCGTGGAAGAATTCGATTTCGTGATTGTCGGAGCCGGCACGGCCGGCTGCGCGGTTGCGTACCGGCTCGCGGAGCGCGGCAACACTGTATGTGTCCTCGAAGCCGGGCCCCCGGATCGCAATCCCTTGATTCGGATTCCGAGCGGGATCATGAAGACTTCCACCAACGCCGACCTCACTTGGCGTTACGAGTTCGAACCATCGGAGAACACCAAGAATCGCCCGATACCGGGATTCTTCGGCAAGACTCTTGGCGGATCGAGCGCCATACACGGCATGGTCTACAACCGGGGACAACGGTCGGATTTCGACGGTTGGGCGGCGGGTGGCGCAGAGGGGTGGGACTATTTCTCGGTCCTGCCCTACTTTCGGCGCTCGGAGCGCTACCTCGATGGCGGCGAAGATGAGTTCCGCGGCCGAGATGGCCCTATTCCGATTGCCAAGCTGAGGATGCAGGAACAGATTAGCGATCGTTTCATCAACAGCGCCGCGGCGACTGGGATTCCGCTCACCGATGACTACAACGGACGGAAGCAGGAGGGTGTCTCATATGTGCAAGCGCAGATCCTCAACGGCAGGCGATGGAGCTCGGCCCACGGATATCTTCATCCGGCCCGCCGAAAGTTCAAGGTCGACGTCAGGACTCATGCGCTTGCGCGCCGTGTTCTGACGAAGGATGGCCGAGCGATCGGCGTGGAGTATGGCGCCTGGGAAGCCGATGACCTGAAGACCGTCTTTGCCAGAAAGAGCACGATCGTCAGCGCAGGCGCGCTCGTTACCCCCAAGATCCTTCAGCTTTCCGGGATCGGGCCCGCCAAACTTCTCCAGCAGATGGGGATCTCGGTTGTCCGCGATCTGCGGGGCGTCGGCGCCAATATGACCGACCATTTCTCGGCGCGGATGGTCGCGCGAGTCAAGCCGGGCCTCGGCACGATCAACGAACGGGCAAAAGGATGGCCGCTCGCGGTCGAGATAGCGAAGTGGCTGATGGGCCGACCTTCCGTTCTCGCCATGACGGCGATGTCCGTCTTCGCGTTCTGCAAGAGCGACCCATCATCGCGCGACACCGAGTATTCGTTGATGTTCCTGCCCGCAAGTCTCAAATCCGGCATGACGCGAAGGCTCGACGACTATCCCGGTGTGACCGGAGGCGTTTGGCAGCAGCGGCCCGACAGCCGAGGCTACGTCCGCATCCGATCCCGCGACATCCGCGACCCACCGGTCATCCAGCCGAATTATCTCGATACGGAAATCGACCGTCAGGTCGTTATCAGGGCGATAAAGCACCTCGACAGGGTCTTCAAGACCGAACCCTTGGCTTCGGTCATCGAGGAGATCACCCTGCCCGTTCACGCATGCACGACCGACGACGAATGGCTTGACTACGTGCGCGGCAACGGCATGGGCTCCTATCACCCGGCCGGCACGTGCAAGATGGGCTCGCCGACCGATCCCGCGGCCGTCGTCGACCCGCGATTGAGAGTACTCGGCATCAGGGACCTGCGAGTGGTCGATGCCTCGATCTTTCCGACCCAGCCGTCGGGCAACTTGAACGCGAGCGTCATGATGACCGCGGAAAAGGCGGCCGACATGATCCTCGAGGATTTCGGCTAGCGACGCAGCGACGCCAGGAGCGAAACCATGGATGTGAAAGCCGCCATCGCCACAGCACCGCGGGAGGCGTTGATCATCGACACGGTTCGCCTCGACGGCCCGCGGCACGGCGAGGTGCTGATCGAGCTCGTCGCCGCGGGTCTCTGCCACACCGACAAGACGATCGTCGACGGATCGCGTGTGTGGGACAAGTTCCCGATCGTGCTGGGCCACGAGGCGGCAGGAATCGTGCGCGAGATCGGACCCGGCGTGACGCGGCTGCGTCCCGGCGACAAGGTGATCCCACTGGCCGTGCCTGAGTGCGGCCACTGCCCTCCGTGCAAGCGGCCGCACACGAACCTGTGCGACGAGTTCTTCCGGCCTTATCCGCGCAATCCGTTTACCTGGCAGGGCTCCGAGATCGAGAGCTTCGCCAACCTCGGAACGTTCGCCCGATTCATCACGGTGCGCGAGATGCAGGTCGCGAAGATTCGCTCCGACGCCCCGCTGGATATGGTCTGTTGCATGGGATGCGCAGGGATCACCGGGCTTGGCGCCGTCCTGCACACGGCGCGCGTCGAAGCGGGGTCGTCGGTGGCCGTATTCGGGCTCGGCGGAATCGGGATGAACGCGATCGATGGTGCGCGCATCGCGGGCGCCAGGATCATCATCGGCGTCGACATCAATCCGGCCAAGGAGCCTCCCTCGCGCCGCGCGGGCATGACGCACTTCCTCAATCCGCGTGAGCAAGGAATGGATATCGTCGGCGCGATCAAGGACATCAGCGGCGGCGGCGTCGACTATAGCTTCGAATGCGTCGGGCATGAAGCGCTGATCCAGCAGGCGATCGATTGCACGAGGACCGGGTGGGGTGTGGCCGTCATCATCGGCAACGTTCCCGGCAAGTACGACCTGACGGTTCCCGTGCAGCCGCGAACGATTCAGCACAGCCGCTGGGTCACCGGCTCTCATCTTGGCAATGTGAAGTCGCTGTCGGAGTTTCCCGCGCTGGTCGACATGTTCCTGGACGGCCGGCTCAAGCAGGACAATCTCATCTCGCACCGGCTTTCGCTCGACGACATCAATCGAGGCTTCGAGCTGATGGATACAGACGAGGCGCGGCGTGTCGTTGTGGACCTCGACTGAGTGTTTGCGCGACGCTAGCTTCCGCAAGCCCATCGCCGGATGTGCGGACCCGTCAGCGTCGCTTACCTCGCGTGAAGAAAATGCGTCTGTACACGGTATCCCGCGAGGAAGAAACTGAGCAGCCGACGCGCGGACGCACGAGAAGATCGAGACGCCTGACCGGAACCGGGTCGGCAGACCAAAGCACAACGGAGGTCTAACTATGAAGATCTTTATGGCCGTCCTTGCTCTGGCATTGATCGGCGGTGTTCAGCCCGCGCAGGCCCAGACGACAAAGCTGAGACTGGGATGGACCTCCGATAACAACGGCCCAGGCGGTGCCGGCCTTCGGCTGTTGGCCGCGGAAGTCAAGAAGCGCACCAACGGCGCGTACGAGATCGAGCTCTTCGGCAACGGCCAGATCGGCAACGAAGTCGATCTCATCGGACAGGTCGCTTCGGGCAGCCTCGACATGGCGATGGTCGGAACCGGTACGCTGTCGACAATCGAGCCGAATTTCGCCGTGGTCGATCTCCCGTTCGTCTGGAAGTCCAAGGATTCCTATTGGAAAACCGTCAATGGCCCTATCGGGCAAGGCCTGATGGACAAGCTCGAGGGCAAGGGCCTCAAGGCCATCGCATGGGGCAGCTGGGGCGTGCGTGACTTCATCACCAACGGCTTCGACGTGATCAAGCCGGAAGACATGCGAGGCAAGCGCATTCGCATCTCACAGAGCCCCGTGTTCGTGAAGATGATCCAGGCGTTCGGTGGAAACCCGGCACCGCTGGCGTGGGGCGAGGTTTACACGGGCATGCAGCAGAAGACGATCGACGGTGTTGAATCGTCTCCGTGGGCTTACCTCGAAATCAAGCTCTATGAAGTTGCGACCAGCGTGTCGACGACGGAGCATCTGATCCAGAGCGCGGTCACTTTCATGAACCTCGGAAAGTTCAAGACGCTGCCGCCGGACGTGCAGAAGATCTTCCTAGAAGTGGGAAAGATGAGCGGCCAGGCGATGTACGAGTCCATCAACAAGGCCAACGAGGATTCGATCGAACAGATCAAGACCAAGGGTGTCAAGATCGTCAAGCCGGATCGCGAGGCTTTCCGGAGACTCGTCGGTCCGGTCTACGAACTTGTGACCAACAAGGTGGGCTCCGATCTGCTCAAGCAGATCCAGGACGCACAGAAGTAATCAGGACGGATTCGTTCAAGATCGGGCGGCTCTTCGCGAGCCGCCCGATTTTCTTAGGATGCAATAGGAAAGTGACGCAGAACGCCATTCCTGCGGCTGGCACTGAGGGCGGAAATCCATGAACGAAATTCCGAAAGGCGTAATCATTGCGACGATCCTGTCCCTGTTGGCCGCGGCGGCGCTGACATGGTTGCGCCGCGACGAGTACGGCGAAATGTCCGCCACGGCGGCGTGGAGCATCATCGAGGATTACGTCGCCCAGTTTCTGCTCGGGATCATGATCGTAGCCACCGTCGTTCAAATCACGACGCGCTACTTTCTGGGAGGCCTCGTGGTCGCAAGCTGGGCTGAGGAGCTTGCCTTACTGGCGCAGGTCTGGCTGTGCTTCTGGGGCGGTGCGATCATCCATCGCCGCCGGCAACACATCGAACTGCAATTCGTCTTCGATATGATGTCGCGAGCAGTGCAGCGCGTCGTCGTCATTCTGGGCGATATCGTCGCCATCGCGATCCTGTCCTCGCTCGTCTGGGCGGGATTCTGGAACGCCAGAGTCTTGAGCATCGTCGAGACCATGTCGCTGGGCGTTTCCGTATCGTGGTTTGCCTATTCGGTCCCGCTCTGCCTCAGCCTGTTTGTCATCTATAGCATCTGCCAGCTCATCGATCACATTCGCGCGCCCTCCGACAAGTCGCTTGATCCCGACCGCCAGGAGACGTTCGCATGAACGGATTGTGGGCAACGGTTGCGGTCTTTTTCATCTTGTTCATCCTGCGCATGCCCGTCTTCATCGTGCTGCTCGGGTCGTCCGTTGTCGGAATCTATTTTGCGCCGCAATCAATTTCGTTCGCACAGGCGCCGGCGACCTTGTGGCAGGGCGTCAATCATTTCGTCCTGCTTTCCGTTCCTTTCTTCATTCTGATGGGAGACTTGGCGCTTATCTCCGGCGTCACCGCGCGACTGGTCAAGGCCGCGCAGGCTTTCGTAGGCCATATCCACGGTGGCCTTGCGCACGTGGGTGTCATCGTGAACATGATCATGGCGGGCATGTCCGGCTCCGACCTGGCCGATGCCTCGGCGACGGGAAAGCTGTTGATCCCAGCGATGAGCGCGGCCGGATATCCCAAGGGATACGCCGCCTCGCTGATCGGCGGCGCGGCCATGATCGGGCCCCTCATTCCTCCAAGCGTCGCCTTCCTGCTGTTTGCCTCGGTCACCAACGTCTCGGTCGGCCGGCTGTTTCTTGGCGGCGCCGTCCCCGGTGTGCTGCTTGGAATTATGCTGATGATCCAGGCTTATTTCACGGCGCGGATGCGCGGGTATCCGGTCGAACCGAAGATGCCCTACCGAGAACGGATCAGGGTCGCGGTGAATAGCATCCCTGTCCTGCTCGTTCCGGTTGTCGTGCTTGGCAGCTTCTTCGGCGGAATTGCGACCCCAACCGAAACGGCGGCGATCGGCGTCCTCGGCGTCGTCTTCATCGGAATGGTGCTCTATCGAGAGCTGACGTTCCGTCAGCTCGGAACGCAGATGATCGATACGGTCCGCGCCGTCGGTGCGATCTTCATCATCATTGCGTCGGCGAGCGTGTTCGGCCGCGTGCTTACGCTCTACGGCGCGGCCGATGCGCTCTCGGTATGGGTCGCGGGCATCACGACCGATCCCCTTGAGTTCCTGATGGGCATTAACGTTGTATATCTCGTCCTGGGCTGCATGGTCGATACCGTGCCGATCCTTCTGGTATTCGTGCCGCTCATCATGCCCACTGTTCTGAAGCTCGGAATCGACCCGGTGCATTTCGGCGTTATCACGGTCTTCAATCTGCTGATTGGGTTAATCACGCCGCCCTACGGACTCACCATGTTCCTCCTGTGCAAGCTGGCCAATATCAGTCTTGTCGAATTCTGGCGTTACATGTGGCCGATCTTCCTGGCAATGATCGTGGCGCTGGTCTTGATCACGATCTATCCGCCGATCGCGACCTGGCTGCCTAATCTTGTCATGGGCGCCTTGTAGCAAGCTTGCCGATACCGAATCGCGCCGCCCATAACAGCAGGAGCATCAGATGCGGGCAGTGACATTTCCCGGCGATCGACAGATTGCATTCGTCGAGTTTGCCGATCCGACCCCGGGCGCGAACGAAGTGGTCCTGGAGATGAAGGCCTCCGGTGTATGCGGAAGCGATCTGCACTATTACCGCCGCCGGGCTGGCACGCCGATGAGTGCCAAGTTCCAGTACGAGAAGGGACCCGTCATCGGCGGTCATGAGCCGTGCGGGGTCGTGGCGGCGATGGGGCCTGGAGTGCCGCAAGCGATGGCGCGGATCGGCGACCGTGTGATGGTGCATCACTATTCCGGCTGCGGTGCCTGCAACCTTTGCCGTTCCGGATGGCAGCAACTTTGCCAGGAGGTGCCGGTCAAGACTTACGGCAACAACGGCCACGGCTGTCACGCGCCGTATTTCAAGGTGCCGGCGATCACGCTGGTTCCGTTGCCCGACGAGCTCTCCTTCTCGACCGGGGCGGCGATCGCGTGCGGCACGGGCACCGCCTATGGCGCGTTGCGTCGCCTTAACCTGACCGGCAACGACACTGTTGCCATTTTCGGCCAAGGCCCGGTCGGCCTTTCCGGCACCCAGCTCGCGAAAGCGATGGGCGCCAAGGTCATCGCGGTGGAGGTGAGCGCCGAACGTCTCGAGCGAGCCAAGGCCTTCGGCGCCGACGCGATCATCGATGCCTCGGTGGCTGACGCCATATCCGCGATCAAGGATCTTACCCACGGCTACGGCGCAGACCTCTCGCTCGATTGCTCGGGCGCCGCAGCGGGTCGAATAGCGGCGATCCGTTGCCTCAAGGTGTGGGGCAAAGCCTGCTTCGTCGGCGAAGGCGGCAAGCTCGAGGTCGACGTGAGCCCGGACTTGCTGCGTCGCCAGATCACGGTGATGGGTTCGTGGACGTTCTCCACGGTCATCCAGTCGGAGTGCGCGCAATTCGTCGCCGACCGCAAGATCGATGTCGACGCGATCTTCACGAACCGCTGGCGGCTCGACCAGGCGGAAGAGGCGTACCGGCTCGTGGACAAGCAGACGAGCGGCAAGGCCGTCTTCGTGTTCGAGTGACGGAACGCTTCAATTACATCGTGATCGGAGCCGGCGCCGCCGGCGCGCCGCTCGCGACGCGGTTGAGCGAGCGCATCTCCGGCCGCGTGCTGCTCCTCGAGGCCGGCGCACCCAACGAGAAGGACTTCTGGATCACGGTTCCGATCGGTCTCGCGAAGATCCTCGGCAGCTCCGATTACGTCTGGAAGACTTACACCGAGCCGCAAGCAAGTCTTGCGGGACAGACGGTGTACTGGCCGCGGGGCCGCCTGCCAGGCGGCTCGAGCTCGGTGAACGGTATGGTGGTCGTGCGCGGCGACGCCGCCGAATTCGATCACTGGCGCGACCTCGGCAATGCCGGCTGGGGTTATGCGGATGTCCTGCCCTACTTCAAGCGCATGGAATCGACGGCGATCGGCGACAGCACGCTGCGTGGCCGCGACGGCCCCTTGCCGGTGATCTCGCTGGCGGCAGACCCGGATCCGCTATCCGACGCGTTTCTTGGCGCGTGCAAGGAGGCGGGCGTGCCGGAAACCCCCGACTACAACGGCCGCCAATACGAGGGCGCGGGCTATCTTCAGCTCTGCACCTCGCGTGGCCGCCGCAGCAGCAGCGCAACGGCGTACCTCCGGCGCAAGCGCCCCAATCTCCACCTTCGTACGGACGCGCTCGCGCGGTGCATCGTGCTCGAAGGCCGGCGCGCCGTCGGGGTCGAATACGAAGTGGGCGGCGAGGTTCGCATCGCGCACGCCGACCGCGAAGTCATCGTCTCCGGCGGCCCGGTCAAATCTCCGCAACTGCTCGAGCTTTCCGGGATCGGTGATGGCGCGCGACTGCAACAGCTCGGCATCGAAACCGTCTTGCATTTGCCCGGCGTCGGCGAGAATCTTTCCGACCACCTTCAATCGCGCCTCACCTTTGCATGCAAGGGCGTGGCGAGCCTGAACGCGGTTCTTCGCAGTCCGGCGCGACAGGCGTGGATGGGCGCGAGATACCTGCTGACGCGCAAAGGTCTGATGGCCACGCCCGGCGCCACCGTGCATGCGTTGGCAAGGCCGTCGTCGCGCTACGACCGCCCGGCCGCGAAAATAACGCTGCATCACTTGAGCAGCCGGCAGCGTTTCGAACTGATCGATCCGCGGCAACTGGCCGATGCCCTCGACGCCTACCCCGGCTGCACGATCTCGTTCATCCAGTTGCGGCCCGAATCGCGCGGCTCGGTTCACGCGCGCAGCGCCGACCCGCACGACGATGCCAGTGTCGACCCGCGATATTTCCATCGGGAAATCGACCAGCGCACGTCCGTCGATGCCTTTCGCCTGGCGCGCCGCATCTCGCAACAGCCGAGCCTGACACCCTACATCGAGCGCGAGACGCGTCCCGGACTCGACGTCGCCTCCGACGACGAGGTGCTCGCGTACCTCAAGAGCTCCGGCACGACCTCATTCCATCCGGTCGGCAGCTGCAAGATGGGATCGGACCCGATGGCCGTTGTCGATCATCTGCTCCGAGTGCGCGGAGTTGCAGCGCTGCGCGTGGCAGATTCCTCGATCATGCCGACGATACCTTCTTCGAACACGAACGCGGCGTCGATCATGATCGGGGAGAAGGCAGCGGATCTGATCCTGCAGTAGCGACGCTGCTGCGGCCCTCATCGCGCACGAACGGCTCGTCAGATGTGCCGATTCCAGCCTCCGTCGACGTAGATGCGCTGTCCGGTGATGTAGCCGGCGAGCGGAGAGCACAGAAAGCAAACGAGCCGCGCGACATCGTTGGGCTCGCCGAAGCGCCGCATGGGCACTTCCTGCTCGAGCCACCTGTCCTGATCCTGCTTCGTCGGCAGCCAGCGCGGCAACTGCCGCCTGATCTGGTCTGTCATGACGATTCCCGGAGACACGCAGTTGACGGTGATGCCATCCCGGCCGAGCATGCGCGAGAGCCCCTTCGCCCACACCTGTACGGCCGCCTTGGAGGTCATCGATCCGCTCACGTTCGGCGGCTCGAGCGTCGCGGTCAGGTTCACGATGCGGCCGAACTTGCGTTCCCGCATTCCTGGAATGAACGCTTGCGCGAGCTTGCGCGGAGGCGTGAAGTTGAGCGCGAATGCCTCGTCCCAGGCCTCATCGGGCGAATCCCACGCGAGCGGCCGTCCCTGGCCGAGATTGTTGACCAGAACGTCGACGTGATCGAACCTCTCCAATACGCGATCGCGTACCCGCGCGAAGGATTCGCGCCGATTGAGATCGTCGACCACGACCATCGAGCGCGGCCTTCCTTCCGCCTCGATCTCGCCGGCGAGCTCCTGCAGTTCCTTCTCGCGCCGCGCAACGACGATCGTCTGCACGCCTTCGCGGGCAAGCAGCTTCGCCGTTGCTCGCCCGATGCCGCCACTCGCGCCGGTGATCAGCGCGATTTTGCCGTCAAGATCCAGATCCATTTTGAGTGCTCGCTAAGAATGTCGAAGGGAATGTCCTAGAGCAGACATGCGAGTTCGCATGGTACGCCGCCAAGAGCGAGCTTTCGATTGCTCGTTCTTTCCTTGCGTTCAATATTTCTTACCTGCAGCGCAAATCGCCGGCAATATGCTCAGGCAATACCGAACAAAGCGGGACGACAGGAGAATCACCATGCCGACCATTACCGGAGGAAGGTTCGTCGTGGCGGGAGGCGCGAGCCAACTCGGTTCGCACATCGGCGAGCAGCTGCTGGCAGCCGGCGCGCGCGAAGTCGTGCTGCTCGACAACCTTTCGCTCGGATCGACGCACAATATCGACTTTCTCCTTTCGGACACCCGCTGCAGCTTCGTTCGAGGCGACGTGCTGCGCCTGAACGAGCTTTACGATCCGTTCGCCAAGGTGAATGGCGTGTTTCTGGTGGCCGGCTTTCTCGGCGTGCCGCTCAGCGCCAACCCGTGGATGGGTATCGACGTCAACGTCCGCGGCGCGCACAACGTGCTGGAGGCCTGCCGCTATCAGGGCGTGCGCAAGGTGATCTTCAGCTCGACGATCGGCGTTTACGGCGCGGTCGGCGACGAGCCGAACAGCGAGGATTCGCCGCTGCGGTGGCAGGACAGCTCGCCTCCCGTCATCCTCTATTGCGCTTCCAAGATCATGGGCGAGGGCCTCGGCAGGCTGTACCAGCAGCGGCATGGAATCGACTTTGTCGCCCTGCGCTATGCCGCGGTGTACGGGGAGCGCATGCACACGCGCGGCATCGTCGCCACGCGCATCCTCGAAGCGCATCGGCGCATTCGTTCGGGACAGCGTCCGCGCATCGATGGGGATGGCACGTCGGTCGACGACTATATCTACGTCGGCGACGTCGCGCGCGCGAATCTGATGGCCATGGAGAGCTCGGCGAGCGGCGACGGCATGAACATCGTCTCCGGCGAGGATACGTCGGAGCGACGGATCGTCGAGCTGGTCGTCGAGGCCTGCGAATCGGACCTCGAACCCGAGTACTACGACGATCCCACGAAGATCAAGGTGGCTCCGGCGACGAAGCGAGGTTACAGCCGCGAACGGGCAAAGCGCCTGATCGGGTGGGAGCCCCGGGTTTCGCTCGACGAAGGAGTGCGCCGGGTCGTCGCCTGGCTTGATCGGGAGCGTGCTACCAAAGCGCTGTAGCTCTTAAGTAGTGAGTATCGGCGACGGGAGGCATATGGATCCGCGGGCGGCAATATTGATTCAGTTCAGCGTCGGCGCCGACGACATCGCCGAGCACGACGATTGGCATACCCACGAGCACATGCCGGAGCGGGTCGCTCTGCCCGGCTTCATGCGCGGCACGCGCTGGACGGGCGTTCGCAATTCGGCGGACTACTGCGTGCTCTACGAACTGGACTCCCTTGGCGCGCTCGATTCGGATGCGTACCGGCAGCGACTGAACAACCCCACACCCTGGACCTCGAATATGGTGAAAGTGTGCAGGGCGATGCGCCGGACACTCTGCACGGTCGAAGGCAGCAGCGCGCCTTGCATAGGCGGCTATGCCGCCGCGCTCACGTTTGCCACCGCTCTCGCGCGCGAGTCCGACGCGGGCCGGTGGCTGTTGCAAGATGTGCTGCCGAATCTCCACGCACGACGGGGACTTGCCTCATGGCACATGCTGCGCACGACGCAAGTTGCCGCGGGCCCCTGGAGCGGCGAGGCCGTCGTCCAGTCGGCCGTGGTCGTCACGGCGTACGATGTCGACGCGCTCACGGCGTTATGCGAATCGGATCTGGGACCCGAGCGGCTCGCGGCCCACGGCGTCGACGCCGCACAATATGCGACGGGGCTTTACAAGCTTGGCGTGGCATTCTCGCGCGATCCCGTTACTGGTGACGTAGCGGTTTGAGATCGGCCGCCACAGCGGGTCCGCGGCATTGCCGCGTATTACGGAATACCGTACGATCCCCGCGTCGTAAAGGCGCCAAGCATCGGCATTTTCAGCAAGGAGGAGACGCGCATGCGGTCACGCTGGTTTACGCGGTCGGGCCTATTCGCCATGGCGCTGGGGCTTTGCGCCGCCAATATCTCGGCGCAGACACCGACACGAGGAGGTACGCTCAGCGTCGGCTTCTCTGCCGACACCAAAACACTCGACCCCGCGTTGTCCGTGCAGTTCAGCGAGCGGCAAGTCCTGTACCTCGTATTCAACACGCTCGTGAAGTACGGGACGGACTTCTCGCTCAAGCCCGAGCTCGCGCAGAGCTGGGAAATCAAGAACGACGGCAAGCAGATCGTGTTCAAGCTGCGGCCGGGTGTCAAGTTCCACGACGGAACGGCGTTCGACGCCACCGCCGTGAAATGGAACATTGACCACCGGCTCGACGAAGCGGCAGGCTCTCCGCAACGCCAGCAGCTCGCGCCGATCATCGAGAGCGTCACCGTCGTCGACCCCATGACGGTCGCCTTCAATCTGAAGCAGCCGGCGCCGGGGCTCCTCGGGCTTCTCGGAGAGCGCCCAGGGTTCATGATGTCGCCCGCGGCCGCGCAGAAGCTCGGCAAGGAATTCGGAAGCAATCCCGTCGGAACGGGGCCTTTCGTGTTCAAGGAATGGGTGCGCGGGAGCAACATCACGGTGGAGCGCAATCCCGCCTACTGGGAATCGGGCAAGCCCTATCTCGATCGCATCGTGTTTCGCGACATCTCCGACGCCGTCGTGGGAACACAGCGCCTGATCACGGGCGAGCTCGACTTCGTCGGCGAGCTCTCGCCCACCGCGGTCACGCCGCTAAAGGGTCGCGCCGGGATCAAGCTTCTGCCGATCACGGTCGGGCGCTGGTATTCGCTGCAATGGCGAATGGACAAGCCGCCGTTCGACAACGCGAAGCTGCGGCAAGCGATCGCGTACTCGATAGATCGCAAGCGGCTCAACGACATCGTGATGGCGGGACAAGGGAGCGTATCCGATGGGCCGACACCGCCGGGCCTGTGGTGGTACGACGCGAGCATCAAGTCCTACCCGTACGACCCCGACAAGGCGAAGGCGCTGCTGAAGGAGGCCGGCTACCCCAACGGCTTCGAATTCGTGCTGTCGACGCCGCAGGTGAGCGACCTTCAACGGATCAACCAGCTCGTCCAGGAGCAGACGGCGGCCATAGGCATCAAGTTGACACTGGCGCCAGTGGCCGCGAGCGAGTGGTACGCGAAGCTAGTGGACGGGTCGACCAACATGAGTCCCAACCGATGGACGCAGCGCCCGGATCCCGACGGCTTGCTCTACATCCTCTTTCACAGCAAGGGATTCGCGAACACCGCGCGCTACAAGAACGAAAAAGTCGACGCGCTGCTCGACGAAGCGCGCCTGACCTACGACCAGGAGAAGCGCAAGAAGCTCTATAGCGAGGCGCAGAGGATCATCGTGGCCGACTCGCCGATGCTCTCACTGTTCTTCTCGGTCGAGTACGCGGCGATGCGCGACACGGTTCAGAACTTCGAGTGGATCCCGGACCAGATCCCGCGCTTCGCCGACGTCTGGAAATCCAAGTAGAACTGGATTTCTGACAGTTTGGTATTATGGTATACCAAGAACTTGGGATTGGAGACGGCGATGACAGCGCAGGCCGCAACCCTTCGTGGAAATCCGACACCGAAGTTCACCGCGGAAGAAGAGATCCGCCTGATGGACTATCCGGATTCGACCGAGGAAATCCCTCAGCTCGACATCTCTTCGTATCTGCGTGGGGAACCGGGCGCCCGGGAGGCCGTCGCCGCGCGCGTGAAGGAGATCACCGAAACGATAGGGTTCTTCTACCTAGCAGGACACGCCATCCCGCAGTCGCTCATCGATCGGGTGTTCGCCGAGTCCCGGCGTTTTCATGGATTGCCGGCCGACGTGAAGGAACGGCTGCCATGGATCGATCGCGACAGCCACAAGACGGGCTACCTCGGTGCGGGGAAGGAGCGCACCGAGCGGACCAACGTCAACATCATCGACAACGCCAAGAATCTGTATTCGAGGTTCACGATCATTCGCGAGCCGGACCCGCGCGTCGAGACGAACGTGTGGCCCGAGAATCTGCCCGGATTCAAGGAGGTCGTCCTCGAGTACCAGGCCGCGGTCGAGGCGCTCGGCAAGAAGTTTCTGCCCCTATGGGCAACGGCGCTGAGGTTGCCGCTCGATTTCTTCGACCCGATGTTCGAGATTCCGCACGTGACGCTGTCGCTGCTGCACTATCCGCCGCAGAAGAGGATCGGCGACCGGCAGTATGGAATCGCGCCGCACACCGACAACTCGATGATGACGTTCCTCGCGCAGGCGAACATGCCGGGGCTCGCGGTGCGCATGCCCTCCGGCCACTGGCGCCTGGTCGAGATCATCCCCGGAACGCTGCTCGTGAACACCGGCAACGTCCTCGTGCGCTGGACGAACGACCAGTTCCTGTCCACGAAGCACCGCGTGATCAACACCAACACCGTGGATCGCTATTCGATCCCCGTGTTCTTCGGCCCGCATCTCGATGCCATGATCGAGGTGCTGCCGACCTGCCTAAGCGCCTCGAATCCGCCGCGGTATGAGCCGATAACTTATCGCGCTTCGCGCAAGTGGTACTACGGCGAATGAATATGTACCGCTCGTCGAAGTATTGCGGCTGAAACGACGCGCCGGCGAATTGCGCCCGCTGTCGGGGACGGCAGGCGCCTCAATGCATGAGCTGTCGCCCCAGCTTCTCCCCGATCATCATGCACGCCGCGTTGATGTTTCCGCTGATGAGATCCGGCATCACGGAAGCATCCGCGACCCAGAGGTTCTCGAGCCCCCTCACCTTCAAGTCCGGCGTGACGACGGCGTCTTCGTCTACACCCATACGACATGTGCCCGAAGCGTGATAAGCCAGGCCCGCCCGAGCCTTGACGTACTCGACCAGCGCTTGCTCGGTGGTGGCGTGGTTACCCGGCTCGACTTCCTCGATGACCATGTCGGCCAATCGCGGTTGCGCGACGATGCGTCGCACGACTGCGATGGCCCTCACCAGGGTCTGCAAATCGCGGGGGTCGGCCAAGAGGTTAGGCTCGATCAACGGCGCCGCCTTGGGATCCGCGCTCGCGAGGCGAATGCTGCCGCGACTGACCGGGTAGCTCTTGTCGAGCACCATCGAGAACGACGGATACGGCAGCACCTTGAGGCTCTTGTAGAACTTCATGTCGTCGTCGTTGACCGCGCCTGCCACCGAAAAGAGCATGTGCACGTCCGGCGCCGGTTCCGTCGGCGATGTGCGGAGGAAGCCCATCGCCTCGGTGATAGTGGCGAGCGGCCCTTGTCCAGTCAACAGGAACTTGACCCCGAAGCGAGCCATCTGCAGGATGTTGCCCGTCGGGCTGTAGCTCGCACGCTTCGCGCGCCAGCTCGGCCTGATGAGGGGATGCTCCATCAGGTTGCGTCCCACCGTGGGACGATTCAACACGACATCGATGCCGAACGATTGCAGTTCCCTGCCATCGCCAATGCCGGAAAGCATCAATAACTGCGGCGTATTGATCGCACCGCCACACAGAATGATCCGACCCGCACGCGCCTCGCGCATGGCGCCATTGCATTCGAAGGCAACGCCGGTGGCACGGCCATCCTTCACCAGCACCTTGTGTACCAGTGCCTCCGTGACGAGTTGCAGGTTCTTTCGCCGCAACGCCGGATTGAGCCACGCATCGACCGAGCTCACGCGCATGCCCCGGCGTTGGTTGAACTGTCCGTAGCCCACTCCTTCCTGCTGTGCGCCGTTGAAGTCGTTGGTTCGCGGAAAGCCCGCCGCCTGGGCGGATTCAAGAAACGCCTCGGTGAGCGGATGGCAGTGCCGCACTTCGCGGATAGGCAGCGGCCCGGCGTTGCCGCGAATCGAGTAGTCGGGCGCTACGTGGTAGCCCGGCTCGCAACGCTCCATGTCCCTGAAAATGGGCATGACATCGTCGGCCGACCAGCCGACGTTGCCCATCGCAGCCCATCGGTCGTAGTCGGCGCGGGTGCCGCGCACATAGTTCATGCCGTTGATGGTGCCGGTGCCCCCGACCACGCGTCCGCGCCGCCAATGGTCGGACCGCATGTTGCGTGTCGGGTCCGGCTGCGACCAGAAGCCCCACTCGAAACGCGAGAAGTCGAGGAAGTAGCTGAGACCGAACGGCTTCATCAGCCACACCTCGCGCCGACCCGCCTCCAGGAGGAGCACGCGACGCGAAGTGTTTTCGCTGAGGCGCGCGGCGACGATGCAGCCTGCGCTTCCGGCTCCGACGACGATGTCGTCCCACAAGTTCGAATCGTCAGCCATGCACGTTTTGATTTCAGGACCGGATGCGGCGGTCGACGCAGCATTAGGCGCCGTGGGGAAACACTTCCTCGGCGTCTGCGTCGTGCGGTCGTATTGGAGCGCTACTGCCGCGCGATATTGAGGTGCCAAAAAATGCGTTGCGGCTCGAAGCCCGCAACGCGCTCGTTCTCAGTTCAACGTGATGTTGAGCGACTTGCCGAGCTCCTTCCACCGTTTGCCCTCGGAGTCCAGGTGTTGGCGAAGATCGTTGGGGCTCGAGACCGCCGGCTTCACGTTCATGCCCTCGAGGCGGCTCACGACGTCGGGCATCTCGGCCACCTTATTGAATGCGTCGCTCAGCGTCTTCACGACGGGCGCGGGAGTACCGGCCGGGGCAAGCAATCCATAGATGGCATAGACGCCGATATTGAGCGAAGCCACTTCCTCGCCCATCGTCGGAACGTTAGGGAGCTGCTTCAGCCGTTGCGTGCCCGTCACCGCGATGGCTTTGAATTTGCCTTCCTTGACAAAGGGAACCGCCACCCCGGCAACCGGAATGCCGAAGTCCACCCCGCCCGCCGCAAGCTCGCGCGCCACGTCGGCATCGCTCTTGTACGGGACATGCTCGAGCTGGATGCCCGTTTGATTCATGATGTACTCGGTCAGGAGATGATTGCCCGAGCCGACACCCGCCGACGCGTAGAAGAGCTTGCGCGGATTGGCCTTTGCGTACTTGATGAGTTCGGGAAGCGAATTTATCGGCGAATCCTTCTTGACGGCGAGGACCGCTTCCACCTCCGCTATCTTGCCTATTTGCGTGAAGTTCTTAATCACATCATACGGCGTGTTCGCGCGAATGCCGGGACCCATCGTCAACGCGCCGGTTGTTCCCCACCAAAGCGTATAGCCATCCGGCGGCGCGGACAGCACCGCCTGGGCGGCGATCTGTTCGTAGGCACCGGGCTTGTTTTCAACGATCACCGGCACCTTGAGAATGCCCTGAAGCTTCTCGGCGTAAACGCGGGCCGTGGCATCGGCGGTCCCGCCGGCGCCATAGCCAACGACGAGTTTGATCGGCCGGGACGGGTAATCCTCCGCAAACGCAGGCGTCGACACTAACGGCGTCAATGTCAGCAAAGCAAGGAATCGCAGCACAGCGGCATATTTCACAGTGTTCTCCTGTAGACGCGCCTAATCAGTGGTAGGTGAGCCACTTGCAGCACAGGGCCGTCCGCTTCCGGCACAGAACGTGACACCTTCGGCGTGGCCGACGTGCGGACCCTGCATGTTCGGACGCGAAGTCTGCGGCGGATGGCGGTCGGCTGTACAGACGTTTTTTCTTTGCTTCTGGTAAGGGCTACTGACCCCCTCCGCGGTGTTGACGCTTGCGGGCGTCGCCGCGCTCAAAGCGAGCCGGCCAACCCCGCGTCGCGCACCGCCTGGCCCCATCTGTCGTATTCGCTGCGCTCGTACGCCGCGAACTGCTCGCCGTGCAGGTTCATGACCTCGTTCCCTGTGCTGGCGATGAAGTCCCTGACCGGCTTGCTGCCCTCTGCTTTCTTCAGCGCATCGCGCAACACCGCCAACGCGGCGGGCGGCGTACCCGCGGCAACGTAGGCTGACTGATACCCCACGATCTCGAGCGGAATCCCTTCCTCCGCCATCGTCGGAACATCGGGGAAGCTCGACGACCTCGTCTTCGCGCAGACCGCTAAGCCGCGCATCCCCTTCGATTGATAAGGCAACAGCGCCGCGCCATCGGCGAAAAAGAAGTTGATCCGGTTCGTGAGCGTGTCGGAGATCATGTCACCGAAGTTCTTGTACGGCACGTTCAGGAGCTTGATGCCGGCGGCTTGCGCAAACATCGCGCCGGCAACTCGAGTCGTCGCAGACACACTGCCGTAGGAGTACTTTTCGGGATCGCGCTTCGCTGCAGCGACAACCTCCTTGACGGTCTTCAACGGAAAGGCCGGCCCAGCGATCATCACGAGCGGCGTCTTCATCGTCCCGCCCAGTGGAATGAAATCCTTCAACGGGTCATAGGGCAACTGCTTGAACAGGTGCGGATTGACGACTTGCGAGGAGATCGAAGAGAACAGGATCGTGTATCCGTCGGCGGGAGCGGACTTGACCGCCTGGATGCCGATCAGGAATTCTCCACCTGGACGGTTCTCGACGATGAAGGTCGTTCCCAGGATTTCGCCCATTTGCTGAGCGTAGATGCGGGCCAGGGCATCGACCGTGCTGCCCGCTGCCAAGGGGACGATACCCCTCATTGTCCTGGACTTGTCGGGGAAGGCGGCCTGACCGAAGCCGAACTTCGAGAAGCCGAGACCGGCCCCCATAGCGGCGGCGCGAATGACGAAGCTGCGACGTGCCTGAAATCGAGTCATGTCTCATGTCTCCCTAATGATGGAATCCGGCTTCAGAATATGAACGCTGCCTTGCCAGTCGACTGTGTATCGAACAGTCGATATGCCTCTTCCGCCTGGTCGAGCCGCCAGCGATGGGTGAACAGGCGATCGATGTCGAGCTGGCGCTGAACGACGAATTCGGCACACTCGTGCTGACCCACGGTGGACATCGTGTAGGACGTCATGACCGTGACCTGACGGTCGAGCAACGCCCGCATTTCGAGGTTCACACTCGCGCCGATGCCGACCATGCACATCCGTCCCCAGACCGCCAGCGCGGCCAGCCCTGCACCGGCCGCCTGAGACGAGCCCGATGTCTCCATAACGCAGTCCACGCCCCGACCGTGAGTGAGATCATGCAACGCCTGGACGGGATCGACCTCGCGCGGGTTCACGACGCTGTGCGCGCCGAACGATGCAGCGAGCGCAAGGCGATCGCGGTCGATATCGATCGCAATGACACGCGCTCCTTGCGCTGCTGCCAACAGGGTCGCCGAAAGTCCGACAGGTCCTTGGCCGAACACGACAATCGTTTCATCGCCACGGACCTGGAGTCGCTCGAGCGCGCCCCACGCCGTGCCGGTGCCGCAGGCGATTGCGGCGCCCGCCTCGAAGCTCAATGCCTCGTCCAGCGGCACCAGCGTGGCGGCTGCCACCTTCATGTACGGCGCATGAGCGCCATGCGCGTTGGCACTGTACGTCGTACGCGTCGAGGGCCGACACAGTTGTGGCCACCCGGTGCGGCAATGCTCGCACACGCCACAGCCGTGATAGTGATGGACCATTACACGGTCGCCTTGCTTGGCCACATGGCGTGGCAAACCCGGTCCGACGTCAGCAACGATACCGGCCGGTTCATGCCCGCCGATGAAGCGGCTGGCGAGCGGAATGTCCGGGTTGTGCGGCGCGCGATACGGGTGCAGATCGCTGCCGCACATACCCGAGGCCTTCATCTCGACAACGACCTCGCCGGGGCCTGGTGTCGGTTCGCCGACTTCAACGAATGCCAGACGACGATCGCCTAGGAATGCGAGTCCTTTCATTCGTCGTCCTACGCTGTCCCCAAGGTCATATACACGGTCTTGCGGGATAGGAAGCTCTCGACATGCTCGACGCTCCCCTTCCACCCGTAGCCGCTCATCTTGCGACCGCCGAATCCCACGGCGGGATCGACGAGTCCGTAGCAGTTGACCCAGACGACCCCCGACTGGATGCCCTGGGAGACTCTATGAGCGGTGGACAAGTCACGAGTCCACACACCACCCCCCAGGCCATACTCGGTGTCGTTTGCCAGCCGCAGCGCGTCGTCGACGGTGTCGAACGGAACGATCGAAACAACCGGTCCGAAGATTTCCTCGCGGGCGATCCGCATTTTGTTGCTCACATTCGAGAACACCGTGGGATTGACGAAGAAACCTTGCGCGAGCTCGTTCCCCAAACGTGTTCCACCTGCGGCGAGCACCGCGCCCTCCTCGCTCCCGATGCGCACGTAGTCCATCACGCGGTCGAGTTGGCGTCCGGAGATCAGCGGGCCGAGATCGACGCCGGGGTCGAGGCCGTTCCCGACCTTCAACGCGGCACTGAACTGCTTCAGGCGCTCGACGAACTCGTCCTGCACCGATCGCTGGACGAAGAGCCGCGTGCCCGCGAAGCAGATTTGGCCGCTGTTGGAGAAGACGCCCATTGCCGTGCCCGGCACGGCAAGGTCGAGGTCCGCGTCTGCGAACACAATGTCGGGCGATTTTCCGCCGAGCTCGAGCTGCAAGCGCTTCACATTCCCCGCAGACGCCTGCACGATCTTGCGCCCGGTCTCGGTCGATCCAGTGAATGAGATCTTGTCGATGCCAGGATGCGCGGCCAGCGCCGCGCCCGCTTCGCCACCGTAGCCGGTTACGATGTTGACGACACCATCGGGAACGCCTGCCTCGACCAGCAGTTCCGCGAAGCGCAGTACGGACAGCGAAGCGTCTTCGGCCGGCTTCAACACGCACGTGCAGCCGGTCGCGAGCGTCGGACCGAGGATCCACCACTGTCCGCCAAGTGGTCCGTTCCATGGAATGATGCCGCCGACGACGCCAAGAGGCGTGCGGTGATTCAAAGTCATCACGCGACCCGGCAGCGAGTTCTGCGCCGTCTCGGTCGTCGCAGTCATCGTGCACGACGCGAAGAACCTGATCAGCTGCGAGATCCAATTGACCGTCGCACGCGTACGTGAGAGCGGAGCGCCCATGTCGATGGTCTCGAGCACGGCGAGTTCCTCCGCGTGCTGTTCCATGATGTCGTTGATCCGGAACAGCAGCCGTTGCCGCTCGACGGGTGACCAGCGGCTCCATTCGCCCTCGAAGGCCTTCCGTGCCGCTGCCACTGCTTTGTCCACATCTTCCGCGCGGCCGCGCGGAAGACGACCGATGAGAAGGCCGTCGGCCGGGTTGATCGAGTCGAATTCTTCGCCGGAAGCCGGCGGCAACCATTTGCCGCCGATGAAGAGCCGCTTCGATCCGCCGATGAACGCCGGTCGCGCTGGCGTCGCAGTCTGCCTGGTCTGCATGCCCTCTATCGCTTTCACTCTGCCCCGCCGCGATCTTTGCCGGAGTTTCCGAAGATGCTTGGCGTTGCGACGATACCCAAGATGCGCGCGCAAGGCGCTTGCCGCAGCAACGCTCCGCACGGATTCCGGTAATCACGTTCGGGCCGCCCGCGACCGCTTAGGCGTTTTCGCCTGATTGCGATGTTCAGTACCCTTACTGCGCTGCCTTTATACGCGTCGCAAGAGCAGCGTCCAGTCGTTTTTTTTTACGGTACGGTAACTGCCTGCGGGCCTGCCGGGGGCTGGCGGCCGTCCAGGTGAGACCTGTGTGATTTCGAGACGGTGTGCCGCAGATTTCCTTCGCGTCGACCGCCTCCGCCGCAAACTCGATGTCGATGTCGTCGCCGTGGACAGCTCAATCGCATTCGCCGCGACCGGAGAAATCGACTGGGACGATCCGTCGATTCAGGCGCTCGTCGCTTGCGGAGGCCGCCCGCGCTCTAGCGGGAACAGACCAGGTTGGGCTCGACCGGGCTCACCTTCGTAATGCCAATGATCTCGGCAACCGCTGCAGCAACGTCCAGCAAGTCGGCGTCCTTATAGCGCGGCGCGACAAGTTGCACGCCAACAGGCATCTGATTTGGCCCTCTTGAGGCCGGAAGCGCGACGCAAGGAACATGCAGAGCCGTCCAGACGCGCTGAAACAGCGCATCGCCGGTAGTGTCGAGCGAACGCGGCGCTTCACCGACCGCGCCGATTGTTATCACACAGTCGAGGCCTGTCATTGCCCGTTCGAAAGACGGCCGAGCCGCGGCTGCGAAATCCTTGGCTTCTCGCAAACTATCGTCTTCGATGGCCTTCTCGATACGATCCTTGAAGTCTTGATGCAGCAAACGGTTGTTCACGAGGTATTCCGAAAGAAACGCAGCCCGTCCCTCCCCCAACATGATCGTGCGCGCGACTTCAACCATCCGATCGAACTCGTCCGGCAGGTTCAACTCCTCAATCTCCGCGCTGGCGCGCGCGAGTCGCGTAACGGCGTCTTCCAATGCGCGCTGTGCCTCCGGCTGGGCCTTGCTGAACCACGGAGTTCGACACAGGCCAATCCGCATCCGACGCGGGTCACTGCGCGGCGATCGACGTTGCCTCGTTATTCTCAGCTCTTCAGCCAACAACGACAGGTCGGCTACTGAGCGGCCGAACCAGCCGATGGTGTCGAGACTTGTCGAGTAGAGCTTCGAACCTTCCTGACTAACCACGCCGTGAGTTGGCTTAAAGCCAAAAATGCCGCAGAAAGAAGCGGGTCTGAGCGTAGATCCGCCCGTCTGGGTACCCAATGCGAGTGCGGCCATGCCGGACGCCACAGCGGCGGCAGAACCAGACGACGTGCCTCCTGGCGTATGACGTAGGTCATGCGGGTTTCGCGTAGCGGCCAGCCTTCCGCCGGCAGCGAACTCCACCGTGTCCGTTTTTCCCACGAACACCGCGCCGAGGGCGCGGCAGCAAGCCACAACCGCCGCGTCCTTGCTCGGTTGATGGCCGATATAGATCGGACTGTTTTGCTGCGTGGGCATATCGTACGTGTCGATCACGTCCTTCACCGCCACGGTGAGCCCATGAAGGCTTCCGCGGCGAGGTGTCTTGTCGATCTCGCGCGCGCGGCGGATGACCATACC